>JACZKY010090599.1_pt1 | contig 17020 bp, 12 predicted proteins | sample 8237611 | NCBI WGS metagenome assembly JACZKY01 (sample SAMN16148055, study PRJNA663545) | marine sediment metagenome | biome: sediments and biomass from bioreactor inoculated with such sediments; feature: coastal sediments; material: methane- and iron-fed bioreactor; isolation source: Bothnian...
GGGCGGGCCTGGGCCCCGAGGTCCTGAAAAAGGTGGGTTTCCGCCCCATGATCCAGGGCGTCCTGTTATGGATCCTGGTCGGCGCGCTGTCCCTGGCGGCCGTTACCCAGGGCGTGATCCGCTAGCGGTTGCGCGATGGAATCCGCGGGTTCCCGGCGGGGGGAAGCGGCTGCTTCGGGTAGACGACCGTCACCCCGGGATTGTTGAAATACTTCTCCCCGGGAACGAACTCGACCCTCCCCGCGTGGCGTTGGAGGAACTCCCGGACCGCGGAGCGCAGATCCCCGCCGCGGCCCGAGGAGCCGTACCCGTGCACGACGCGGATCGGGCCGGTGTCTCCGGCCCGGACCCGCGCGTTGTAATGCGCGACCAGCCGGGCGAGGCCCTCCGCGACGGTCATCCCGTGCAGGTCGATCTCCCCCTCGCCCACCGGCAGCTCAGAACTTGTATGTCATCCGCAGCGTCGTGCGGTTCCCCTTGGGGCGGTTGTCCACCGCCGTTTCCCATGCGGTCTTGAGCCCCATCGAGAATTGCGGCGAGAAGATCCAGTGCACGGCGGGCCCGACCGCGAACACCTGCTCCTTCGAATCCGAGACCGAGTTCCCGTTCACCTTGTCGTCCGAGAGCTGCTTCAGGTAGTACCCCGCCACGGCGCCGCGGAAGTTCTTGAAGAGCTCGTATTCGAACGAGTAGTTGAAGTGGAACGCCTGCCCGGGCTGGACGTCGTTGACTCCCGGGGGCGCGAAGGGGTCGGTGTTCTTGGTGTTGTACGTATAGTGGATCCGCCACGACGTGGAGAACTGCGGCGTGAGGAACCACGTGAAGGCGTAATACGGCTCGATCGTCCACAGGTTGGCGCCCGGGTTGATCAGGTACTTCTTGTCGTACTGGCCGGTGGGCATCGTGAAGTCCAGCTCGAGCCGCTGGAGGAACGGGCGCCCGAGAAGCTTCGTGTCGAACCACTGCAGGAAAGGTCCCACGACGAGGTCCCCCAGCACCGCGGGGTTGGTGGACACGTCGGGCCCCGGGGATCCGACGGTTCCCGATCCGCTGATCGCCACGATGGGCAGCAGCACGTCGGCCCCGATGTGGCCTCCCAGCACCTTGTGCTTGTAGACGTGGACGAACTGGTTCATCGCCAGGACGTTGGCCACGCTCGGGTCGCCCGGGATGCTGTTGCCGTCCTGGTCCTTGAAATTGTCCGCCCGGTACGCCTGAATGTACTCGGTGAAGTATGTTCCGGGGCCCGGAAGCGCTCCGTCGAGGATGTCGGTCAAACCGAGGTTCAGGGGCGGCTGGTTGAAAGCGCGCGCCGACGTTCCCGAAGACACGATCGCCAGTGCGGCCAGAAGCAGAACTGAAAATCCCTTGCGCATCGTTTCCCTCCGTGGGTGGGGTCCTGTCCGGCCGTGACGCCGGCCCCTAAATACATACCCGCACCCCGGTAAGGGCGTCAACCTCTTCCTTCGTCCGGGTTTCGGCGGGCGCCCGTGGTCCTTCCCCGGAATGCGCCGGAACCTACCGTTCCAGCAGAAACGTGACCGGCCCGTCGTTGACCAGGGAAACTTCCATCCGGGCGCGGAACCGGCCCGTGGCCACGGGAACGGGGGAAACGGCGCGCAGGTAGCCGACCGTCTTTTCGTAGAGCCGCTCCGCGATTTCGGGAGGAGCTGCGGCGTCGAACCCCGGGCGGTTCCCTTTCGAAATGTCCCCGTAGAGGGTGAACTGGGAAACGATGAGCATCCCCCCTCCGGCTTCCGAGACGGTCGAATTCATCCGCCCCTCCGCATCCTCGAATACACGCAATTTCAGAAGCTTATCGGCCAGCCAACGCCCGGCGGGCTCGTCGTCGTCCCGCCCGACCCCCAGCAGCACGAGCAGCCCTTTGCCGATGCTCCCGACCACCTCTCCGCCCACGGTGACCTCCGCCCGGATCACCCTCTGGATCACCGCTCTCATCGTCCCATTCTACGTTGGATCCGCGGGGAGAGAAACGGAATGCCGCGGCGGAATTACCGATAAAGAAAACCCGTTTCCGATCCGATAGGAGGTTAAGGAGAACGGTGGCCGGAAAACGAGGGATCCGTCCGCCGGTACACGAGCTTTTTGACGAAAGGAGCGGTCTTGAAGAAATCCCGAAATACCCGTCAACGCACCGTCATTCTGGACATCCTCCGGGGAGGGGATGTCCATCTTACCGCCGAGGAAGTGTATCAACGGGCCCGCAAAGTCCTGCCCACCGTCAGCCTCGGGACCGTCTACCGGAACCTGAATTTCCTCCGGGACAAGGGATTGGCCCGGGAAATCCGCAGCGAGGATGCCGGCAGCGCCCGCTTCGAGGTGGCCCGGGACCTCCATGCCCACTTCCACTGCCGCGGCTGTCACGAGGTCCGGGACATTCCGCTCCCCGAAGAGCTGGTCCAGACACACTGGCGTTCGATGAGGGGGATCTCTTCCGTCCAGACCCTCGACCTGCACGTGATCGGGGACTGCTCCGCCTGTTCCCCGGGCGCGTAGGAAGGGGGAACCAGGATGACCCCGGAGGAAGATCCGGTGACGCAGGGTCCCGCGACCCACCCCTCGGGGATGTTCCAGGCGATCGTGGACAATATCCCCGCAATGATCCAGGCGTACGACGGATCCGGGAATCCGGTCCTGCTGAACCGGGAGTTCTCCCGTCTCCTGGGCTGGACCCTCGAGGAAGCCCGGAAGGTGGACCTGATGGCCGAATGCTATCCCGACCCCTCGATCCGGAGGGAAGTCTGGAAGTTCATGGCAAGCGCGGCGCCGGGCTGGCGGGAATTCACGGTGCGCGGCAGGGACGGCCGGTCCATCAAGAGCTCCTGGGCGAACGTGCACCTGCCGGACGGGTTGCTGATCGGGATCGGACTCGACCTCTCCGAGCGGGAGCGCATGGAAGAGGAAATCGACGCCTACCGGGCCCACCACGAAAGGGCGGTGGAGCAGAAGCTTTCCCTGCTTCGGGAGAATGAGGCGAGGTTCCGCAAGCGGCTGGAGACCTTGTCCGACTGGGTGTGGGAGGTCGACCCGGCGGGCGCTTATACGTACGCGAGCCCCGGGGTCCGCCAGCTCCTCGGCTACGAACCCGAAGAGGTGATCGGAAAGACGCCTTTCGACCTGATGCCGCCCATGGAGGCGTCCCGGGTGAAGGAGATCTTCGAATCGAGCGCCCGCGACCGGTCGCCGCTTTGCCGGATCGAAAACGTCAACCTGCACAAGGACGGCCGTGCCGTGGTGCTGGAAACCAGCGGCGTTCCGTTCTTCGACGCGGATGGCACGCTGCTGGGGTACCGCGGGGTGGACCGGGACATCAGCGAGCGGAAGGCGGCGGAGCAGGCCCTGAAGGACAGCGAGGAGAGGTTCCGCACGCTGGCGGACCAGATGCCGATTGCGGTGTACGAAACGGACGGGCAGGGGCGCTTCTCCTATCTGAACCGGTACGGATTGGACCTGTTCGGATATACGGGGGGTGCGCTTCGCGACGGGTTGACCTTCTTCGATCTCGTCGGGCACGCGGACCGGGACCGCGCCCGGGAGAATTTCCGCAAGCGGATCGCGGAGGGGTCGACGAAGGCGGAGGAGTACCTTTGGGTCCGGAAGGACGGGTCGCTCTTCCCGGGAGTCGCCTGCTCGGCGCAGTTCCGTCGGCACGACCGGGACGCGGGAGTCGGCGGCATGCTGATGGACCTTACCGAGCTGCGGCACGCGGAGCGGGAGTTGCTGGGATCGCGGAAATACGAGGCGGTGGGGAGGATCGCGGGCGGCATCGCCCACCATTTGAACAACCTGATGACCGTCGTGGCGGGGTACGGGACGCTGGTCGTCGACCGGATGGACGTCCGGGACCCGTGGCGCAGGCATGTCGAGGAAATGCGGTTTGCGGGGGAGCGCGCCGCGGCCCTCACGGCGCAGCTGCTCGCTTACAGCCGCCGTCAGATCCTTCGGCCGGAGAGAATCGACCTCGAACGGTTTCTCCCCGGGATCGAACCCGATATTCGCCGGGAAGCGGGTCCGAAGGCCGCCGTGTCGGTCGTTCCCGAGCCCGGGGCGGGTACCGTGCACGTCGATCCCGACGTGCTGCGGAACGCCATCCTGCGGCTGGTGGAAAACAGCCGCGTCGCGATGCCGGAAGGGGGGACGCTCACGGTCCTTGCCCGGAGAGCGGACCTGTCGGAGGGGGATGGTCCTCCGGTTCCGGCGGGAGAATACGCGATGATTTCGGTGGCCGACACCGGGATCGGGATGGACGCGGAGACCCGGTCCCAGGTATTCGAACCGTTCTTCACGACCAGGGAACCGGGGATGGGTGCGGGGCTGTCCCTGGCGTCGGTGTACGGGTTCGTCAAGCAGAGCAACGGGTACATCTTCGCGGAGAGCGCTCCGGGGAAGGGGACGACCATCGCCATATACCTCCCGAGGGCCGAGCAGCACGGGTAGGAGTTCGAACCTCGCTGCCGCTCGCCGTCCCGGAAGGAGAAAGCCCGCGGAACCGGATTTTCCCGGGCTTTTCCCCGGGGCTGCCTGGGTCAGCCCGGCTTCCGGTAGATTTCCAGGTCGATGGCGATGTCGATCTCGTCTCCTACGACCACTCCGCCGGCCTCCAGCGTCTTGTTCCAGACCAGCCCGAAGTCCTTCCGGTTGATTTTCGTGGTCGCCTGACCTCCAATGCGCAGGTTCCCCATCGGGTCCTTGACCGCCGGCGTGGGCCCCTCCACGGAGAGGACCGTCTCCCGGGTCACTCCCCGTATCGTGAGGTCCCCGGTCATCTTCAGCGTCCCGTCGCCGGCCTTCTCGACGCGCTTCGACTTGAACGTGATGGTCGGATGATTCGCCACGTCGAGGAAATCCGGGCTGCGCAGATGGTCGTCGCGTTTTGCGACACGCGTGTCGATCGATGCCGCGTCGATGGTGATATCGGCGGAGGATTTCGTGATGTCCGCCTCGTCGTACACGATCTTGGCGGAGATCTTTTCGAAATCTCCCCGAACCGAAGAGACCATCAGGTGCCGCACCTTGAAATGGACCCCGGTGTGGGCCGGGTCGAGCTCCCAGGGTGTCGATGACGCCAGGACGGGGACCGCCAGGAAGAACGCCGCGGCGAGAATCGCCAGTTTTCGCATGGCACGGCCCTCCTTTGCCTTCGCTTGGAGAATAATTTGAAAGAAAGACACCAAAAACCGGTCCGGCGTTTCGAATATCCCGAAAAATTCCGGTCCGGCGGAAGTTCAGTGGCTGTCGAGGTAGCGGCGCACCCCGTCGGCCGCCCGGCGCCCCATGTCGATCGCCCGGACCACGAGGGACGCCCCCATCACGGCGTCTCCCGCCCCGAACACCCCGGGAACGGAGGTCATGAGGTTTTCGTCGGCGATGATGTTCCCGCGGGGATCCGTGGCCACGCCCAGGTCCCTTACCAGCGGTCCGTGCTCGACGTGGACAAACCCCATCGCGAGCAGCACCAGGTCGGCCCGGAGGTCGAATTCCGACCCCGGGATCTCCCGGAACGTCCGGCGTCCGGCGGCGTCCGGTTCCGACCAGTCGAGCTTTACGCACCGCAGCTTCCGCACGCTTCCTTCCTCGCCGGCGAACCCTTTCGTCTGGACGCTCCACATCCGCTCGCACCCTTCCTCCTGGGAGGACGAAGTGCGCATGACCGTCGGCCACGTGGGCCACGGGTTGGTGGGGAGCCGGCTATCGGGCGGTTTGGGGAGAAGTTCGATCTGGGTGATGGAACCCGCACCCTGGCGGCGGCTCGTTCCGATGCAGTCCGAACCCGTATCCCCTCCGCCGATGACCACCACGTGCTTTCCTTCCGCGGAGAGGCGTTCCTGGTGAGGGATCGCGTCGCCCGCGTTGAGCCGGTTCTGCTGCGTCAGGAAATCCATTGCGAAATGGATTCCCGAAAGGTCGCGCCCGGCGACGGGAAGGTCGCGGGGCACGGTGGCGCCGGCGGCCAGGACGATGGCGTCGAAGGAGCGGCGCATGTACGCGGCGGAGACGTCCACCCCCGCATTCACCCCCGTTTCGAAAACGACCCCCTCCGTCGTCATCTGCTTCAGGCGCCGGTCGAGGATCCATTTCTCCAGCTTGAAGTCCGGGATGCCGTACCGGAGCATTCCGCCGACGCGGTCGGACTTCTCGAACACCACCACCTCGTGGCCGCGTCGCGCCAGTTGCTGGGCGGCCGGAAGGCCGGCGGGGCCGGACCCCACGACGGCGACGCGCTTGCCGGTCTTGCGGTCCGAAGGCTCGGGCCGGATCCACCCCTCGCGCCACCCGTGCTCCACGATCTGCAGCTCGAGGTGCCGGATCGTGACCGCCGGCAGGTTGATCGCCAGGGTGCAGGCGGTTTCACAAGGGGCGGGGCAAACGCGCCCCGTGACTTCCGGGAGGTTGCAGGTCTGGTGGAGCAGGTCGAGGGCCCTCCGCCACTGCCCCCGGTAGACCATTTCATTCCAGTCGGGGATCCGGTTCTTCACCGGGCAGCCGAAGGCGTGGCAGAAAGGGATCCCGCAGTCCATGCAGCGGGCCGCCTGGGACCCGATCCTCCCTTCCGGGAGCAGCTCTTCCACCTCGTGGTAATCGCGAACCCGCTCCCCCACCGGCCGATGGGGCGGATCCTCCCGCAAATAATCCATGAAGCCGGTGGGTTTAGGCATTGTAGACCTCCTCGGTGGCGGAAACGCTTTCAGTGCTCATGTCCTCTTCCAGGCGCATCCGCTCCAGGGACTTGCGATACTCGATGGGCATGATCTTGACGAACAGCGGAAGCCGGGACTCCCAGTTCTCCAGGATCTGGGCGGCCCGCTGGCTTCCGGTGTACCGGAAATGGGATTCGATCATGGAGCGCAGCTGCCGGATATCCTCCTCCTGCCAGACGCTCTCGACGTCCACCATGTCCAGGTTGCAATGGGTGTCGAACAGTTCCGACTCGTCGTACACATAGGCCAGGCCCCCGCTCATCCCGGCGGCGAAGTTGACCCCCGTGGGGCCCAGGACCACGACGACCCCTCCGGTCATGTATTCGCACCCGTGGTCGCCGACCCCTTCGACGACGGCTTTTCCCCCGCTGTTGCGGACGGCGAAGCGCTCCCCGGCGATGCCGTGGAGGTAGACCTCCCCTCCGGTCGCGCCGTAGAGGACCACGTTGCCGGCGATCACGTTTTCGTGGGGCGGGAACACCGCGCCCTGCGGCGGAGTGACGATGATCCGGCCTCCCGACATGCCCTTGCCGAGGTAGTCGTTGGCGTCGCCGTGCACGTGCATGGTTACGCCGGGAGCCAGGAACGCCCCGAAGCTCTGCCCCGCGGACCCGCTGAAGGTCAGATGGATCGTGTCGTCGGGCAACCCCTTCGCCCCGTACCGGCGGGTGATTTCCCCGGAGAGGGCCGCGCCCACCGTGCGGTGGACGTTCCGGACGGGGAGCTCGATCCGCACCGGTTCCTTGTCGTCGAGAGCGCGCCGGGCCAGCGCCATGATCTCGTAGTCGAGTGCCTTCAGCACCTCGTGCTCCTGCCGGCGGGTCCGGTGCAGGGGACTGTTCCATTCGTTGCCGGGCGTAAGGAGGATGGCGGAGAAGTCCAGCCCCTTCGCCTTCCAGTGCTCGATCGCCGGTTCGATCTCGAGCATTTCGACCCGGCCGACCATCTCGTCCAGCGTGCGGAACCCCAGTTCCGCCATGTGTTCGCGCAGGTTCCGGGCGATGAACCGGAAGAACCGCTCGACGTGTTCGACCGCCCCTTCGAAACGGGACCGCAGGACCGGGTCCTGGGTGGCCACGCCCACGGGACAGGTGTTCAGGTGGCACTTGCGCATCATGACGCAGCCCAGGGACACCAGGACCGTCGTGCCGAATCCGAACTCCTCGGCGCCCAGCAGGGCGGCGATGGCCAGGTCGCGGCCGGTCTTGAGCTGCCCGTCCACCTGCACGCGGATGCGGTCCCGCAGCCGGTTGTAGATGAGCGCCTGCTGCGTCTCCGCCAGCCCCAGCTCCCACGGCAGGCCGGTGTGCTTGATGGCGGTGAGGGGCGAGGCGCCCGTCCCCCCGTCCATCCCCGAGATCAGCACCAGGTCGGCCTTCGCCTTGGCCACGCCCGCCGCGATGGTTCCCACGCCGACCTCGGACACGAGCTTGACCGAGACGTCGGCCCTCGGATTGACGGACTTCAGGTCGTAGATCAGCTGCGCCAGGTCCTCGATGGAGTAGATGTCGTGGTGCGGCGGGGGCGAGATCAGCGTCACGTAGGGGGTGGTGTGCCGGATCCGGGCGATGTCGGGGCTCACCTTGTGGCCCGGAAGCTGGCCGCCCTCGCCGGGTTTGGCGCCTTGCGCCATCTTGATCTGCAGTTCGTCGGCGTTCACCAGGTACTCGGTGGTCACGCCGAAGCGGCCGGACGCCACCTGCTTGATCCGGGAACGGAGGCTGTCCCCGTTGGGGAGCGGAACGTACCGTTCGGGGTCCTCCCCCCCCTCGCCGGAATTGCTCCGCCCGCCGATCCGGTTCATCGCGACGGCGATCGTCTCGTGGGTCTCCTTGCTGATCGACCCGAAGGACATCGCGGCGGTGATGAAGCGCGGCAGGATCTTTTCCACCGGCTCCACCTCCTCGATGGGAACCGGATTCCCCTTCCGGAAACGGATGAGGGAACGCAGCGTGGCGTGCGACTTCGACTGGTCGTTGATCAGGGCGGCGTACTGCCGGAACATGCCGTAGTCGTCCAGCCGCGTGGCGGCCTGCAGCGTATAGATCGATTCCGGCGTCCACAGGTGCCGTTCCCCGTCCACCCGGACGTGGTAGACCCCGCCCACGTCGAGCATGTTGCGCCGCGGGTCCCAGTGGTCGTCGGCCGGGAAGCCCCGCTTGTGGCGGGCGATCGTTTCTGCGGCGATTTCGGAGAGGCCGATCCCCCCGACGCGCGACGCGGTGTGGGTGAAATACTTGTCCACCAGGTTCTTCCCCAGCCCCACGGCCTCGAAGATCTGGGAACCGAGGAAACTGCGGAGCGTGGAGATCCCCATCCGGCTGAAGGTCTTGAGGAGCCCCTTCTTGACCGCCGTGATGTACCGGTCCACCGCCACGCCCGTGGCCACCTGCTTCTCCAGCATGTCGGACTCTGAGAGCTCGCGGATCGTGGAGAGGACCGTGTGGGGGCAGATCGCGTTGGCGCCGTACCCCAGGAGCAGCGCGAAGTTCATGACTTCCCGCGGCTCGCCGCTCTCCACGATGATCGCCGCCTGGGTCCGCAGGCCCCGCCGGATCAGGTGGTGATGCAGGCCCGCGGTGGCCAGCAGCGACGGGATCGGCGCCCGGTTCGCGTTCATGTTCCGGTCCGTGAGGATGAGGACCGATGCGCCCCCGCGGATGGCTTTTTCCGCCTGGACGAACAGCCGCGTGAGGGCCGTCTCGAGGGCCTTGCCGTCCCCGTCCGCGGGAAAGAGCGCGTCGAGATCGGCCGCTGCGATTTCGGGATGGCTCGCGTTGCGGATCCGGATCATGTCCTCGGGGGTGAGGATCGGCTGGATAAGCCGCAGCATCCGGCAGTGCTGGGGCGTCTCGTCCAGGAGATTCTGCTCCCGCCCGATGTAGGTGTTGAGCGACATCACCAGCTCCTCGCGCAACGGGTCGATGGGCGGGTTCGTCACCTGGGCGAAGAGCTGTTTGAAATAGCCGAAGAGCACCTGCGGGCGGTTGGAGAGCACCGCCAGCGCCGCATCGTCCCCCATGGAGCCGACCGGCTCCTGTCCCTGGGACGCCATGGGCGTGATGATGAGCCTGACCTCCTCGTCGGTGTACCCGAAGGCGTGCTGCTTCCGCAGAAGCTCCTCCGGATCCTCCGCGGGGATTTCGGAGGGGACGAACAGCCCCCGAAGCTCGATCCGGTTCTCCTTGACCCAGTTCCGGTACGGCTTGCGGCGCGAGACGGCCGCCTTGATCTCGTGGTCGGGAACGATCCGCTTCTGCTTCATGTCGAGCAGCAGCATCTTCCCTGGCTGCAGTCGACCGCGGCGGATGATCCGTTCCGCGGGGAAATCGATCACGCCGGTCTCGGAGGCAAGGACGATCATGCCGTCCCGGGTGATCGTGTACCGTGCGGGACGCAGGCCGTTCCGGTCGAGCGTGGCCCCGAGGAAATGGCCGTCGCAGAAAACCATCGCCGCCGGGCCGTCCCACGGCTCCATCAAGGTGGAGTGATACTCGTAGAAGGCCCGTTTGTCCTCGCTCATCCGGTACTTGGGCCCCCACGCCTCGGGGATCATCATCATCATGGCGTGGGGCAGCGAACGCCCCGCCATGACGAGCAGTTCCAGGGCGTTGTCGAAGACGGCGGAATCGCTTCCCGTCTCGATGAGCACGGGCCGGATCTTCTGGATGTCGTCGCCGAAGAGGGGGGAGGCCAGGGTCGCTTCCCGGGCCCGCATCCGGTTGATGTTTCCCCGGAGCGTGTTGATCTCCCCGTTGTGGGCGGCGATGCGGAACGGGTGCGCGAGGTGCCAGGTCGGGAGGGTGTTCGTGCTGTACCGCTGGTGCACCACGGCGAAAGCGCTCATGAACTGTTCGTTCCGGAGGTCCGGGTAGAACTGGGGAAGCTGGGTTCCGGTGAGCAGCCCCTTGTAGACGATCGTCCGGCTGGAGAGGCTCGAGACGTAGAACTGGCTGGCGTCCACGGTGTGCCAGGAGGCGATTTCCTTCTCCACGAGGCGCCGCAGGACGTACAGTTTCCGCTCGAAGTCGCTCTCCTCGTGGTTCCCGCGGGACAGGAAGACCTGGCGTACCCTGGGACGGGTGGAGCGGGCGAGCTCTCCCAGGACGGAGGGGTCCACGGGCACTTCGCGCCACCCGAGGACCGGGCACCCCTCCTTCTCCGCGATCTGCTGCAGGGATTTCGAACACCGTTCGGCAAGTTCCTCGTCCGTCGGGAGGAAGAGCATCCCCGCGGCGTATTCGCCGCGCGGGGGGAGGTACAGCCCGTCCCCGGGGCACACCTGGCGGAAAAAGATGTCGGGGATCTCCACCATGATGCCGGCGCCGTCGCCGGTGGACTTGTCGCCTCCCAGGGCCCCCCGGTGCTCGAGATTGATGAGGATCCGTATCCCCTGCTGGACGACGACGGGCAGGGAAACCCCGTCGATCCGGGCGACGAACCCGACGCCGCAGCTGTCGTGGTCGTTGGCCGGATCGTACAGGCCGACCGGTCGGGGGATGCCGGCAGCGTTTATGCGAAACGGGCGATCGTTCTCGTTCATGTCCATATTCCTCGCAATGCGGTTGTTTCCGGCCGAAACATACATTATGACACGGGAAACCGGATATATTGACAGGAAAGGTACGTTTCAGGCGGGGGAAGATGGGGGCATCATACCATGACGATGGGGGGCCCCCCGGAATCCACCGGGGTGTTTTGGCACTCCAACGGACGGAGGGAGAAGCCGTGAAAGCGCTGATCGTCTACTACTCGCTGTACGGGCACGTCCATCGGATGGCGGAAGCGGTTGCGGAAGGGGTGCGTGAGGTGCCGGGCGCGGAGGCCACGCTGCGGCGCGTGCCGGAGACCCTGCCGGAGGAGGTCCTCCGGAAAATGAAGGCGTTGGAGGCGCAGAAAGGCTTCGCGCATATCCCCGTCTGCACGGTGGATGAACTGCCTTCCTACGACGCGATCTTCTTCGGGACGCCCACGCGCTTCGGGAACATGTGCGGACAGATGCGGCAGTTCCTCGATGCCACCGGGAATTTGTGGTTCTCGGGGGCGCTCGTCGGAAAGGTCGGGAGCGTGTTTGCCTGCTCGGCCACGCAGCACGGGGGGCAGGAATCGACGATTCTGAGCACCCACACCACCCTCCTCCATCACGGGATGGTCGTCGCGGGCCTGCCGTACACCTTCCAGGGGCAGATGCGCATCGATGAGATCACCGGCGGCTCGCCGTACGGCGCCAGCACCATCGCCGGCCCGGACGGGAAACGGGTACCCTCGGAAAACGAACTGGCCGCGGCCAGGTTCCAGGGGAAGCACGTGGCGTCCCTCGCCGCACGGCTGGCGAAATGACGGCGGATGCGGGGGCGGCGACGACGCATCCGGACGCCGGGAAACCGGCCGACCCGGGACGGCTCGTCGACGTTCCGCGGCTCGTTGCGTCGTACTATGCGGGGGCGCCCGACCCGTCCGTCCCCGGGCAGCGCGTGTCCTTCGGCACCTCGGGGCATCGCGGGTCTTCCCTCACCCTTTCGTTCAACGAGCCCCACATCCTCGCCGTCACGCAGGCGATCTGCGAGTATCGGAAGTCGGCGGGGACCACGGGCCCGCTGTTTCTCGCGCTGGATACCCACGCGTTGTCCATGCCCGCGTTCCGCACCGCCCTCGAGGTCCTTTCGGGGAACGGCGTCCATACGATGATCGACCGGGACGGCGGCTGCACCCCCACGCCCGCCGTCTCCCGCGCGATTCTGGCGCACAACGGCGGCCGGAAGGAGGGGCTCGCCGACGGGATCGTGGTCACCCCTTCGCACAATCCGCCGGAGGACGGCGGGTTCAAATACAATCCTCCCCACGGCGGCCCTGCCGACGGCGACGTCACCCGGAGAATCGAGGAACGGGCGAACCGGATCCTTGCCGCCGGCGGGGACGGCGTGAAACGGACGCCGTATGAGCGCGCGCGCAGCGCGGCGACCACGAGCGGGTACGACTATACCGGCGCCTACGTCGAGGGCTTGCGCGGGGTCCTCGACATGGATGCCATCCGGGGGGCGGGCATCCGGATCGGCGTCGACCCGCTGGGAGGATCCGCTGCGGCTTACTGGGGACCGGTGGCGCAGCGGTACGGGCTGAACCTTGCCGTGGTCAACGAAGCGGTGGACCCCACGTTCCGGTTCATGACGCGGGACTGGGACGGCAGGATCCGGATGGACTGCTCCTCCCCCTACGCGATGGCGGGCCTGATCGGGATGAAGGACCGGTTCGACGTGGCGTTCGGCAACGACACCGACGCGGACCGGCATGGCATCGTTACGCCGGGCGCGGGGCTCCTCAATCCCAACCATTACCTGTCGGTCGCGATCGACTACCTGTTCCGCAGCCGCCGCGGGTGGCGGGAGGACGCGGGGGTCGGGAAAACGGCGGTGAGCAGCGGGATGATCGACCGGGTGGCGGCGCGCCTGCGGCGGAAGCTGTTCGAGGTCCCCGTGGGGTTCAAATGGTTCGTCCCCGGCCTTCTCGACGGCGCCCTGGGGTTCGGAGGGGAGGAAAGCGCCGGGGCGTCGTTCCTGGCGAAGAACGGCGCGGTGTGGAGCACCGACAAGGACGGCCTCCTCCTCGGGCTGCTGGCCGCCGAGATCATGGCGGTGACCGGCCGCGATCCGGGGGAGCTGTACCGGGAACTGACGACCGAGTTCGGCGCGCCCGCGTACGAACGGATCGACGCTCCCGCGACGAGGGAGCAGAAGGCCGTGCTGTCCAGGCTGTCCCCCGCGCAGGTGGACGCGGAGACGCTGGCGGGCGAGAGGATCGAGGCGATGCTGACCGCCGCTCCCGGAAACGGCGCGGCTCTCGGCGGATTGAAGGTGGTGACCGAAAGCGGATGGTTCGCCGCCCGACCGTCGGGGACCGAGGACGTCTACAAGATCTACGCCGAGAGCTTTCTGGGGGAGGCGCACCTGCGGCGGATCCAGTCGGAGGCCATGATCCTGATCTCCAGGGTCTTCGCCTCCTCCTAGGGGGGAACCCGATGCCACCTGCCACGATCGTGTGGTTGCGCCGGGATCTTCGCCTGGCGGACAACCCCGCGCTCGCCGCGGCCGCAGACCGCGGCGGACCCGTCGTCCCCGTCTGGGTGCACGCACCGGAGGAGGAGGGGGATTCGGCACCGGGCGGCGCGGCCCGTGTCTTCCTCCACGAAGCCCTGCGGTCCCTCTCGGAGGCGCTTTCCGCGCGGGGCAGCCGGCTTGTTCTGCGGCGCGGCCCGTCGATCGGGACGCTTTCGGGCCTGGCGAAGGAAACCGGTGCGGACGCGGTGTTCGCCAACCGGGTGTGGGAGCCTTCCTTCCTTTCGAGGGATGAAGGGGCCATCGCCGCCCTGCGGGCGAACGGCCTGGATGCGCGCCTGTTCGAGGACGGGGGGCTGTTCCCTCCGGATTCCGTCAGGACGTCGTCCGGAGGGCCGTTCCGGGTGTTCACGCCGTTCTGGAGGCGTTGCCTCGCGCAGCCGCCGCCGGGTGCTCCGGTTCCCGCCCCGGCGGCGATTCCGCCTCCCGCCGGGGCCCCGGCCTCCCTGCCGCTGAAAGAGTTTCGGCTTCTTCCTGCCGTCCCGTGGGACGCGGGGGTTCGCGAGGGCCATCCGGGGGGCGAGACCCACGCACGGGAGCGGTTGTCGCGTTTCCTCGGCGAAGCGATTTCGGCGTACCCTGCGGACCGCGACCGGCCCGGTGTCGACGGCACCTCCCGGCTCTCCCCGTACCTTCACCGCGGGTGCATCGGGGTGCGGGAGGTTTGGCACGCCGTGCAATCTCGCGCAGCGGTGGATTCCGCCCCCGGGGCCGCGAGGGGCGCCGAGGCGTTCCTCCGCCAGCTGGGGTGGCGCGAATTCGCCCGGCATGTCCTGTTCCACTTTCCCGGGACCGTGCATTCGCCGATGCGCCCCGGGTTCTCCGGTTTCCCATGGCGGGACGACCCGGACGGGCTTTCCGCGTGGCAAAAGGGCCGGACCGGTTTTCCCATGGTGGACGCGGGGATGCGGCAGCTCTGGGGTACCGGGTGGATGCACAACCGGGTCCGGATGCTCGCCGCATCGTTTCTCGTGAAGGACCTGCTGATCCCGTGGCAAAAAGGCGCGGAGTGGTTCATGGATACGCTGGCGGACGCCGACCTGGCGAACAATGCGCTGGGGTGGCAGTGGGTCGCCGGCTGCGGCGCCGACGCCGCGCCGTACTACCGGGTATTCAATCCCGTCCTTCAGGGGGTGAAGTTCGACCCGCGGGGCGAATACGTCCGGGAATGGGTCCCCGAACTGGCGGGCCTGCCGGACCGCTGGATCCACCGCCCCTGGGAAGCGCCCGCTACGGTACGGTCGGATGCCGGGGTGACGCTCGGGGAAACGTATCCCCGCCCCATCCTGGACCATGCGGCCGCCCGTTTGCGGGCCCTGGCCGCGCTTCCGAAACGCGTTTCCCGAGGCTAGCCGGAACGGGAGGCGGTCGGAAGGCATCGAATTTCCGATGGGCAAAACGTGGTCAGGGGAGCAATGAAATGCCGTATCTGTGGTCCGTCCTTGCCCTGGTGTTTCTTTCGGGATGTGCCGCGGGATCCTCCACCCCGGCGCCTGCTCCGCCCGGCCCCGGGGCCATGCCGCAGATCTCCCTGTCCGGAGCGGCCGGCGGGTTCACCCTGCCCGTTCATGTGACCCACGCCGGGGATGGTACCGGGAGGATCTTCGTGGTGGAACAGGCGGGGCGTATCCGCATTCTCGACAACGGGACCGTGCTTCCCGGCGCGTTTCTGGACATCTCCGCGGGTGTGGCTTGCTGCGGCGAGCAGGGGCTTCTCAGCGCGGCGTTCCCGCCCGGGTTCGTTTCCAAAGGATATTTCTACGTGAACTACACCCGCGCGGGGGACGGCGCCACGGTGGTCGCCCGGTACCGGGTTTCCCCGGGCACCCCGAATGCGGCCGATCCCGCGAGCGAAGAGATCCTCCTGACCGTTTCCCAGCCCTTCGCGAACCACAACGGGGGACAGATCGCCTTCGGTCCCGACGGGCACCTCTACATCGGCATGGGAGACGGCGGTTCGGGCGGGGATCCCCTGAACAACGCACAGAACCCGGGCACCCTGCTGGGGAAGCTTCTCCGGATCGACCCGGAATCCGGGGCGGTTCCGTATGCCGTTCCACAGGATAATCCGTTCGTCGGGACACCCGGCGCCCTGCCGGAGATCTGGGCGCTCGGGTTGCGGAACCCGTGGCGGTTCGCGTTCGACCGCGCCACCGGGGATCTCTACCTCGGGGACGTCGGGCAGGGATCGTTCGAGGAGATCGACTTCCAGGCGGCGGGGGACCCGGGGGGTGCGAACTACGGCTGGAAGGTCCTTGAGGGAACGGAATGTTTTTCCTCCCCCGGATGCAGCTCCGCCGGGATGACGGCCCCGGTGGCGACGTACCCCCACTCTCCGGATTGCTCCGTCACGGGCGGCATGGTGTACCGCGGAGATTCCCTCCCGCTGCAGGGGATATACTTTTACGGGGATTTCTGCACCGGCCGGATCTGGGGGCTGAGAAGAAATGCCTCCGGGTGGGACGTCGCGGAGCTGCTCCTCCCGCAGAACCCTGTCCGGAACGTCTCCACCTTCGGGGAGGACGAGGCGGGAAACGTCTACCTGGCGGATTACGCCAGCGGCGACCTCCTGAAGGTCGTCGCCCGGTGACGGGCCGCGATCCCGCGGCGCGGAATCCGGAAAGGGGCATGGGAATGCGTGTTGCCGTTTCCGGGTCCGGCGGGCTGATCGGGTCGGCGGTGATGAAGGCGCTTTCCGCCTCCGGACACGATCCCGTGCGGATGGTCCGCCGGCCCACTTCCCCCGGGGAAAAGGCGGTCCGGTGGGACCCCGCGACCGGGGAGGTCGATGCCGCGGGGCTCGACGGGGTCGACGCCGTGGTCCATCTGGCGGGGGAGAACATCGCCGCCGGGCGATGGAACGCGGCCCGGAAGGCGGCCATCCGGGAGAGCCGCGTGGAGGGGACCCGCCGCCTCTGCGAGGCGCTCGCAGGTCTTTCCAACCCGCCGAAAACGATGGTGTGCGCCTCGGCGACCGGGTATTACGGCGACCGGGGGGACCACGCGGTCACGGAGGAGAGCCCCGCGGGAACCGGCTTCCTCGCCGAGGTCTGCAAGGGATGGGAGGCGGCCTCCGCACCGGCCGCGCGGAAAGGGATCCGCGTCGTCGCCTTGCGGATCGGCATGGTGCTCTCCCCGGACGGCGGTGCGCTCTCGCGCATGCTCCCGGTGTTCCGGGCGGGACTGGGA
>JACZKY010001108.1_pt1 | contig 16998 bp, 21 predicted proteins | sample 8237611 | NCBI WGS metagenome assembly JACZKY01 (sample SAMN16148055, study PRJNA663545) | marine sediment metagenome | biome: sediments and biomass from bioreactor inoculated with such sediments; feature: coastal sediments; material: methane- and iron-fed bioreactor; isolation source: Bothnian...
CTCTTGCACCTCTCCGAATTAGTGTTTCAAATATATCGAAACGAATTTTTCTAACAAAGTTTTATGCTACGTAAAACCCGATAATAAATATTTTTTTCCTAACTTTGTTTAGTAGAAAAAGGAAAGGTGGCAGAGTGGCTGAATGCGGCAGTCTCGAAAACCTTACTTACTTCCGATCGCTTAAAATCTTATCCCCTGCTTAACACTGACAATTCTTAGAACTAAGAACTCGAAGGAGTTTTTCTTATGTTTCTCAGTAAAAATCCTAATGGCATTTGGTACGTCTTTTATGAAAACAACAAAGGGAGACGACGATCAAAATCGACTGGTACAAAACACAAAAATGCAGCGATTAAATTTTTTAATCACTATAAAAAAATAGTTGATGCTGAATTTTATCAAGAAGTTATTCCAATAACATTTAAGAAATTTACTTTCGACTTCCTCCGGAGATCTGAGCCCTTCTTTACCTGGAAAACAATTAAAAGCTATAAGTCAGCATTCAAAATGTTTGAGCTCTCCAATGGAGATCCTCAGCTGGCAAACATCACAACTCGGTTGATTGAAGATTATTTATTAATGAGAGCAACGAAAGTTTCTATCTATGCAGCTCGTCGAGATCTGATATGTCTATCAGCTAGCCTTAATGTTGCTGTGAAGAATGGTTACCTGGTTAATAATCCTTGCAAGGGAATAAAAAGATTTAAGCTCCCGGAGGTACAACCTAAATTTTATTCTAAAGATGATTTTAATAAACTGATCGGAACGATGAACAATAATGAAGAGATGCGAGATATAACAATCTTTGCTGTGAACACCGGCTTTCGACAAGCTGAAATAATTGGGCTGAATTGGAACCAGGTGGATTGGGACCAGAAAATAATAACACTGACTAATCAAGTTCAAATAACAAAAACAAAACGTGTACGCTCTATGCCATTAAATCCTGATGCCTTAGAAGTTTTATTGAGAAGATACGCTAACAGAAAAGAAGATCTCGAGAGTATTTTCACACTCGATAAAAAAACAATCAATCAAAATATTCTCACTCAAAGGTTTAAGAAATATGTTATCAATGCAAAAATAAATCCTAAATTAAATTTCCACAGCTTAAGACATACGTTTGCATCCTGGTTGGTCCAATCCGGAGTAAGTATTTATCTTGTTTCAAAATTGCTTGGCCATTCTAATGTGCAAACGACAGAGATCTATTCACACTTACGTTCGGATGATTTTAAAGATGCTGTAAATATTCTATCTCAAAAAAGTTTATTGTCAGAAAAGGTTTAGTCCTAAAAAATGAACGTTAAAGAAATTGATAATGCTTTAATGAATCCTGATTTTGCGATTGAGCTACTCCAGTTATTTGCAAGATACGGATTGGTTAATGGACTCGCACTTCGAAATTCCTTAATTAGAAAGGAGTATAATGAAGCGAAACAAAGAGACGAGCACATAGGAGATTTTATTGAGCGAACAGCGGCGAAGTATTTTATCAGTCCTAAAAATATTGAGTACGTTCTATATGGGAAAAAAATAAAATCACTAAAAGGATTTAATGACAATGGAATTGAGAATAAAACATAAGTTACAAACAGAACAATTTTTTATTAATGTAAATTACCTTGTTTAAGGAAATTTTAGAAACGTGAAAAAAAAGTCAAGAGGCAGAAAAAAAAGCCATTAAAAATTAATATGAAATTCGAAGTGATACTTAAAGTTGTGGCAAAGAATAATCTAAAACCAAAAATAAGAGAATAAAATCTTTAAAAGTTATTGTAAAAAAAGTATATTTCCAGAAGTCAATTTATCAATTGCAAGGGCTAATTAGTGGAAATAGAAAACAATAAAAACCATCCCAATAAGACCGAAACCGACTCTAAAATAAAATCTTCTCCTGTCAGCAATTCTCAAGAGAAAAAAAGTGCTACCCAAACTCCAGCTCAAGATTCCGATGTCAATGCTCAACCGGAAAGAAAATACTGGGGAGTACTTAGAATAGCTGACATAATCCAAATGATTAGTATTATTATAACGGCTGTGACTCTTATTGCTTTTATATATGTTAGTGTTCAACAGATTGCTATCTCTAATCGGGCAATTTCACAGACCGATAATGTGATCACCTATACTAAAAGAAGTATTGAAATTAATGAAAAAAATATTTTGTCTTCTGATCTTTCGACAAAAGAAGCGTTGAGAATTTCTGATAGCTCGCTCTCTATTAGCAGACAATCTATGCTTTTGGCATTTGAAAACATCAACACAATAAGACAAATTGCTAAAACAGAATTGAGAGCATTTGTCCAAGTAGATTCTATCTATTTTCATCAGTATGAAGTCGGAAAGATGGTCAAAATAAATATACGGCTAACTAATGTTGGTAAAACTCCCGCTTATAATCTTAAAGTTTTGTTGCGTAGTAAATGGGGTGGTACCGGAATTTATTTGACTGATTATAAAACGCTTAAAGATACCGTTTCCCGAATGACAATCCCCGCGAACAATGGTTATCTTACTCTTTATGATAACGTTGGGAATATGATATTGGAGAAATCTGATTCCATTGGAATTGCTAATGGCAAACTCTTTCTTGGGTATTACGCTAAAGTTTTTTATGAGGATATTTTTGGGCAGCAAGACAGTGTTATAGTCTGCCGAGAGTATGATAATGAAAATCACTTTTTTGAATTGTGCAACAGTCTTAACGAAATACAGAAACCACGATAGAACAAGTTCTGCTTTAACTCGTATATGGTTACCTTGTTATCCGCAGCAAAGTCTCTGAGATCTTGTGAGAAGCTAGATAATTGTAAGTTAGTCAAAACTTTTTTAATGAGTATGAAAATCAGTTGAAGAATCATAACTGAGCACTAAAGGCAGGAATTATATAAGCTTACTTCAGTTTTTGAACTCGAACAGAATTTTTAAATATCACGGAGATAATTTAGATAATACTTCCATAAATCGTTTCTAAGCCTCGATCTACTTTAAGGCAAGTATTTACTTGGATCTAATTAGAAATTAATTTGTGGCTGATTATGGCCGGAAAAATTAACTAATAATTACAATGTTTGGATCAATATTAAGTTGGGCTATTACTTCAGATAATTTTTTAAACTCGGACTCAATAAATCTGCTATTTTACTTAATTTTATCTTAACCGTGTATTGGCCCTCCGAATATGGCCCGACTGAGTACTCATTAAAGAATAAAAATAAATTATCTTTCGTTAGACTGAACGCATCAAAACCGGTCTGTGAATCAGTTCCGGAATTGATCCAATCTTTATCAATAGGTACACCGCGCATTTTATTTTGTTTAATCAGATCTGTTCTTACTAGGTCAACCAGTTTAGTCGGGATAAGATTTTCTAAAAACAAATTTTTTATATGAAGTTCAATTAACGGTTTAAGAAGAAAGTTCCTTGTAACTGCAAAATGGAGCGGATGGGCAGCTCCTGTGGAATAAGTTGAAATGTCAAACTTTATACTCACAATATCTTTTGAACAGCTCATAACTTTGAAATCGCACAATAAGGATTCTGAAAATACAAAGAGATCTCCCTCGTTATTAAAATCTTTTAAAAATAAGTGAGCTCTCCGGTCGATTAATAAATTTAACATTTGAGATTTGATTAGGGCATTGACATCCTTGTAACTGGGACTTTTCGATTCATTTAGAATTGGATACCAAAGAGTTATTTCGTTAACTTCTTCTTCTCCGTAGCTCTCAGAAATTGATTGCGGAATCCAAACCAAATCATCAAAAAGAGTAGGGTCTTGAATATTCGCTGATAAATTCTTTTTATAAAGGCGTAATGACTTTCTATCAATTTTTGCAGTATGCGCTAATCTATGACAATTCGGACAAAGAGCGATCAAGTTTTTATATTCGTGCTTAAAGCATTTTTCCCAAGCGACAATATGATGCAATTCAACATCCGGATATTTGCAAGTCGGAATTGAGCATCTATGACCGCTTTCAAAAAGAATTCTTCTTCTTATTTCCGCAGGTATTTGTGGTCTATACATTTAGAGGATACAAATTAAATCACTTGTTTAACAAAGTCTTTTTCTTGGATGATAGAAATTTGAGCTTTTCCAGATCTATTCAATTCAAGCGCCTTGCTGACTTTGGTACCAAAGCGGCCGAACTTCCAGGCTTCGCTTCCTTTAGATCCAACTATTAAATAATTGAGTTTCTGTGTGCAGCTCTTTATACAATTTCCTCCCTTATCAATTACTAATTCCTCAGCTTTATTCCGTTCGGAAAAAAGCATATCTCCAGTGAAAAGAAAATTGTTGTTTTTAAAGTTTATTATAGGATTGCTTTCAAATATCCCATCAACAGTTGGATTTTGTTCAACGCTAACGGAAACCGATGATAAAAAATTAAAAAGTCTTCCCTTCTCATCTTCAGTCACAATTTGATCTTGAAGTATTGAAGTGATTATCTCTTTAAGTTCTAAAAGAGGATACTTTGTTAAGTAGGGATCATGAAGTGATAACCATTGCTCTAGGTATGCGATTTCATTCTCGTCTATTTTATTATCGAAAAGAATGGATCCGGAGACTCCTAATAATTCTTGAATAGTGCGAGCAACTTGTTTATCATAATTATAAATAAATATTTTTTTGTCCATAGATTCATTCCAAATATTAGATTTTATTATGAATAAAAATTCCCGTGAAACTTAATCTTTAAATAAACTATATGCAATCAACGTTAAACACTTATGTTATAACTTCTAAGATCTGTTACTAAGACTGATGTGGTTATAAAAATCAGTCGGTTGTTTCTTCACTCTCTCCTGCTATAGGGTACAATAAATTAAGATTTGGACGAGATGAAATTTGAGCAGAATAATTTGATAAGATTTTCTTTAGCTCGTTTTCGAATTGGATTGGGGTAGAGATAAAAAACGCAATACCTAGATCTAGTTCGAATTTAAGTCCGTACAAAACTAAACCTGAAGGACTCTTGGACAGGTGAATAAAATTAACGAATTCTTTAATGAATTTTTGATCTATATGATGAGCAAGTTCGGATTGAGTGAACCTTATGTGGTACCATTTCATTATTCTTCTCTATTATGGTTGAATATGACGATAGTGAAAACACACGAAACTGAAGCGCTTGGTCTCGAATAATTTTAAAATACTTGATGAACAAATTAACCGTGATACACGATTAAAATACAAAAGACCTGAAGGGACTTTCAGGTCTTTAACAACAACAAGGTAGGTAATGAGACTGTGCTTAAACTATTTCTTATCAAAAATATGAAATCAGAAATTAAAATCAAAAATAGTTTTAGAAATTATCAAACAATAAAAAAAAATCCCGGTAACCGAAATTACCGGGTTTATCCTAACAGAAGGGGTGGGGGAGGACACCCTTATGAAAGCGATGTACAAAAATAGTTATAAAAGATTAAATATTGCAAATAAGTTATGCCTGAAGTATTAAACATAACCTTGGTATACTTGACAATAAAGGTAATATTACATAATTTGAAAGAGAAAAAAAAGGAGTCTGTAAAAATGGATTATACGCTTAAAAATTTTGATGCGAATCTATGGAAAAAGTTTAAGGCTAAATGCGCACTTGAGGGAATTACAATAAAAGACAAAATACTTCAGATGATAAAAGCTTATGTAGAAAAATAAACATCCCCTCCTTTGGTGGACGAACACCTCCGGAGGGAACGAAACACTCCTGAAAAGGAGTAATTAAAACTAATAAAACGAAACACACAAACAAAAGGAGTCAGATCATGCAGAACAGTATACCTCAAGAAGCCCTGAATGAATTATTTTATGTTGAGTTTAGCAATGGTGGAAGTGCATTCATTACTTTCCAAAAATTCCAAGAGCTTACCGAATCATTAAAAACAAAAGTACTTCCTGGGAGTGTCACAAATATTGCTAAGGTAAAATCTCTTTCGGACCAAAAAGTTAATCTGGATTCCTTGGTATTTGAACTTAAAAGTGCAACATCAATTCTTCAAAGTCTCGTTAATCAGGCTTTTCTATTGGATGAAAATTCACAGCAGTACATAGAGTTAATGAATAATATATCATATTTCATTCACAGAGATATTATTGAAGTTGCAAGGAGGAAAGTCTCAGAGTTAAATTCAGTTATGGAATATGAGGAGGATTTAAAGAAAGAATCAAAATGCTAGTAACAACTGAGATGCTCTGGAATGAGTTGCAGGAAATAAAAAGAAGCTTAAAGAAGTTGACCAACCAGGAGATCCAGCATAGCATTGAAGAAGTTAGTTTAGCAAAGGCCTGTAAATTTCTAAGGAGAGGAAGTCGGACCGTTTTACTACTCGTTAAGAGCGGCCGATTGAAAGCAATTACTTATAGAGACAGTAAGCATAAAATTCGATATAGGTTCAGAATTTCCGACATACATTCTTACCAAGACGCAGCACTCCTCGGTCCAGAAAATCGGGATATTGTTCTCGTTGAGAGCCCTGAGGATATTGCGAAAAGAGTATTCGGAATCAAAATTAAAAATTAATACAACCCCGGTCCTTACCTGGGCCGGGCATTTATTAAATATTATTTTCGAGCCGGGAAAATGAAAATTAAAAATTTAAATTCAATCGATAGATTTGTAATGTCAGTTCACCAAAAATACTTAAAAATTTTTTCTGAAATGTTAGCTGAATTCAATAAGCAGGAGCAAAAGGACATATTAAAATTCTTAAGTCCGTTGATGAATGAGACACCCTCCGACAAATCACAGCCGCCTTTTAAAGAGCTAATAAATTACTTTATTAAATTTTATGCTCTAGGAGATGACGAAAAAATAATTAACAAGGTTGCAAATGCACGCAATCGATTAAGACGAGAAGATCACCCCTATCAAACTAAACTGTCTCTTGCGAAGGCCGTACTTACTGGAGAAACAAAGTACTCAGCAAATAAAAAGTATTTAGATGCTAACAAGCATATGAAAACAACGCTGCCTAACTTAATTTCAAACTTTAATTATTTTTTGAAGTCGCATAGAAAAGATTTAATTGTTGATCTAAATATTGATGAAGATACTTTCCAACGATCATTTTTTCCGGATTCTAAAAAAAGTATATAAGTCTTTAATACTTTTATAAAAGTTTTTAAAATATGGTTTAAACTACCTCCCGAATCTCTTTACGTTTCCATCAGCAAATTTTGAAAATGATTTTCAATAGTCGAGCCCCTGACAGGAACGAAAATCGAAAACGATATAGACTCACTTTTAAAATTTGAAAATAAGCACTTAATTTTATTTCATTCTATATCGTACGTTCTAAAGCGTGTTATCTGTCCGGCTCGCGGATAACGCGCTTTTTTTATGTTCTTTCTGATTTTGAAATTGACAAGCGTAAAGTTCTTGAGAACTTCTTTACGCATCCCGGGAGCCGGTAACTTACACAAGCTCCCGGGACAAATTATACATAACAGGCAAGATAATATCTGCTTGATTCTGAATTACTTGAAGTTATAGAAGCTTTAAGGTTGCTCCGTTCGGGAGCACGCTATTGAAATTATGGAGAGTTTAAAAAGGTAAAGCCCGGAGTGGCATTCCAGGCTTAAGACGTTTTCGAAAAAAATAAATCAGGAGCTGAGAGTAACATGCAAAATCAAAGTGAAAAGGACAACCTAAGTTCAATTGGGATTTATGATCTGATGAAAGTAAAGAATCCCAAAAGATTCCATCTGACAGAATCCCGAAAAAAGATTACAACCTCAATCGAGCTTCTCACAGCATCACAACGCGATCTATTGACCACACCTTTCTATAAACACAAAAAAGCTAATATGGCTATAGTCGCTCAGATCGATCGAGAGCTTAATAATGCGATATGGTACTTGCTTAACCTGGGCGAAGCTCTCGCGAAGTTCGAAACTATTAAACAGAGTGCCGGTAGTTTGACGGATGATGCATTAAATAGCTTGCTCGATGAGCTGCAGAATCCTGAGGCTATAATATGAGTAATGCTGATGCCAAAATCCGAAAACTGATTTATGATGTACTTAATACAACTGAGACAGAGTATAAACTCAAATCTATTCCTAAGAATATCTTATACAGTATCCACAGCTTAACCATTGCTTCAAAAGACATTGACATTCTAACCGATGATATTGAAGACGATCCGAGCTTTATAGAATTTTTACATTATAGCAATTCGTTTTTACGGAAACAAAAAATAAGACTGATTCATCTTTGGGAAATTACCGACAATTTAAGCAAAGCAAATTTGTGTAATGATAGAAAATTGCTTTCTGAGATCTTACCAAGGATCCAAAAAATCCAGGAGAAAGTATAATTATGGCAGGGCGATTAGAAAAACGTGGATTAAGTTACTTCAGCCATGATACTGATATGTTCTTTGATCGAAAGATGAAATATATCAGGGCCAAACATAAACTTATCGGTTATGCTGTTTACAATCGTTTACTTGAAATGATATATAATGAAAATGGTTATTACTTGGATCTATCAGACGAATTTACAATTATGCTAAGTGATGAACTCAGAATCGATCTAATCGAATTGGAAACAATAATCGAAGATTTTTTAAGTAGAGAATTATTCAGTAAGAAAAAATTTGAAGCGCATAATATTTTAACATCAAAAAGAGTTCAAGAAAATTATGTTAGAGGTTGTGAACGTCGCAAATCTGTTTACCTAACTAAAGAATTTTTACTGATAAACCCGGCAACTATCTTCAGTGAAGAGGCAAAGATCAAACCACAGATATTCATTAAAGGGATTAATGAGGACATTAATTCCATTGATGAGGTCATTAATTCGATTGATGAGGGTAAAAGTACACAAAGTAAAAGTAAAGAAGAGGTAAAGCAAATTAAAGTAGATAGTAAACCAGATGAGAATTTTTTACCCGGAACAATTTGCTCTGATTTAAATTTACCTTTTTCTACTTTACTACAGAATCATTTACCTAAAATATTCACAGATGAACAACATGTTAAAAATAAAATCCGTGAAGTTCTTGTTAAATGCACTGGAGAAATAATTTCTAAAGGATCTCCTACAACATTTTATAAAATAATAATGACTGACCACTTACTCCCAAAGAGTGAAGCGTTTAAAATATTTGCTGAGTGCTGTTTTAATTACAGGGATCTTGATACAACTCTTAAAAATTTCCGCTATTTGAATAAACAAGTGAAAGGCAAAATTAATGATGCTAATAATGATTTGATTAAGAAACGTAATGCAGAAATTCAAAAAGCTAAGTTAAAAGAAGCAATAGAAGACAGATCCTCTGGGGATAAAACACCCAAAAATAATGGATCAAACGGGAAAACGGAAAATGAAGATTTGCATATGGGGCCAAAGCTTCAAGGCCTTGTTGATAGTGTTTTTCCGAAAAATTAGTAATTAAATGAGGTATTTTTTCGAGTTAATGAGTACAAAAATGAAGATAAAGAGTGAATATTTAAGAGTTTTAATCTGTTCGATGAACCGAAGTGCAATTTTAACTTTTAAACTAAGTTACTCACATAACTCGAAAGATTTGAAAAATGAATAAAAACTTTATTTCCCAAATTTGGAATTATTTGACGGTGGTAAAATTGCCCAAAACTGCACGGAGAATACAAAATGAAGCCTAGAGAAATAAAAAGTAATGAGTGGATCTTATACTTTTTTAAGAAGTGGGATTGTTACTTGCGCGTAGAGATCTCCAGGGCGGAGTATCAGAAATTTTCATTTATACTGAACTGAAAATGCTATGACTAAAGAAGAAATAAATAATCGACTTAAGAAGTTGCTTGAAATTTCCGACTCAAATTATGAGAAGACAGTTTCTGCCTATGAAAAAGAAGTTGCCAAAATTTATAGTAAAGCTCTCAAGGAAATCAAAAGCCAAATTGCTGCTGTGTTCGAAAAGTACGGAGACGAAGTTAATTACTCTGATATGGCCAGTTACAATAGATTAAAAAATCTTGAATCACAGATTGCTGATCAGATTAAAGAACTTACGAAAGATGTAATAAAAAACACGAAAGAAAAACTGAGCTTCTTCTTCTCTGAAAGTTATTACTTGACTTCTTATGCAATCGAAAAAGCAACTGGGATTGAGTTAGGCTTTGGATTATTAGATCCATTGGTAATTGAGGCAGCCTGGAAAAATGAGCTCTCAAAAATTAAATGGACTGAAAGCATGCAGCAGCATGCTCAAAAATATGTTTCAGATATTCGAGAAGAATTAACCCGTGGACTGATCGAAGGAAAAGGTTACGGAAAAATAGCAAAGGCAATTACAGAAAGAACCGGGATAAATGCTGGGAAGGTTTTAAGAATAGTTCGCACCGAAGGTCATAGAGTTCAAAGTGCAGCAAAAATAATTTCATTCGAAAAGACTGAAGCAGCAGCTGAGAGACTTGGATTAAAAACAAATCGAGTATGGCTTGCGACTCTTGATAATAAAACCAGAGATAGTCATCAAACAATGGACGGACAATTAGCTGATGAAAATAATTTATTCCATTACCCAGGTGGAGAAACAACTGAGGCTCCCGGGATCTCCGGACCGGCTGAGGAAGTAATTAATTGCAGATGCAGTGTCATCACTCAGTTCGCTGAGTTTCATCAGGTATTTAGAAGAGATGGTGATGGAGTTTTATTTACGATGAAGGATGAATTTCTTACTTACGAAAAGTGGAAGGAAGGAAAGGGAATAAAATACAATTGGAATCTAGACGATTGGGAAAGATCAGGTTTAAAAAATGGAAACTAATCAACTCAATTTCGTTTCATCACTCGTAAGAGGTTATGGATTTACTGAGCGTGAAGAAAATGTAATCTTAAGCAATCTTCATTTAAGTAACCGCGAAATCGGAAATATGATTTTTAGAACTGAAGCTTCAATCAGAAAATTCTTAAACAAAAAAGGAATTCATAGAAATAAATTTCAGTTAGCAGCGATCCGTTCGCAAGTTGCTGAGAATCAAAAAGGTGAACAGAATCCAAACTGGAGAAACGGATCTTCAAAGTTTCCATACAAGTATAAAAAAAGTAGAGCAATAAAAGATAAAATTAAAATCTTAGCTCGCGAGAAAGTAAGACGTGCAATTTTGAAAGGTGCTTTAATACCACAACCATGCGAAGTGTGCAGCAAACTTGAAAACATTGAAGCGCATCATTGGGACTATTCAAAACCTTTAGAAGTTAATTGGCTCTGTAAAGAACATCACATAAAAGCAGATCAGCAGCGACGCATTATTGAGTCAAATTTTACGATAGAAAGGTACTAACAGTTAAGTGAACTTTTTCAAGTACTAAATATTAAAAGACTTAAGCATATGGTTATGACAAAATATGAATGAAGAAGCCTATCAAGAATTAAAAAAAATGTTTTATGAGACTCCGGAATGGATGCATAAAAAGCAAGTTAGAGAACTAGGCATTTTTTCTTATCTGCACTACCGTTTTTTTGTTCGTGTGATGCAGTTTAGAATTCATCTCCTGGAAAGACGATTTAGGATAGTTAAAAGAAATCTAGAAATTCAACAGAGAGCTTTCGTGTTAATGAGTTGTAAAATTCTCTTTACTGAAAAGTTCTTTAATACTTTTAAAAAATTATAAAGGGATTTATCATGGCTGAAGAAAATTTAGGCGAAATATATGTAAAGATAAGAGCTGATGTTTCTAATCTTGAAAAAGAAATGGACCAGGTTAGAAGGAAAGTTTCGAGGGAAAGTGATGAGATGGGGAAAAAATTATCCTTCAAAGCAAAGTTTGATAATAGCATAGCTGTTTGGCGAATATCAGAGTTACAAAAACTCCGGGAGAAACTTCAAAGAGAATTTGATAAAAAAGTTTCTATCAATGTTAGTTCAACTTCACTAGATCGTACACGTGAAAAGATAGCCGCTGTTGATGCACGATTAAAAGGAGTTGGTGAATCTGCTGAGAAAACAGCAGGAATATTTAGCTCTGCTTTTGGTAAAGGTTTAATACTTGCCGGTGGTGTTACTGCGTTTTTCAGTGCTCTCAAAAATTCAATACTAGCAGCTCAAGAAAGTGCGATTGCACATGCTAAGGTTAGTCAAGCTGTAAGGACCACTGGAATGGCAGCCGGACTTACAGCAAAAGAATTATTTGGATTAGCAGACGAATTAAAAAAACTTACTGCAATTGACGATGATACCATTCTCACAAATATTACCAATAATCTTTTGACTTTCAGAAACGTCTCAGGAGATGTATTTAAGCGCGCTCAGTTGGCCGTGCTTGATTTGAATGCTGTTATTGCTAATGGTGAAATTGGATCCTTAACATCTCAAACTATTCAACTTGGAAAAGCACTTCAATCCCCTACCACCGGATTAATGTTTTTGACACGTGCTGGAATATCATTTAATGAACAGCAGAAAGATCAAATAAAAACTTTAGAACAAAGTGGAAATCTTTTTGAAGCTCAATCCTTAATCCTGGATGAAGTTGAAAGACAGTATGGAGGTCAAGCCAAAATACTTGCCTTAGCGGATGGAGGATTCAAAAAATTAAATCAGACCGTTGATGATGTAAACGAAGCAATCGGAAAAGATTTAGTTGGATCTGCAACTGAAGGGAATGGAGCTCTTCAGGAGCTTGCTGATGGATTCTTAGCCGCTAACGAAGGGATTAAAGTTGTAAACCAGGGCGTCGGGATATTTGGAGCTCTTATTGATAATTTAAAAAATGTTATCACTGGTGGTAAAGCTTTTCTTGATAAATTTTTAGCTGAAGGCATAGCAAACGCTAAGGCTCAATATATTAAGGATATGCAGGAAATTGTAAAGAAGACCAGGGAAACTTATAAGGAGCTTGGTCTCACTCCGGAGCCTGTTAAACTTACTCCGATCACTCCTCAGCTCGATACAACCTTCGGAGATGAAATCCTAGCCAATTATCAAAAGCAACAAACTGAAATTGCACAGTTAAGAAATAAACTGAAAGATGTAAACCTTACTACTGAAGAAAGGATTACACTTGAAAAAGAGTTAACATCTATCCTTGATAAACAAAAGGATAAAACAAATGTAGATCCAAATACAAAATACATTCAATCACTTGTCAGCTCGCTTGATGAATATCGAAATAAAATAAAGCTGCTTAATGCTGAGCTCCTAAAGCTTGGTGATGGCAACAGTGAGAAAAAAGTCATCTTAACTGCTGAGCTCTCTAAGTTACAAGAGCAACTAGACAATGAAGAAATAAAATTGAATTTGAAAGTCGGTAAAGTGGATCTCGAGGGTGGTGACATTGACACTGAAGGATTGATGAAACAGTTCGCTGAAGATACCAACATGAACATTGCAGAGGGTTTACAAAATAATCTTACTGCGATTGATAGCTATTACAATGAGGTTGGTGCAAAAGACGAGGGTTATTGGAATTGGAAAATTGGCAAAATAAAACAACAGTCTGATGCAATTCTAGAAGCTACAAATAATGAAATCTTAGCAAAAGAATTTCAGATAATTAAGACTCAGGAACTTGAGCAGGAATACTTTGATTGGAAAGTTGAAGAATGGAAAAAACAAAATAAAGTTGCGGACGCTGCATTCAATGCTTTATCCTCAGGAATGATAGAAGCTTTGCAATTAATTAAAATCAGAACTAGAGAAAATGTAAATGCGGTTGAAGGGCTTTTTGTTAATATGGCAAACATGTTCATTGCTCAGGTTGAAAGGATGATTGCTGAATGGCTTACTTTTCAATTGATTAGTGGGATTATAGGAATTATCGCGGCACCCTTCACCGGTGGAGCCTCTTTAGCTATGGCAGCTCACAAAGGTGGAGAGTTTTTAGGAACATCTTTAGGTATTACAAAAATGGCTTCCGGTGGATCCTTTATAGTTCCAAATGGTTTCCCAAATGATTCCTATCCTATGCTTGTAGAAAGTGGAGAGCGAGTTCAAGTCACTCCGGCCGGGAGCGTCGGTTCTCAGGATAGACTATTAAGCTCAATTGATAATAGGTTAAGAGCTCTTGAAACCTTAAATAAGAATCTTATCAGCAAAAACTTTTCTCCAGTGATAGTAGCCAACTTAGAGCTTGACGGAAGAAAGATCACTAAATCTGTTGTATCGAATATTAATAGAATGCAAAAAGAAGGTAAGGACCTTACGTACCTTTGAGTTGAGAAAACAGTTACTACATAATTCATAAATAAATTTAAGGACCAACAAAATGAAAGCGCAAGATATTCAATCAGCACTAAGTGAAATACCTCAGGGATTAAAAGATGTTCACCCTGGACAAATCAAAGAATATTTCGAAACAAATTATCCGGAATTGTCCGAACAAAAAATAAAATTATTAGTGGCGAATTACGCTTACAATAATCTAACACGAATAGAAAAAGATAAAGCCTGGGACAACGTCAAATTAGCAATTGTTCAAAAGTATGCAAATCTAAGCTATGACTTAACTGAACTACTCCCCTGGTTAAGGATCGTGCACGCTCAAGGAGATTCAGGATTAGTAGTAACCGAAGTTCAATAAAGTAATTAACAAAATGAAGGATAAAAATATGTCAAAGAAATTTTCACTATCGTATGTAGAGGAACTTAGAGCTGCTGCCGAAAAATATACAAAGGAACTGAAAGAGCTCCCATATACGGAACACTTAAATGAACAAGAAAAAACTAAACGTCTAAAAAAACACAGGGAGGATAACCAGAATAATTTACTATCGGCAGTAAAAAAAATAGGACCTAAAATTGAAGAGCATTTAAAACAAACTAAACTAAGTAAGTCAAGATGCGAATTTCCGCTTCTCAATTCATCAAATGAAAATGATAGGCTTAGAGGCGAGCAGCAGCAAAGCAACGCCCTCGAAGTATTTAAAATTCATTTTCTCGGTAAGAATAGCGGCTCGCTTTTTAAGGCTCTGGACGATGCTATTAGCAACGGAAGGATTGACTTTGCCAGCTCACTTATTGATCAAATAAAAAATTATCCAACTATGGATGAAGGTCAGTTAAAGATTCAATCTAAATTAAAATCGTTAGAACAAAAATATTTTGAAAAAACAAAAATCAATGAAATTGATGAAGAGCTTCAGATCCTTGATTATGCAAATAAACTAACAACAATTTTAGAACGCATAGCTCCCAAAGGCGAAGAACATATTTACCTCCCTGAATACGGGAGTAAGGATTATGAAGACCAGATGATTCTGGGGGGCCTTGAATCTAAGGCACATATTGAAATTCTACCGGATGAAGAAATTGATTTTTCTCCATACTCCGGAATGTTTAACGAATAAAATTTGTATTAACAAATGCCAAAAATAAAAGGCGAACACACTAGTCTATACTATATGCGTGTGGATATGGTCGTTAAAATAATTCTGAATAATGAACTTTATCTTCAATCGAAGCGCGCTGCTGAGTTAGGGAAGATCATTTCCCAAAAGTTGGAATGTTCGGCAAGGAGTGCGAAAACCTATATTAGTGAAGCTAGAAAAGTGATAACTCAACTCACTTCAAAAAGTAAAGAAAAACTACTGCAGCGGGCGTTAATAAATCGAGAACTACTTTTCTCTGTTGCTAAAGAAAAAAAAGACTGGTGGCTCGCGCTTGCAGTTGCTCAAGATAGAGATCGACTCCTGGGATTATATCCGAGGGAAATCTCTAATAAAGGCATTCTAACACTTTACAATAGTATTAATTTCAAAATTGTTTCTGATTCCGGATTGGAAAAGATTGTTAGAAGTGGAAACATCATTGACTTACTCAAAGATCCTAAGTTGATGCTTAAAGATAAAGAAGTGAAAAGAATTAAAACTAAGTTAGATTAATAAAGGAGACAGCTTTGATTTACAATAAATTGATTGTTAGTTTTGCATCAAAGCTAAAATTGTCAAACAAAGTTTTCAAATTGCGAAAGGTTGTTTCAGTTTACGGGTATGACAATGCCTAGCTTTTCTGAGATGACCTTTTCGCGTTTATGAGTTCAAGTTCTTAAAAATATTGTCGGTAGAAAAGTAGTCTGATTAGCTTCGCACTATTTTAGCACTAAAGTACCAATTCTTGAGGGTATTTTGGAAAAAGCAAACTGCGAATTTTGAGCGTAATCGAAGGAAAGGTGGCAGAGTGGCTGAATGCGGCAGTCTCGAAAACTGTTATATTGGGAAACTGATATCGAGGGTTCAAATCCCTCCCTTTCCGCTTGTGGCAAATTAGAGAGAAATTCAAACTTTCTACTTTGCCTTATTTATTAGCAAAGCACTTCATTCATTCAAAGAATCAAAGATTAATCAGAAATTTCATCAGAAATTTTTCTGAGTGTTTTTCACAATAAAACGAAAAAGCCCAAATAGAACTGAAGGGATACCATTCCCAAACTGTTAGACTTTTTCTTGTTGTTAATTTATGTATTGGTATTTCTCAGTTTTTACTAAAACTATTTATTATTTTTATAATTCCTTGACTTCAGAGTTAAGACTACAAACATAACTCCATCAATCTCAGTATAATCTATTTTATCCTCTTTGATTAAGTAGTAAACTACTTTCCTATTGACTCCCATTTTAAGCCCATAATTAGAGGGGGTTATAAGCTTGCCTATCTCAATATTTTTAGGATTTATTTTCACAATGCAATATTAAATAATGTTTTGACAACTGTCAAGTAGTTTTATAGAATAAGAATATTTATTTTTTATAAGTGATCTTATTGAGTATGATCTATCAGGTAGTTGAGTGGATACCGACGGGATTAATTTTGATAAGAAATCTCAATAGAAAAGCACCCCTATACACCCTGAAAACAAGGGCGCGGGGTTGTTGTGGAAAGCTGGGATAAATTATAGAGTAATTTTTTTAAAGGTATGATTCAGGGGATTTGTGATTAATATTTCATAAATTTAATAAAGATATTTAATAAGGTTTCTTTAATAATCTTTCAAGGTTGGATTATGAAAAAGATTTATTTCATCTCTTTACTGATCTTGTTACCTGAGATAACATCA
>JACZKY010033550.1_pt1 | contig 16990 bp, 15 predicted proteins | sample 8237611 | NCBI WGS metagenome assembly JACZKY01 (sample SAMN16148055, study PRJNA663545) | marine sediment metagenome | biome: sediments and biomass from bioreactor inoculated with such sediments; feature: coastal sediments; material: methane- and iron-fed bioreactor; isolation source: Bothnian...
GAAGGGGTGACCAAGCTGTTTGAAACCAGCGACCGTGAGTTCGGCGCGCCCGACGTGCTGGTCAACAATGCCGGCACCACCGGGCCGATCCGGCGCGTGGCCGACATCGACACGGCGACTCTGCGCCAGGTCTTCGACGTCAACGTGATCGGCTACTTCCTGACCTGCCGCGAAGCGGTGCGCCGGATGTCGACGGTCAGTGGCGGCCGGGGCGGTGCAATCGTCAACGTCTCCTCACGCGCGGCTGAAATCGGCGGCGCCGGCGAATGGGTGCACTACGCGGCCAGCAAGGGCGCCACCGACACCCTGACCATCGGGCTGGCGCGCGAAGTTGCCCGCGAGGGAATCCGGGTCAACGCGGTGCGCCCGGGGCTGATCGCAACCGAACTCCACGCCATGGCCGGCGCCCCCGACCGGCTCGAACGGCTCTCGGGTGGGGTGCCGATGGGTCGCGCCGGCACCGCTGAGGAGGTCGCCGAGACCATCATCTGGCTCGCCTCGCCCCAGGCGTCCTACGTCAATGGCACACTGGTCGAGGTTGGCGGGGGACGCTGAACGCGGGCTGGCGTTGCCCGAATCAGCTGCAACCCAGCGCGCTGCGTAGCGCCGCAGTCTGGCTGTCTACCCGCCAGAGAGTCTTGTCGTCGTGGACATGCACGATTGCGGCCGAGTTCAGGAAGGGGTACTTATCGGCGGCCGAGGTGCGCCCGATGACCCAGGAAACCGGCGCAGCGCACAAGCGCTTGGGCAAGGCAGCTGAATCGACCAGGACTGCTGCGGCGAGCGTTTGGTCAAAGCTGCCGGCGTCGGAGAGTTCCTTGGCCGGACCGTCGCGACGGGTGGTTTCGGGGTCGCTCCAGTCGTCGACCACCCCGACCGGCGCAACCAAGCGCGCGTAGAACGGCAGATCGAAGTAATAGCGCTCGAGCATGTAGATAGGCTCACTTGCGGCTCGCTGCGCGCTCAGCGCCGCACCGAAGCTGCGCGTCGAATTGGCCTGAAGCACCGCCAACCACGCCACGATCCCGATCGTGAGCGCCGCCACGAGTACGGCGCTGAGCGACCAGAGCCGCCGTGATTTGCGCGCCACGGCGACGCCCCGCAGGTAGCCTTCAGCCACCAGAAAGGCCAGCGGTGGCACCGCCGGCAACACGTAGCCCAGCAACTTGGAACGCGGGATCGAGAAGAACACCACGATCGCAACTGCCCACACCAGCATCAGCAGTCGGACCGCCCATTGCGCGTCGGCCGACAGGTAGCGGAGCTTGAACGAGCGCGCCAGCCAGGGCAGCCACGGCAGGAAGAAGATCGCCAGCACCGCCGGGTAGAACCAAAAGGGCTGGGGGTTGTTGAATCCGCCGGCGGCGAACCGGTCGAATTGCTGGACCACGAAGAAGTAATTCAGGAACTCGGGGAAGCGCTGCTGCATCGCCACGAACCAGGGTGCCACCAGCGCGAGAAAGATCACGAACCCCGGCCACCACAGCAACCTCGGCAGCAACCGCCAGCGCCTGGCCAGCAGCAGCCAGAAGAAGATCGCCATTGCCGGCAGGACGAAGCCGATCAGACCCTTGGAGAGAACGCCCGCGGCCGCCACCGCGTAGGCAGCGGCCAGCGCACCGCGGTGGGGCTGGCCCTGTTCCGCGCTCAGCGCCGCGTGAGCCAGCAAGACAATGGTGGCGGTGATGCAACCGGCGACCAGCATGTCGAGGTTGGCAAACTGCCCGCCGAGGAACCATAGGGGTTGCACCAACAGGGCCGCCAGGGTGGCGCGGGCGGTGCGCGCGCTAGCCCAGCGGCGCAGGAACAGGAACAAGGCCATCGCGCCCAGCGTGGCCCCGAGGATGGGGGCGGCGCGCGCGGCGAATTCGTGGTGGCCGAGCAACTCCAGCGCGCCGGCCGTGATCCAGTAGAAGAGCGGCGGCTTGTGGAAGTAGGGCAAGCCGTTGAGCGTGGGTGTGAGCCAATCTCCGGAGCGCAGCATCTCCCACGCCACACCGACGTAGCGCCCCTCGTCCGGGAGCATCAGCGCGCGCGCCCAGGCCGTGCAGGCGAACCACGCCAGCACCAGGATGGTGGTTACGCCAGCGCCCAGCCGGTCAATGCGGATCGCAGCGCCCATCCGGGCAACCCTCGCTTGATTTGTTGGAGCTATGGAGGACTGTTCGGTACAGGATATCAGTCGTACCGGGCCCGGCCGATCGGAGACCACACCTCCTTGTCATTCACCGTCGCCGAAGCCGAGTCGGCTGGCGTGGTGACGCACGTCGCCCGGCCAGTTGACGATGCCGTTCTCGAAGCCTTCGCGGTTGTTGGCAAACAGCGCTCGCGCGGCTTCCTCGAAACCCGGCAAGTCACCAGCCAGTGCCGCCATGAAGTGGTAGGCGCGTTCGTGCGCGGCGCGGGTCCGATCCTGTCCGCTGCGCGCGCGCCGCGCTTCCTCGACCAGTTTACGCAGAGCCACCGAGGCGCCGCCCGGTTGCGTTGCCAACCATTCCCAGTGGCGTGGCAGCAGGGTCACCTCGCGCGCCACCACGCCCAGTTTCGGACGACCCCGCCCGCGGGGCTTTGCGTTCGCCGGCACGTCGGCCAGCCGCCCCATGACGTCCTGATCAGAACCCCTTGTGTCGACGTCGACGACGCGACCGGACGCATCATCGAAAATGAGCACCGGGCCGGCTGCGCCCCGCTCAACGGCGTGCTTGAACGCCAGCGCGGCGGCGGCCAGAGATCCCGACGCGATGCGGCGGGGTCCGTCGAAAGTCGTATAGCCACTGCTGCGTGTGTCGGTCATCAGAAGGCGCTCGGTTGAATGGAGCGCGGCAATATTACCCGGGTCAAATTAGCGTGTCAATAACACCCCGGGGCAGCCCGCCGGAGGTCGAATAAGCACTCGCTATAGCGGTCCCAAGAAAAACGATTGGTCACTCGCATGACAAACGGGCAGACTGATGGGCTTTTCCGACCCTCGTGGTCTTAAACAACAGGGAGTTCGAAAGCCGATGAAGCTGGTGACATTTGCCGCCGATGGCGGGCAGTGGGTTGGAGCGCTGGAAGGCACGGAGGTCGTCGTCATCGACGTCGCCGACATGCGTTCGCTCTTCGAACTCGGAACCCCGGTGCACGAGCACGCGGAGCGGCTCAAGACCGCCCGGCGCTATCCGCTCGAGAGCGTGCAGCTCAAGGCCCCGATCATTCCGAAGAAGTTCTTCCATACGGCCGGCAACTACGCCGAACACGCGCAGGAAGGGGATCGCGCGAACTGGGGGCATGCGATCAAGCCCTGGATCGTCTTCTTCCAGAACGTCGACGCCATCATCGGGCCGGATGCGCCGATCATCTATCCAGAGTACCTTACCAAACAGCTCGACTACGAGCTGGAACTCTCGATGGTGATCGCCAAGCCCGGCAAGCACTTCAGTGAGGCGGAGGCGAAAGACTACATCGGCGGCTACGTGATCTTCAACGACATCACGGCACGCGACATCCAGCGCCGCGAAATGGAGTCGGCCAATTTCTGCTTCAGCAAATCAATCGATACCTTCTGCCCGCTGGGGCCGTGGATCGTGACGGCTGACGAAATTCCGGACCCCTACAATCTCGCGCTCGAGCTTCGGGTGAACGGGGAAAAGCGCCAGATCTCGAATTCGAGCCACATGTCGGTGACCTTGCCGCAGATCCTCGCCAAGTTCTCACCGATGGGCTACTCGGCTGGCGACATCGTCACCACCGGAACCGTGTCGGGCGTGGCGGCGTTCAGCGCCGATCCGGAGGCCTGGTTCCTGAAACCGGGCGACCTGATCGAAGCCGAAATCGAGAAGATCGGCGTGTTGCGCAATCGGGTCATCTCCTGGAAAGAAGCCTACGGCGTGGATGCTCCGCCCTTCCTCAAGTTCTGATGCCATGACGACCATTGACCGAACGAAGGTATGGACCGGAACGCTCAACGAAGTGGCGTTGGCGGGTCGGGCGAAACCCAAGGTGCGTTTCTACGACACGACGCTGCGCGACGGCGAGCAGTCAACCGGAGTGATGTTCGACCCGGAGCAGAAACTCGAGATCGCCCGCATGGTCGATCAACTCGGGGTCGGGCGCATCGAGGCGGGGTTCCCGCGGGTGTCCGAGGATGACCGAGAAGCGATCAAGCTGATCCGCGCGGCGGGGTTGAAAGCAGAGATCTGGGGTTTTGCTCGTGCGTTGCCCGAAGATGTGGCGGCAGTTGCGGAGCTCGGGCTGCGCCACAGCGTCATCGAGGCGCCGATCGCCGACGGCAAGCTCAAGGCGCTGAACGTGTCGCGCGAGACGGTTCTTGAGCGAGTCCGGACCGCAGTCGAATACGGCGTCAAGGAGCGCATGCACGTCGCCTTTTTTGGGGTCGACTCGACCCGCGCCGATCTTGAGTTCTTCGAGCGCGTGTACAAGACCGCGCGTGACGCCGGTGCAGCCGAATTCGTGATCGTCGATACGCTGGCGATCTCGACGCCCGAGGCGGTGACCTACCTGATCGGGAAAGCGCGCAACTGGTTGGGGTCCGACGCAATCATCCACTTTCACGGTCACAACGACTTTGGCCTGGGAACCGCCGACGCGATCGCCGCGGTCAACGCGGGGGCGACGTGGATTCACGGGACGGTCGATGGCATTGGCGAGCGTGCCGGCAACGCCAACCTGCCCGAGATCGCGCTGGCGCTCGAACTCCTTTATGGCGCCGAGACCGGCTTTCAGTTCGATCGGGTACGCCAGACCTCGGAGCGGCTGCGGGCCATTGTCGGCTATCAGCTGGAGCCGTGGAAGCCGATGGTCGGGAACTCAATCTTCATGCGGGAAACGGGCGCCGTGGCGGCGCAATTCCACATTCCAGAGGCCATCGAACCCTACTCCTCGACGCTGGTCAATGCGCGCCGGGGCATCGTGCTGGGCAAGAAGAGCGGGGTAGCATCGATCAAGGTCAAGTGCGAGGAACTGGGGCTGGAAGTCGCGGAGGAGCGTTTCCCCGCGCTGCTTGCCGAGGTCAAGCGCATGGCGATCAGCAAGCGGCGCCTGGTCAGCGATGACGAATTCCGGGAATTGCTCGCCGTCGGCTAGGACGCGCAAGAGCCCGGCGCGTCGTCGCGGCGCGGTGCCATTGAATTCCAGATAAAGGAGCAATTTGTGAACAACGGAAAATTTCAGGACCGCATCGTCTTCGTGACCGGCTCCGGTCGCGGCTTCGGAGCCGTATTGGCCAACGCCTTCGCACAGCAAGGCGCGCATCTGGTGGTTCACTACAACAGCTCCGGCGCCGGTGCCGAAGAGGTCGCGACGGCCGTGCGCGCATTGGGCCGCAAGGCGCTGGTGGTGCAGGGTGACATCTCAAAGCTCTCCGACGTCCAGAACATTACGGAGCAGGCATTTCGCGAGTTCGGCAAGGTCGACGTCCTCGTGAATAACGTCGGCGACATGGCGCTCGGACAGAACTCCTGGCGCGAGATGGACGAAAAGGTCGTCGATCACACACTGGCGGTGGATATCAAGGGCACGATGTTCATGATCCACGAAGTCGGTTTGCGGATGGTCGATCGCGAGGGCGGAGTGATCGTGAACATCGGTTCGCAGGTGGTGATCGCGGGCAGCCCGCGCGCGCCGCAGTACGCTGCGGCGAAGTACGGCGTGATCGGTCTCACCAAGTCCTATGCCCGTGCGCTGGCCCCGAGCGTTCGGGTCAATACGCTCGGCGCGGCCTTCATGGAAACCGAGGCTCTCAAGAACCGGCTCGACTGGAAGAGCGGGCGCCGGGAAGAAGTTCTGCGCCAGACACCGCTGGCCCGCATTGCCACGCCCGAAGACATGGTCGGACCGACGCTCTTTCTGGCTGGAGATGACTCGCGTCACATGACCGGCCAGTTCCTGCTCTGCAACGGCGGCCTGGCGATGATGGGCGCATGAATGAGGCGGAGCATCGCGCAACCACTTGTGCGCGACACCGGGAACCAGGAATGACGGCAATGGTCAGCAGCTCGAAGAAACTCAGGGTAGAAAGGCGCGACCATGTGCTGGTTCTGACGCTGGACGACCAGGCGACTCGGAACGCGCTCAACGGCGACGATCTCTATGCCGCGTTCGAGGAAGTCGCGCAGCTCGCCAGCGCCGACCTCACGGTCCGTGCCGTGGTGCTGACGGGCGCCGGGACGGCGTTCAGTTCCGGGGGGAATATTCGGGACATGCTCGAGAAGAAGGGCATGTTCGGTGGCGCCCCGCATGAAATTTCCGAGCAATATCACCGAGGTATCCAGCGCATTCCGCGCGCGCTGCACGGCCTTGACGTGCCACTCATCGCGGCGGTCAACGGCCCAGCGATTGGCGCCGGGTGCGATCTGGCCTGCATGTGCGACATCCGGATCGCGTCGAACCGCGCCAGTTTCGCGGAGAGTTTCGTCCGCGTTGGCATAATCCCCGGTGACGGTGGCTCGTGGTTGTTGCCGAGAATCGTCGGTTATGCGCGCGCGGCGGAAATGGCGTTCACCGGCGAGTCGGTCGACGCGAAACACGCCTTCAACATCGGCCTGGTCTCAAAGGTCGTGCCCCACGAAAAACTGATGGAGTCAGCGCTTGACCTCGCGGGGCGGATCGCTGCCAATCCGCCACAGGTACTGCGCTGGACAAAGCGCCTGCTCAAGGAAGCCCAACACGAGCGGCTTGAATCGGTACTCGGGATGGCCGCCGCCTACCAGGCACTGGCGCACCAGACCGAAGATCACGCCGAGGCCCTGGCGGCCGTGCTCGAAAAGCGGGTCCCGAACTTTTCGGGACGCTAGAAGGAGTCGCGCGGTGATCCGGAGACGGGTCAACGAATGTAACAGTAACGAATCACCAAGAGGAGCTTCAGACGTGAAAATCTTCCGAACGCTGTTTTGCGGCACGCCCATCGCACTGTTGACGGGCGCTCTCCTGTGGAGTTCACTCGCCGGCGCGCAGACGCAGACTTTTGAGCTGAAGGCAACCCATTTCCTGCCGCCAAATCACACCTTCCACAAGGAATTGGTGCGTTGGGGTGACGAACTGTCGAAGAAGTCCAATGGACGCCTGACGATCAAGGTGTTCCCTTCGTCGCAGATGGGCCCGACCCCGCGCCAATTTGACCTTGTGCGCACGGGGGTAGCGGACATCGGAGTCGGACTGACCGGGGCAACGCCAGGGCGTTTCCCGCTGACGGAAGTCTCGAATCTCGCTTTCGTCGTCAACGAAAGCGAGAAGTCTTCGGCTCTGATCACGAAGCTGGCGCCCCAGTACCTCGCCAAGGAATTTGCCGATGTCAAGCTCCTCCAGCTCGTCCTGACTCCGCCCTTGAAGTTTCACATGGCGAATACCAATATGAGTAGCGTGTCGGCGTTCAAGGGCATGCGAATTCGTTACGCTGGTGCGCTGTTTGCGGAGTCGATCAAGGCGTTTGGCGCGACGCCGGTCTCGGTGTCTCCCGGAGAAGTGGTCGACGCCATGAGCAAGGGGACCGTCGATGGCGCCATGTTCCCCTACGAAGGAGCGCAAAGCTTCAAGGTCGATTCCGTGGCCAAGTTCTCCCACGAGCCGGGCGTGAACGCCGCCAGTTTCTTCTGGGTGATGAACCGGGACAGCTACGATAAATTGCCGCCGGACCTGCGCGCGCTGATCGACCATTCGACTGGTCCAGCGAACGCCGCGCGGATCGGCAAGTTGCTCGATGATCAGGAAACCGAGGGCCGGGCCTACATGGCCAGCAAAGGTGTGCAGATCATCCGTTTCCCGGAAGCCACGCAAGCTGAGATGCGTTCGCTCGTCAAGCCGATCATCGAAAAATATCTTGCGGAACGCACGGCGCAAGGCGAACCAGCGGGTAAATTCTACGACGCAATGCTGCAAGGGCGCTGAGGCATTTCCCGGTCCGCGCCGCTGCCATCAGTTGCGGCGCGGACGCGCTCAAATGAACCAGAACCACACTGAGGCTTTCTGATGGCACGGCTGCTACGGGTTAGCTCGGCAGCAGCGGGGTTGGCGCTCGTATTGATGATGCTGGTGACCGTTATCGATGTTCTGAGCGCGAACCTGCTCCACCGGCCGATCATCGGCGTCTTCGATTTCGTCGAGGCGATGCTGGTTCTTGTGGTGTTTCTCGGATTACCTGCAACTTTCCGCGACGACACTCACATTGCGGTCGACGTAATCGATCTCTTCGTTGAACCACGCAACGTGCAGCGGCTGAGACTCGCCGCCAAATTGCTGACGGTGACGTTTCTGTGCTTTCTGGCGTGGCAGATGATCACCCCGGCCATGGACGCATACAGGTTTGGTGAGCGCAAACAGGAACTCAACCTGCCCCTTTTTGTGCTGTGGATTCCGATGATTGTCGGGATCTCGGTCTCGGCACTGATCGCCCTGTTCTCGCTGCGCAATGGCGAGAAGCCGCCGCCGGATCAGGGGGAATGATGTCGGTGCAGATGATCGGCGCCCTCGGTATGGTGGCGCTTCTGGTCCTTATCCTGCTGCGTGTTCCTGTCGCCATCAGCCTCGGGCTCGTTGGTTATCTGGGTTATGCGGCCATTGAGGGGTGGACGAAGGCGACCACGGTTTTCGGTTCGGCGCCCTTTGACATTGCTTCCGCGTATGCCTTGTCGGTGGTCCCTTTGTTCGTTCTCATGGGCGAACTTGCTTCGGCATCGGGCATGTCGACACGTCTGTTCGAGGGGGCCAAGTCGATGTTCGGAACCTTCCGCGGAGCGCTCTCCTACGCCACGATCGGTGCTTGTGCGGCCTTCGGCGCGGTGTGCGGATCGTCGGTGGCCACAGCGGCCACCATGACCAGGATTTCGATCCCGGAGATGCGCCGAAATCGGTATGATGCCCGTCTCGCGACCGGGTCCGTGGCGGCCGGTGCCACGCTGGGCATCCTGATTCCACCGTCACTGATCTTCGTCATCTACGCGATCATCGCCCAGCAGTCGGTGCCGCGGCTCTTTGCGGCAGGGCTCCTTCCCGGGCTCGTGCTGACCGCGTTGTACATCGCTGTGGCTGCTGGAATGGTCATGCTGTTCCCAACGTGGGCTCCACACGGTGAACGGGAAGCCTGGCCGCAGCGTCTGCGCAAGATTCTCGGTGTCTGGGAATTCGTTCTGCTCTTCGGCGCTTCGGTCGGGGGCATTTACGCCGGATTGTTCAGCCCGACCGAGGCGGCGGCGGTGGGGGCGTTCATGGCATTTATCATCGGGGTCGTACGCGGAAAACTCGATATACGCGCGCTCATGCAGTGCCTGGTCGACGCTCTCAAGACGACCTGCATGTTGTTCCTGATCGTCATCTGCGCGGTGATCTTCTCGTATTTCGTGGTTCAGGCGCAGTTGCCCGGTGCGCTGATCGCGTGGATCAAGGCCGCGGACATGTCGCCCCTCGGCTTGATGCTGACGCTCGTTGCGGTCTACATCGTGCTGGGCTGTTTTCTGGAAGGCATCGGACTGATCCTCATTACGGTCCCGGTATTTCTGCCGGTGGTCGTGGCCAGCGGATTCGACCCGATCTGGTTCGGCGTAATGGTGGTGGTCGTCGTCGAAATGGGCCTCATTACACCACCCGTCGGGATGAACCTGTTCGTAATTCAAGGTCAGGCGCGCGACATTCCGATTCTTGCGATTTATCGGGGAACACTCCCCTTTCTCATTGCGCCCCTGGTCTTGATTGCGCTGCTGCTCTTCTTTCCGGATCTGGCGTTGCTGCTTCCGCGACTGCTCTACGGGACATGACCCGCCAACTTCGACCAGGTGCTGTCGGGTGATCCGCTCCCCCACCCTGGACTGCTGGGCGGCGCAATGATGCGCGACGCACACATCGAGCTCTACTTCTCGCCGGGCGCCTGTTCCAGAGTGAGTCTGATCGCGCTCGAAGAGACCGGCGTCGCGTACTCGAGCCACCGAGTGTTGCTGGCGCGCAGTGAGCACAAGGCACCGGAATTCCTGGCACTCAACCCCAAGGGGCGGGTGCCGGTGCTTGTGCTCGACGGTAACGTACTCACCGAAAATGTCGCGATCCTTGAATTCCTCGCGTGCCGCTATCCCGATGCCGGCCTGCTGCCCCGCGACGACCCGTGGTCACAGGCACAGGCGCTCTCCTGGCTCTCCTGGTGCGCATCGGGACTGCACCCGCTGGTGACGCGTCTGCGCCTGCCGCTACGCTTTTGCGATTTGCCGAATGCGGCCGACCGTGTGCGTGAACTCGCGCGGAGCGAGCTGAGCGCGCAGCTTGCCATTGCCGAACAACGGTTGTCGCAGCGGCGCTGGTTGCTCGGCGACGCGTGGTCGATTGTCGACGCCTACCTCGTTTGGGTGTGGGGTCGAGCTCCAGAATCCGGAATCGATCCCGCACGATTCCCCCAATTGTGCGCACATGAGCGGCGCCTTCTGGAGCGGCCAGCCGTGCAGCGGGCGTTGCGACGCGAGCTGACGCCGGACTGAGCGCGCGGCTTCCCCGCGGCATCTCCTCAGGTCGCGAAATCTGCGCGCGCCGTTTGGCGAAGTGCCTGGGCGAAGCGGGTCGCGATAGGCGAGAGTTCCTCGTCGGCTCGCCAGGTCATGCCAACTGGGCGCAATGAGCCGACTCCACTCAGCTCGACCGTGCACAATCGACCGACTTCGCACTCGACATCGACTAAGCGGCGCGACATGATCGTCACGCAGTCGGTGCTCATCACGATCGCCTTGCTGGCGAGGATCGAGTTGGTGCTGATCGCGCGCACGGGCCAACTGACGCCGGAGCCGGCGAATAAGTTCTCGAGTTGGCGACGGAAGGCGCTGCCTTCGGCCGGCAGAACCCATTGGACGTCACCGAGATCGTGCAGCGACAGCGAGGACAGGCTGGCCAGCCGATGGTCGGCGCGCATGATTAACGACCAGTCTGCGAGTAACAAGGGTTCGGTCACCAAGTCGGGCGACTCCGGATTCCGTCCCAACCGGTTGATGATCAAGTCTAGTTCCCGGGATCTCAGCATCGAGAGAATCTTGTCGTCCAAATCCTCGGTCACCGACACGGACACATTGGGTGAATCACGCAGCAGCACGGCCAAAGCCTGCGGCACGAGTCCCACTGCCGTGATTGGGGTGATACCCAACGTCAGCAGTCCTTCGAGGCCGAGCGAACGCAAACGGGTCTCTTCCTGGGCGCGCTCAAGCATCGACTCGAGCGCCAGGGCATGGTGCAAGAGCGCGCTACCGGCCGCGTTGAGGCGCGCCCCATGGCGATCGCGGTCCAGAACACGCACGCCCAATCCCTGCTCCAGAACCGCGATACTCTGCGACATCGAGGGTTGCGAGATGTGCGTCGCCTTGGCGGCGCCGCTAAACGAACCGTGCCGTGCCACGGCGAGCAGATCGAGCAGTCGGCGCGGGTCCAGCCTCATGACGATTCCTTATCTCCAATCCCGCTCCCCCGGGATGGAGCGTGCGGCACTGGGGGAATTTATTGTAGTCCGGCCACGGACGCTAACTCCACCGGCGCGATTGAGCCGAAATCGCCTTCGTGCGAGGTGGGGCTGGTCGCGAAGCGGCGCGGCACCGCGACCGAACCAGCGCGCGCCTCGGCCGAGGTCACGCGGCAGCGGGCGGATTTCCGTTTTCCACCTGCCGAGCCGGAAGATGGAGTTTGCGCGCGCGCCCAGAACAGCCGCGAATTCGGTCGGCACGCGATAGATGGATGAATTCTTCATGCTGTTTGACTCCGTTTAACGCCTACGGCTCTCAGGAGCGAGCGACCAGCCGCTCCTTGAGCCAGCCCCGAATCTCGCGCACGAAGCGCTCCTGGAGCTGAGAAGGGACGCGATTGGCAGGGTGGTACATGAAGACATCCAGGTTAACCGCCGGTTCGAAGGGGCGGATGACGACCCGCGCCGGGTCGGCGGTGGTTGCGGTGCCGGCATCGATCAGCGCCGTGCCGGCGCCGTTTGCCACCAGCGCCAGCGCCAACGCCGACTGCGGCGTGGTGAGGCGAATCTCGCGCTCAACCGCTTCTGTTTCGAACGCGGCCTCGATCCTGCTGCGCGAGCGGTCGACGTCACCGAGCGAAATGAAGGCCTCGCCGCGCAGGTCTGTTGCGTGAATCACCGCACGTCCCGCCAGCGCGTGCCCGACCGGTAGCGCACAGACGAAAGCGAGCTGACCCAGACGCTCCGCGTTGACCCCGGCGCGCGGTGACAGCAGCGCGGCGAACCCGACATCCGCCCGGCCGTCGGCGATCCAGTCCATCACACGGGTCGACGGCTGGGAGTGCAGCACGATGCTGGCGCGGTCGGCCGAGCGGGAGAAGCCCGCGATGAAGGGCGGCAACATCGCTTGCGCAAAGCTGGGGAAGGCGGCCACTGTGAGTCGCCCGCGGCGCAGGTCGCGCACGTCCCTGGCGGCCTCGCCGAGTTCGATCACGCCGCGCCAGGCGCGATCCAGCGTACCTTTGAGCGACAGGGCCTCCACGGTCGGGACCAGGCGGCCACCCTGGCGCTCGAAGAGCACCAACTGCAGTTCGCTCTCCAGTTCGACCACCAGCTTGGTCATCGCCGGCTGGGAGATCCGCAACGAGCGGGCGGAGGCCGACACCGTGCCGTATTCCAGCATCGCGCGATAGGCTTCGATCAGCCGAAATTTCATCGCCTTCCCCCTTCGGAGAAGTATAACCGCCGGTTATGGGTGGCCACTATCTTTGATCTCCCGGTTGAACCGCAAGCAGCATCAATCGATACTGGTCGTGACCAATAGAGTCGCACCAAGTCAAACAGAGTCAAACCATCATCAGGGGGAGAGCAATGGATCGACGTGATTTCGTCAAAGGCGCCGCGGCGCTAACGGCTACGGCAGCGGGCAGTGGCATGGTCAATGCGCAAGGCAATGATGGCGCCGTTGAAAAGCGCACCCTCATCACCGCCACCGCTCAATTCGACCCGGCCCGCCCGGAGATCGCGCGGCTGGTCTCGCAGGCGGTCAAGTCACTGGGCTGGGAAGTCGATGCCAACCCGATCGACTACAACCAGGGCATCCAGAAAGTCATCATGCAGCATGACTACGAGATGTTCCTGGTCGCGCTCTCGGGCGCCTCGATCCGCATCGACCCGAATTTCTTCATCTACGCCGTCCATCATTCCTCGCAGTTCAAGCGCGGCGGCTTCAACTGGATGGCTTACAAGAACGAACGCCTCGACACCGTGGCAACCGTACAGGGCCGCTTCATGAGCCTCGAGGACCGCAAGAAGCCGGTTTTCGAAGCACAGGAAATCATTTTCAACGACCAGCCGGGCTCGGTGCTGGCCTATCCGCAGATCACCCAGGCCCATCGCTCGGACCGGATCAGCGGACTGGTGCCGCAACTAGGCGAAGGCATCGGCAGTTTCTGGTCCGACATCAACATGAAAGTGACCGGCGACGGCTATTCGCGCACCGGCATGAACGTCGACGTCAAGCACCTCAACCCGCTGGCGGTCAACGACCAGATCGAGTTCATGGAACTCTCCATGATCTACGATCGGCTGATGCGCATCGGGCCGGACGGCAAGCCGGTGCCCTGGGCGGCCACGGCCATGAAACTGGTCGACAATAAGACCATCGACCTGACGATCCGCTCGGGCATGCGCTGGCACGACGGCAAGCCGGTCACCGCCGAAGACGTCAAGTTCAGCTTCGAGTACCAGAAGAAGTGGAAGGCGCCGTTCTTCCTGGCCTCGCTCAACGAGGTGGTGTCGGTTGAGATTCCCAGCGCCAACACGGTCCGCATCAAGCTCGAGAATCCGTCCGCGCCGTTCGTCTCGAACGTGCTGGCGGCGATGTTCCTGATCCCCAAACATATCTGGCAGGACATCCCCGAGAAGATCAACCTCGACGATCCGCTCAAGTTCCCCAACGACACTCCGATCGGCAGCGGGCCGTTCAAGTTCGACCACTGGCGCCGCGGCTCCGAGTTGAAGGTCAGCGCCTTTCGCGAGCACTTCAACCCGCCCAAGTGCGCCGGCATCATCCGCATCCTCTACGGCAGCCACGACGCGATCGCCGCCGCCATCGAGAAGGGTGAATGCGACCGCTCGCGCTACATCCTGGCGCCGGCGCTGGTGGATCGGCTCAAGGGCGTCAAGAACGTGGTTGCCAAGGGCTATGCCAGCCATGGGCTCTACCACCTGTCGTACAACAACAAGATCAAGCCGTTCGATGATCCGGCGTTCCGCCAGGCACTGAACCACATCTTGCCGCGCAAGATGATTTCGGAACTGGTCCTGCTGGGCTACTCCGACCCGGGCTCCTCGGTGATCTCGCCGGCCAACGGCTTCTGGAACAACCCGGCCATCAAGGCCCCGGCGGAGGACGTCAAGAAGGCGCGCGATATCCTGGCGAAGGCCGGCTACCGCTGGAACTCGCAGGGCAAGCTGCTCTACCCCGGCAAGTAATGTGACCAGCCACCATGCGGGCAGCGCCCGCATGGTGTCGCCCACGAACCAGGGACCCAACTGATGACGTCCTACGTCGTCCGCCGCTTCTTTGCCGCCTTGCTGACGCTCATCGGGGTGGCGGTGATTCTGTTCGTCCTGTTCCGGATGATGCCGGGCGACCCGACCGCGCAAGTCATCAGCCCGGCGCTCGACGAAGCAGCCCAGGCCCGGATGAAGCAGGCCTTCGGGCTCGACCTGCCGATGTGGCAGCAGTTCCTGATCTACTTGAAGAACCTCGTCACGCTCGAGTGGGGGCGCTCCTTCACCAGCGGCCAGCCGGTGGCGCCGCTGCTCGGATTCTGGATGGTCAACACCCTGATGCTGATGAGCGCCGGACTGGTCCTGGCGATTTCGCTGGGAGTAGTGCTCGGGATTCTGATGGCCTCACGCCGCGGCGGTGCCCTCGACCTGGGTGCGACCGTGGTCGGCCTGATCTGCCAGGCCGCCCCGCCATTCGTGATCGGCATCCTGCTGCTCATTGGCCTGAGCTACAAGCTGGAATGGTTCCCCTCGGGCGGGATGTTCACGCCCGGCACCGATCCCGGCACCACCTGGGCGCTGATCACGTCGCTTGATTTCCTCCACCACCTGGCGTTGCCGACGCTCACCATCACCGCGCTCTACATCGTCACACCGATGCTGGTGATGCGCGATTCGATGCTCGAAGTGCTGGGCTCGGACTACGTCGAATTTGCCCGCGCCAAGGGGCTCAGCCCGACGCGAGTGCTGTTCCGCCACGCCGCGCGCAATGCCCTGCTGGCGGTGGTCACGGTGTCCTCGCTGATCCTGGGCTTTGCCATTGGCGGCCAGATCGTGATCGAGACCGTGTTTTCCTGGCCGGGCATGGGCAAGGCGATGGTCGACGCAGCGCTGCAGCACGACTACCCGGTGGCGCAGGCGGCGTTCTTCCTGATGGCGGCGATCGTCATCGGGATGAATTTCCTCACTGACCTTTCCTACAGCCTGCTCGACCCGCGCATCAGGCTGGGGAGCGCCTGATGGACGCGACCCTGGCAATGGCCAGGATATCGCCGGTAGTGGCCGCCGAGATCTTCGAGGTCGAGGCCGCATTTGCCACCCCGTACAAGCTCTCCAAGAACTACGGCACTCTGGCCACGACCCGCGCCGTGATGCTCAAGCTCACCGACGCCGATGGTGTCGTCGGCTGGGGTGAAGCCAATCCGATGCAGCCGTTCACTGTCGAGTCCCCGGCCGAGGCCGCGGCGAAATTGCACTCGACGCTCCTGCCCGCCCTGCTGCGCGGCCCGATCCCCGAAGCCGGCCGCAGCGACGCGCAGCTCGACGCGCTGCTAGCCGATCATCTCTGTGCCAAGGGCGCCGTCAGCATGGCGCTGCTCGACCTGACCGGCAAGCGGCTCGGGGTATCGGTCGCGACCCTGCTGGGGGGCGCGTTGCGCGACTCGCTGCCGGTGCTCTGGCCGCTGGGAAGCGGCAGCGCCGAGGACGACATCCGGGTCATCGACGAACGCGCCGCCCAGGGCTTTGCGACCTTCATGCTCAAGATGGGCTCGGCGCCGGTCGCCGACGAGGTGCGCCGCGTGGCTGAGCTCGAAGCCCGCTATGGCAGCAGGATCACCTTGATTGCCGACGCCAACCAGGGCTGGACCAGAGCCGAAGCCGCCGAGTTCCTGGCCGGGGTCAGCGGATCGCGGCTGGCGTTTGTCGAACAGCCCGTGGCCAAGAGTGACCTCGAGGGCATGGCGCTGCTCGCCGCGAACACCCGGCTGCCGATTTCGGCCGACGAAGCGCTCACCGGCCTGGCCGAGGCTGCCGGTATCGCGAGCCTGGGCGCGGCCCGCGTCTTCAGCATCAAGAGCAGCAAGAACGGCGGGCCATTGCGGGCCCAGCGCATCGCCGCGGTGGCGCAAGCCTTCGGGATCGGTTGCTACATGAATTCGATGCTCGAGTTCGGCATAACCCAGGCCGCGTCACTGCAACACGCCGCAGTGATCCCCAACCTCGTCGCTGCCGGTCACGCCTTCATGTCGACGCTGCGCCTGGCCGAGGATCCGACCGACTTCTCGGCGCTGGTGAGCAAAGGCGTGGTGCACCTGCCGCGCGGCCCCGGCCTGGGCGTGGAGGTCGATGAGCAGCACGTGCGGCGCATGGCCATCAACAGCCTGCGGCTGGGAGCCCAATTGTGAACCCTGAACCGATGGAAACTTCTCCGCTCGCCCCGATCAACCCCGTCGCACGCGCGGCCGCCGCGGTGTGGCGCGAGTTGGGCAACAACTGGCGCATCATCCGCGCCGACCGGCTCGGCAGCATCGGGGCGGCGATCATCGCGTTCGCCGCCATCATCGCGATCTTCGGTCCTTGGCTGATGCCGCACGACCCCTACGAGTCGCTGCGGATGGCCGACGGCCGGATGGCCGTACTGCGCGAACCCAATGCCGAGTTCTGGCTGGGCACGACCAACCTCGCGCGCGACCTGCTTTCGCAGATGATCTCGGCCACCCGCACCACCATGATCATCGGATTGGTCAGCGGCCTGATCTCGATCGTCATCGGGGC
>JACZKY010029878.1_pt1 | contig 16970 bp, 23 predicted proteins | sample 8237611 | NCBI WGS metagenome assembly JACZKY01 (sample SAMN16148055, study PRJNA663545) | marine sediment metagenome | biome: sediments and biomass from bioreactor inoculated with such sediments; feature: coastal sediments; material: methane- and iron-fed bioreactor; isolation source: Bothnian...
CATTATTATTACAAACAAGAGAAACTGAAAGGGGTGTGTTTTTCAGGTTTATGTTAGGGGAAAGTAGAATAAACGAATCAATGGTTAGTACAATAGCAGCATATACAACTGGGATTTCTGATCCAATGTCGCGCCCTGGAATAATATCCAGGTCATGGACACCGGAGCAATGGGAAAAATCAATGAAATGGGCTAAACATGCTCTAAAATATGTTGGATTAGATAAAAGACAATTTAATTCAATAGTAGAAAAACTAATAAGAGAACTTGGATAACCGATGAAACGTATCTGTCAGAATTGTCAATATTACCGAGAAGGTTATTGGTGCAGCAACTTCGTATCAGAGCATTACCGCTATGCCTCTGCGATTGATGTGTTTGTGCATCCTGAGAACACCTGCAGCCAGTTTACGCAATACGGCAAAAAGGCACCGCTATGGATGCGAGTATTCAACAAGATTATGAGGAGAGCTAAATGATGAGTGACCGCGAGTTTTGGGTAGCAATCAGGGCGGCAATATTAGCAGTTCTGGATGCAATCGAACGCAAGCAGCAATTAGGGAAACATGCACCTAAACCGGAGTTGAAAGCGAAAGCGAAGTAAACTACTTGACAAAGTAGAAAATATGTGCTAATCTACTTTATAACTGAATAGGCATATAGATTTATAAACCGACAAGCCTACGGGCATATAGGTTGAAAAGTCAACAAGCCGCTTTGAGAGAAAATCTCATTGCGGTTTTTTATTATCCAGGCGAGATGCCAAAGGAGGTCGGGCGCGATGCCAGACGAAAATCAAAACCAAGTACCAAACCAGCAAGACGACGGAAACAAAGATGCACCAGCTTCATTTGAGGCAATCCTTGAAAAGGATCCAAAGCTCAAGGAATTATACGAACAGCACACAGCCGGATTGCTAAACACCGTAAAGGCTACCCGTGACGAACGGGACGGCTTGAAAAATCAGGTCAAGGAATTGTTGACGAAGTCCGAGAAGGGCAGCGAAAACGAGAAAGCCTTAACTGAAACCCTACTGAAATTAGAAGCAACAGAACGACGGGCAACATTTGTCGAGGAAGCGGTCAAACCAGGGATTGATTGCCGCAACCCAAAGGCAGCTTACGCTTACGCGGTGACCGTGGATGCGTTTGACAAAAGAGGTAATCCTGATTGGTCGTTGCTCAAAAAAGAAATACCAGAATTATTTGGAAAGTCATCCCCGCCCGCCCATGGGGGAAGTGGCACAGACTCGCCACCTGAAACAAATGACATCAATTCTATGATCCGCAGGGCAGCGGGTCGATAAAACAATAAGGAGTATTAATAATGGCTTACAATAACATTATTTCCCGAACTGACGCAGCCGCCCTCATCCCTGAGGAAGTGTCTGCCGAAATCTTTAATTCCGTAATTGAGATGAATCCGGTCATGCGTTTAGCTCGCAGACTGCCTAACATGTCAACTTCGGTTCGACGCCTTCCGGTTATGTCGGCATTGGCTACCGCTTACTTTGTGAGTGGTGACAACAGCCTGAAACAGACCAGCGAGGTTAACTGGGCTAACAAGTACGTAACCGCTGAGGAACTGGCCGTAATCGTTCCCATTCCAGAAGCCGTCCTTGACGATGCTGGTTATGACATTTGGGCGCAGGTTCGTCCTGAAATCGAAAAAGCAATCAGCGTAGCAATCACCGCCGCCGTTATCAACGGTACCAACATCCCCGCTTCCTGGACAACTGACCTGGGCGCAGCCGGATTATATGCCGGAGCTAACGCAGCCGCGAATCTTGTTTCACTTGCTGCTTATGCTGATCCTTACGAAGCAATCCTGGGCGAAACCGCTGCGGGAGCCGATGGTCTATTTATGACCGTTGAAGCTGACGGCTTTATGGTTACCGGATCAATCGCAGCCTTATCAATGAAAGGTATTTTACGAAATACCCGCGATAGCAACGGCTTACCGATTTTCAAATCCAACATGCAGGACGCCAGTCGCTACGAATTAGACGGTTCACCGATCTACTTCCCAACCGACAACAGCATCCCCGCCGCAACAGAGCTTATGATTGCCGGACAATGGGATCAACTGGTTTATTCAATTCGACAGGACATCACCTACAAAGTTTTGGATCAAGCAGTAATTCAGGACGGAACCGGAGCGATTGTTTACAACTTAGCACAACAGGACATGGTAGCATTACGCGCCGTTATCCGCTTGGGCTTTGCATTACCAAATCCAATCAACCGCGCTCAATCAACTGAAGCCAGCCGCTATCCATTCGGTATTTTGACCGCATAAGAGGAGGTATATCATGGGTTTATTCCCAAAAAGCGTTGAATATGCACTGGTGGACGTACCCCGCAGCATGGGATCAAAAATATTTGTTGTCGATGCTGTGAACGGTTCGGACTCCAATACGGGGACTAGCTGGAACTCTCCACTAGCAACCGTTGCGGCTGCCTTTGCGAAATGTACCACGAAGAAAAACGACGTGGTATTGTTAGTTGGTAATGGCACATCAAACACCGCAACCGCCGCAATTGCCTGGAATAAAGACTTCACCCACTTAATCGGGCTAAGTTCACCTGTACCGGACGAACAGCGATCAAGAATTAAGAACACCGCCGCACTCGCTACAACTCCATTTATTACCTGGTCTGCCGATGGCTGTGTGGTCAAAAATGTGTCATTCTGGCATGAGAGTTCATCCGCCGCCGCGTTGGTGAATTTCTACTTATCTGGTGGACGTAATTCATTCCATAATTGCCAGTTCGCTGGTGCTATCGGAACGAATAACGCGTCAGGCGCACGCTCAATAGTTATCGCTACAGCGGACGCTTCCGGTAACTACTTCAAAAATTGTACATTTGGAAACGACACAATTCAAACCGTTTCTGGTGTGCATGTTATGGAGTTTGATGCAGGGCCAAGTCATACACAATTTGATGATTGTCTGTTCGTTCATTCAATCGCAGCGACTACACAGCTTCATATATTTGGAGCAGCCGCCGCCGATTTTGGACGCCGCACGATCTTCAACCGCTGTATGTTCATCAATGAAACCGCTGTTGCTCAGGCTGAGGTTATTCTTACAACCGCCGCCTTATCACCGCACCAATACTTATTCTTGAATGATTGTTGGTTCTTCGGGGCAGCGGAATGGAATCTTGGCAATCATGGTGTTGTAATCAACAATGCACACGCCGCAATTATAACGGGCGTTGCAACCAGTGGATTAATGAAAATCACCAGCTAATTAACTTAGAATTTGGGCGGGTGAAATTCCCGCCTTAGGAGATATAAAATGACCGTAACAGTAAACAAAGCAAGTTCAGGCGGTATGATGGTTCTTGATGTGGTTGGGGCAGTCGCCGCGACCGCTGGTGGAATTGGGTCTGTTTTGAACCCTGAGGGCGTTGACCTTCTTGTAACCAGAACCTACATGTATTTTGCAACCGGATCAACCGGAGCCGCAAATCTTACCTGGGGTATTGGTGCAACCGCTACCACAGCATCGGACGACATTTGTGATGCTTTTGACTGCATTGAAGCCACTGTTGGAGCTAATGCCTATTACGGGCAGGTAGCATCCGCCGAACAAATCGAGGAGTTGATTATCTGGGAAGCCGGAGAATATCTGGTTGTATCAGGATCGGCTACAACTGTTGGTTTAGCGGGTAAGTTATTCATCGAATATGTGCGCTTAGAAGACTAATCAAATAGGGGGTAGAAATACCCCCTTCTTTTGAATTGGAGCGATTATGACTGTAACTGCTGCTCAAATTGCACAAATGCGCCGGATGGTTGCAGAACCCGCCGCCACGACTTACAGCGATGACTTGCTGGAAGATATTATAGAGTTATATCCAACCATTGACGAATTGGGAACGCTACCCTATTATTGGGTACAGGGGACAGGCGCACCAACCCAAACCGCTAACGCAAACTGGATCCCGACCTATAATCTAAACATGGCAGCCGCGCAGATATGGGACGAAAAAGCAGCCGCTATTTCTAATCAATACGATTTCAAGGCTGATGGTGGCGACTATTCAAGATCACAGGCGTTCAAGCACGCATCCGAGCAGGCAAAGTATTATCGTTCTAGACGCGGGCTATCCACATTCACGCTGTACAAATCACCGAAGGAAAGTCAATCTAATCCGCTCAATAGTGAATCATGGATTGGAAACCTTCCCGAAGGTGATAACTTCGATGGTGATGATGTTTCGTTCCTGAGTTACTAACCATGGACTTCTCAACAGACGAACTAACGAACTTTAGAACCGCACAAACAGGCCACATGATGGATACGGTGGTAAGACAGGTCTATTCTTCTACATCGAACTCTTACAATGAGGACGTTGTCACTTACACAGACCAAACCGCGATTGATTGCGGGCTTGACATGCGCCCTGGTAGTGAACGACATAACTCCAATTACACCGCGCTTGAATATGACGCAACGATGCGATTACCTATTACGACAACGATAAACGCACGGGACAGGTTGAAGGTAACGAAGCGATTCGGAGAAACATTATCAACGGCTTTGGTGTTTGAGATTGTTGGCCCCGTACAGCGTGGGCCTAGTGGCATTAGATTATTGCTAAGACGAGTTGAAGCATGAGCAGCGGTGTAAAGGTCGTAAAATTGGATAACAGGTTCAAAGAAGTTATTGCCGCTGCCAGTGGTGACAACATTATTAAAGCGTTGCTCGCTGGTGGTGAGGTCGTGCGCAATCACACCAAACTAAACATCCAGGCTCAGGAGCTTGTTGATACGTCAAATCTATTGAATAGCATTAGCGTTCAAGAAGGATCAGGCGGTAAGACAGATGCAACCGTTGAAATCGGTACTAATGTTGAGTACGCTGCTATCCATGAATTTGGCGGGGCAATCCACCAAACGAACGCATGGGGTAAGGGCATAACACAGACAATACACATTCCAGCAAGACCTTATCTAAGACCAGCACTGGACGAAAACGAAGGTTCAATTGCTGACGCCGTTGGTGCGTCATTGAAGTACCAAATAGAGGGAGCTATCTAATGGCAACATTGGAAGAAGGCTTGATTAGTTATCTGGAAGGATATTTGGGCGTTCATGCTTTGGTATCAGTCAAAATATATCACATGACCAAACCGCAGACGGTTCAATATCCTTGCATAACATTACAGCGCATTGATACACCCTTTATTCACACTATGCAGAGCAGCGGGGCAACTGGCAACCTTATTACACCTAGATTTCAGTTTGATGCCTGGGCTTCGACTTATGCAGCTGCTAAAGAGATCACAGACCACATCAGAGCAGCCTTGAACGGTAAGACCGGATCAATCGGAACACCGCCTTACGCCGTAACAATCAGATCATCATTACAAAGCACCGAACGACCTTCGTTTGACGCGCTTGTGGAGATGTACCGGAGCATGACCGAGTTTGTAATCATGCAGGAGGATTAACTTTGGCTAAATATGATGCCTTTGGTACTCAATTAAAAATGGGTAATGGTACATTCCAGGTCGAAACCGCTACCGTTGTCGGAACAATAACCGGATCAGGTGACGCAACGTTTACCATTACATCAACAGGAATGACGGGAACAGGCGATCCGATTTCGGTTGCAGTATTAGAAAACGATACCGCTTATGTTGTTGCAAGCAAAGCACGCGCCGTTATTGGAGCTATTGCAAATGTAACCGCCTTATATCACGTTGGTGGATCCGGTGCTGAGGTCGTATTGACCCGTAAAACAGCCGTCGCTAACGTTGCAGACTTGAATATTGCTTATACTAACGATGATTGTACAGGACTTACGCCGGACGCAACCAGTGAAAACACCGTTGTCGGTGGAAACGCTGAAGCATTTACAATCATCGCCCAGGTAAAAAACATTTCAGGCCCTGGGTTATCGCTTGATGTAGAGGACGTTACTACCCATGACAGCACTGGCGCGTGGGAGGAAGTGGTTGCAACGATTTTGCGTAGTGGAGAGATCACGCTTGAAATAGTGTGGGATCCAGCAACTGCAACTCATGGATGGGGTGTTGGATTGTTGGCAGTTATGCCACGACGGGCAACACGTAATTTTCAGGTTATATTTCCAGACGCAGGCAGCACTACATGGAGCTTTGCCGCTGAGGTTGTAAACTTTGAACCGGATGCACCATCAACTGGCGCATTAACCGCAAGTGTAACACTTAAATTAACAGGGAATATCACCCTAGCTTAGAAAGGATAAAATAAAATGGCAAAATATGCAGCATTCGGAACCGTACTTGAAAGAGGCGCGGTCACAATTGCAGGAGTAACAAGTATTTCGGGGCCTGGGTTATCATTGGATGTTGAAGATGTAACCAGCCACGATTCAACCGGAGCCTGGGAGGAAGTTGTAGCCACAATTCTCCGATCAGGTGAAATCAGTCTTGATATTGTTTATGATCCGGTAGCCGCAACCCATTCAGCAACCGCAGGCGGATTAATTGCTGATATGGTAGCAAGAACATCAACAACCTACTCATTGATTTTCACAGACGCAGCCGACACCGAATGGACGTTTACCGCCTTTGTTGTTGGTTTTGAGCCAACGATGCCAGTAGGTGGTTCTTTGACCGCTTCCGTGACAATGAAATTAACTGGACAGCCAACTTTAGCATAATTGAGGATTGAGGAGATGATATGGCAGTATTGACAAGAGATGACATTCTGCAAGCTGATGATATTAAGCGTGAATTAGTCCCCTTACCTGAATGGGGAGGGGACGTTTACGTCAAGGGTATGACCGGAGCCGAACGCGATAAGTTTGAAGGTTCATTGATTACCATGCGTGGTAAAGATAAACAAATGAACATGGCTAATATCCGTGCCAAGCTGGCAAGCATGACAATCTGTGATGATAAAGGTAAACGATTATTCAATGAGAATGACGTACAGGCTTTATCACAAAAAAGCGCCGCCGCATTACAGCGAGTATTTGCTGTTGCCCAAAAGCTATCTGGTATATCCGATGAAGATGTTGAAGAACTTGCAGAGGAAATAAAAAACGACCCTTTCGACGGTTCACCTTCCGATTAGCACTTGCCCTTAGAATGACGCGGGCTGAATTGCTGAGTAGAATAAGCAGCGCAGAATTGACAGAATGGATGGTTTACTATCAGTTAGAACCATTTGGGCAGGAAACCCAATACATCGGGCCAGCAATCACCAGCGCAATTCTAGCGAACGTGAACCGCAAAAAAGGTGACAAGCCACACTCCGCAGACGAGTTCATGCCAAAGTTTGAAAAAGAAGTAAAGTCACCTGAGCAGATGTTGAGCTTTGCAGCGATGATAACAGCCGGATTAGGTGGCAAGATCGGAGAACCTGAATAATGGGAAATACAATTCTAAAGCTGCTCGTTTCGTTAGGGCTTGATTCTAAAGACTTTTCAAAAGGACTTGACGAAGCTGAAGGCAAAGCCGACAGATCATCAAAAAACATAGTAAACGGGCTATCTACCATTGGAAAAGGTGTTGTAATAGCCGGAGCGGCTGCGGGGGCGGCTGCAACGGCTTTTATTGCGTCCACAATCGCGCCAGCGTCAGACCTTGCCGAAACAGTGTCAAAGGTCGGGGTTGTATTTGAGGATTATGCTGATAGTGTAATCAAGTTCGGTGACAACGCAGCCGAGTCAATGGGTATGAGCAAAAATGAAGCACTAGCCGCCGCCGCAACTTATGGCAATCTATTCAGGGCTATGGATATTAGCACGGACGCATCGTTTGATATGTCCACCGGATTGGTTACATTAGCAAGCGATTTAGCGTCATTCAATAACATGGATCCAACCGTAGTATTAGATAAACTACGCGCAGGATTATCAGGGGAAACAGAACCGCTAAAAACATTGGGTGTCAATCTAAACGCAGCTATGCTAGAAGCTAAAGCCCTTGAAATGGGATTGTGGGACGGAGAGGGTGCAATAAACGCCGCCGCTAAAGCCCAGGCGTCCTATGCTTTGATTATGGAGCAAACAACATTAGCACAAGGGGACTTTGCCAGAACTTCGGACGGACTAGCCAACCAGCAAAGAATTATAGCGGCTAATTTCAAGAACATGAAAGCCACAATTGGGACGGCTCTACTTCCCATGATCGAAACATTATCAAGCACGCTAAACAGCGTTTTCAGCAATCCGGCTTTTCAGGCAGGACTACAAAAATTCATTGATGGATTAGGTCGCTTTGCCAGTAAGGTTATCGAAGCCGTTCCCCAGGTGATTGATTGGTTTAGAAAAATGTCTGCATGGTTCAGCGAGAATCAGGGCGTGATTGTTGGAATACTAGCGGCGTTAGGTGTTGCGGTAGCAGCGTTTGTTTATACGACTGTTATACCTGCTATTGTGTCGATGTTGATTGCAATGGCTCCGGTATTGTTAGTCATGGCAGCCGTCGCCGCAGTTGCTTATCTGGTGTATGAAGCCTGGACGAATAACTGGGGTGGAATACAGGAAAAGACCGCCGCTGTTACAGCTTGGATAAAGAACACAATCGCAACATTCTTAGCCAACATAAAAGCATGGTGGGCTGAACACGGAGAAAGAATAACAGCAATTGCAACCGCTTTATGGGAATCTGTCAAATCAGTGTTCACATTTGCAGTTGACATTATCAAAGGAATATTTAGCGCGTTCAGATCAGCACTTGAAGGTGATTGGTACGCATTTGGGCAAAAGCTTCGAGAAGTATGGGATAAAGTGTGGGATGCTATAAAAACAGCGGTTGAAACAGCATGGCCACTCATAAAAACTGCCGTCAAGAATATTATTGATTCAGTAATATCATTTTTCAAAGATACAGATTGGGTATCTATTGGCAAAAATATTATATTAGGAATTGCAGATGGTATAGGTGCATTTGCTAATATTTTATATGATGCAGTATTAAAAGTTGCGGCTGCCGTATTGGCTGCGATTAAAGGTTTCTTTGGAATAACATCACCATCAAAAGTGTTTGCTGGTGTCGGTATGAATATCTCCGCTGGACTTGCTAAAGGTATTATGAGCGGAAGGGAATTAGTTGAAGACGCTGTAAGTAATGTGTCAGTTGGTGGAATTATCGCTGGTGGAGCTGGTGGTGGTGGTAACACGAACAATAATTATAACGTCAACGTCTATTCCAACTCCGCACCGGATGAGTTCAGCCGTTCTATTGAATTTGCAAAGGGGTACGCCTTATGACAGTAACTAAAGAAAAATTTTACATTATCAAGCCAAAGGCAGGAATAAACCTTTGTACTAATCCATCGTTTGAAACAGCTACAACAGGTTGGGCGAAAGGTGGTACTAATACAATCGCTCGATCAGCAACCGTTCAAACCAGGGGTACTTATTCTTTGAAGTGTACTTTTTCAAATAGCGATGTTTATGCCTATAGTCCTATTACAATAACAAACGCCGCTCATGTTGCGGGTATGGATGTTTATGTACCGACTGCCTACACTGGCACGGCATTAACGGTTTATTTTATGAGCTTCACAAGTTCGGTAACCGTTGATGGTCTTGTTGATATGACAATCCGTGACCGCTGGCAAAGAGTAACCTGTTATATTACACCGGATAGTGGAGATTTAGAAGGATTTATTTCAATCAATGAAGATGGTACAGCGGCGGGTGTTGGCGAGTTTATTTATATCGACGGTGTTCATGTTGAGATTGGAACTGTACCGACAACATACTTTGACGGAAATAATCCTGAAAAAATACGCGGAGTAAAACAATACTATTTTACAGGACAAGAGAACGCAAGCACAAGCGTTAGACTTGCTACAACCCGCTCAGGCGGTGAATTGATCGACATTACCACGTATTGTAAGAAGATCGACGTAATAGGCCTTGGTATTGCACCAACGGACGTAAATTCAATTAGCCTGGTGGATGGTACAAAACGTTTTCAGCGCACTAACCTTACATCAAGATATTTTACAATGGCGGTAGCGTTCACAAATACAACCATTGGGGGAGTACAGGCAAGCCGTAACGCCTTGATCGAATTAGTTAAGCCTGATTTGGTGCCAGACCAACAGCCGTTGATTATACGCTATCAGGGAGAAACCACCGCAGGACTCGCAGCGAGCGAACCTGTTGATATAAAGTGCGTTTATGTATCAGGACTTGATACCGGACTTCAAAGGGATTTCGAGCGGGCTAATATCGTATTTGAAATTCAAGACTCCTATCTGCAAAAAGACGGGGACAGCGGGGCTGAGCTTGATTTTAATGACACCCTTGCAGACGCTGATTATATTGTCAAGCGTAATGATTCCGGTATCTGGTCTGCAATGGCAGGGGTGACGGGGACTGTTTTTGCAATTGCACAACATCCAATAACAAAGGTAATTTATATCGGTGGTGATTTTCTAAATGCTGGTGGTGATGCGAACGCTGATTATCTGGCAATGTGGAATGGCACAGCATGGGTTGCTGTTGTTGCTGGAATAAATGGCTATGTAAGAACATTGGCATTTGATGCAGCTGGTAATTTATATATTGGTGGATTATTTACTGATTTAGGAGATGCAAACGGCGATTATATTGTTAAATGGGATGGATCTAGTTTATCAAGTTTAGGGACTGGATTAGCTGGTGGAAATCTTGCTTATAAAATATTGATTGATTCAAGTGGTGTTGTTTATGCCTTTGGTGATTTTACATCAGCGGGCGGTGTTGCTAATACTGCGAGAGTGGCAAAATGGAATGGTACTACATGGATAACAGTTGGCGGTGGGGTTGCTAGTGGAGCCGTTACTTCAGCTGCCTTTGATAAGACTTATACAAAACTATACATGGTTGGTTCTTTTACAAATCATGGGGATGCCAACGGAGATTATATAACTTGTCTTAATGTTGCGGCTGGCACTTATTCATCTTTGAGTACAGGACTTGGAGCATCTGCTAGAAATCTATTTATTGATGATAGTAATAATGTATATATAGTTGGTGATTTTACAACCGCTGGTGGAATATCCGCTGTAAGATTTGCAAAATGGAACGGTCAAAAATTTGAAGCATTAGGGGATGGATTGGACGCTGCCGGATACGTAATCATAGGTAATGATAATAAATTATATTTGGGCGGAACATTTACAACCGCTGGCGATATTTCATTACTTGATAGGGTTGCTGTATATATTGGAAATGAAATCTATCAACCATTAGATATAAACTTACCCGGAACAGCAACAGTTTTTGATTTATTATTTGACAACCTTAATAATCTATATGTTGGATATGATACTTCTGGCGACGCTGAAACCGCAGGCGATGACAATATAACCAATTCTGGTAAGGCGAAAACATATCCGATAATCACTGTGACGGGGCCTGGGTTACTTCGACAAATCGTCAATACTACAACTGGCAAGGGAATATATTTTAACAGCCTTACCTTGTTAGCGGGTGAAGTAATTACAATGGACTTACGACCTGGACGAATATCCATGACCTCCAATGTCAGGGGTTCTGTGTTGGGTTATGTTCTAACAGGTTCATCGTATGACTTCCCATTGATGCCAGGTGTGAACCGGATTGCTACTTTCATTGATGGCACTACATCCGCAGCCACAAAAGCAACTATTCAATGGAAAGAAAATTATCATGGAATAGACGGGGCGAGTTATGCCTAAATATCAGGTAATTGTCAAGACTGATACGGGATTGACGCTATTTGTTTTAACACAATTCACAAGCCTAACAGCCGGAAGATTTGACCGCGCTATCATGTCGCTTGAAATAAAAATGCCACAGGATGACGAATTATATCCGGTAGGTACTTTCACCAAAGACATGATATTCGAGCTGTGGCGCGAGCAAAACGAAACAATGGTACTTGACGGGGAAACGTGTTACTTCCTCAGGAATATCCGTTATTATCGGGACGGTTCACGCGATATGGTTTACTTGAAAGCCTATGATGCCAATTACATCATTGACGGGCGCGAGGTCGAATATAATGCTGGTGAAACCGAAACCAGTAAAACGGGCGTTGCCTGTGACGTTATAAAAGAGATCATTGATGAAAACTTTGTCAATGCCACTGATACGACCAGGAATTTAGCAGCAACATATTTTATAATTGATGGTGATGACGGCTTTGGTGAAACGGTAACAAAGGCGTTTAGCCGTCAATATGTACTATCCACTATTCAGGCGATAACCAACCAATCACGCGAAGCCGGAACATGGGTCACTTATGACGTTGTTTATTCTGGATCCTTGCCACTTGTTTTCAAGACCTATAAAGAACAGCGCGGGAACGATATTACAGGACAATTATTACTCAGCGATGAAGCGGGTAATATTGCCAACCCTACGTTAGACTTTGATTGGACGAATGAATACACCGTTTGTTATGTAGCAGGTAAGGGTACAGAAGATGAGCGGGTTGTCGGTAGTGCGTCCAATACAGACCGCTTGAATGAATCAGTATGGTCAAGACGTGAATATATAACCGAAAACTTTCAGCTTGACGTTGAAGCCAGTTTAGATGCTGAGGCAGACGCCTATCTTGATAAACTTTCCCCTAAGATTATTTTCACTGGTGAAATTGTACAAACCGAAGGCACGCAATACGGGATCAACTGGAATTATGGTGATAAGGTGCGGGCGAAGTATTTGGGCTATGAGTTCGATTGTCGCGTGTTGGGTTATACCATCGAATATAAAAACGACGGTGGAAAAACGACCGACAAGGTAACAGCCGTCATTAGAGGTGAAGCATGAGCGACAATATAACCTTGATGCGTGAAATCGCTAAATTACAGGAACAGATAAACGCACTAAAAACAATTGAAATCGGAAAACCTTATCTTGAAGATTTACGTTTTCCAGCCGTGCCAGGTTTATTCAATCCTGTCACAGCAAAGCCGGATTATGACTATACTAATCTTGGATTTTTATTTGATGCAAGTACGGCAGAATATGTTTATATTATCGCACAAATGCCGCATGATTGGGTTGCAGGTACAATTATTTATCCTCATGTACACTGGTCGCCAACAACAACCAATACAGGAAGCGTTTATTGGGTTATGACTTACAAATGGACTAATATGGATGCCGCTGATGCTGGTGGTACAAGTATTGGAGGATTACAGGCAGGTTCAGGAACAGCCTACACTCACCAACGTGTCGATATTGGCACTGGTATTGATGGAACCGGAAAAACATCTTCGTCAATATTGAGCATTATATTACAAAGATCAGCCGCACACGCAAGCGACACATATACAGGAGAAGCACTTCTAAAAGAATTTGACATCCATTATCTGAAGGATCCATCAAAATCATATTGGGTTCCGTAACACTTGACAAACGTTGTATAATATTTATGGAGGTAGAGATGAAACTAAAATTGCTAATCGTTTTTTTGAGCGTAGTAGTATTATTGCTCATGTTCGGGGTTGGAATTGCTCAGGGTGATGATATAGGTTATCCAGCACCAATTGAGATTGAAGAGCCGAACTATCCCGAACCTGTCGAGCCTAGCGGATTCTACATCACAAGCACACCAACACCGCAACCTGTAATCGTTACTTACCAGTTGGATGACGGGGGTTATCCGGTGAATGAGATTGCTGATTATTCCGTTGGCTATCCTTATCCCGAACCAATCGCACCGCAATATGTGAACGGGCGCAACTTGTGGCAGGAAATCGTTTATCAGTTTAGCAGGCTGTTGGAGTTGATGAAATGACAACCGTATTTCTACCACTTGTTATGAATGAATTGGTGGTAGCGGAGGAAGATGATAAACCTATGAAACCAATAGTAGATATTAGTTACTGGCAGCAAGGCATTGATTATGATAAGTTTGCCAATGCTATCAGCGGTGCAATCTTACGCGGTGCCTATGGTATCTGGAAAGACACCATGTTTGAAACGCACTATAAAGAACTTTATTCCCGGGGCGTTCCCATTGGAAGTTACCATTACATTATTGGGAACTATACCGGACTTGCTCAGGCAGACATATTCAATCAGGTGGTTGCTGGCAAGGAATTGAAGCTCGGATTGTGGAATGATGTTGAAGATAGACGTATTTCAACTGGACTAAACGCTAATGTCGTAATGGAGTATCATGGCAACATTGAAATAATGACAAAGCGTCAAGTTGATATTTATACCGGACAATATGCCTGGTATGAAATCATGGGAAAGTATGCTTATAAATATGGCGATCGAAAACTATGGATGTCATGGCCAATGGCATCACAGCCACCCATGCCAATCGGTAGCAGTTGGACCACGTGGTTACTTTGGCAATACACCTACAAAGGCAGAATTGACGGTTATTATTCAGACGTTGATTGTAATTATTTCAACAATCCAGAGCCACCAACACCGCAACCGCAACCAACAGGAGTTACAATGAAAACATTACGACCCGTAAATATCAGATCGGAACCATCGCTAAGCGGTGCCGTTGTTGGATTACGTCCTCAGGGCGAAACCGTGAACGTTGAAGCAATACACGTGACAAGCACAACCAGCGTATGGGTGAAGGATAGCAAAGGCTGGTCGGCTGTCGTGCATGGCTACGTTCAATACATGATTTAGAAAAGGGGCTACATTGAATTATAAAAGCGAAAAAAGGGGCAACGTCATTCACGTGTGGTTTGATGACGTTACTTCGACATGGGAACAATGGTTTTTATTTCGCAGTGACACGCATCACGACAGCGTTCATTGCAGACGTGATATTGAAAAAAGACACTTAGACAAGGCGTTAGAAAGGAACGCTATTATTTTAGACGGAGGTGATTTGTTCGACGCTATGCAGGGACGTTTCGACCCACGCAGGTCATACAGGGACGTTAGACCTGAATACCTGGTAGATGATAAGTATTACGACAACATAGTCAATGATACCGCTAATTTTCTTAATCCCTACGCTGATTTATTCTTATTGTTTGGGCGCGGTAATCACGAATCATCTGTTATCAAAAACGCATCAACGGACTTGACTGACAGACTTGTTCACATGCTCAACATGAACGGCGGTCATTCTTATTCAGGCGGTTATGGTGGATATGTCAGGTTATACTTTTCAAGGGGTGGTGGAGAACGATCATCCTGCAACATAAAATATTTCCATGGTGCTGGTGGTGAGGCACCAGTAACAAAGGGAATGATCCAGACCAATCGCCAGGCTGTTTATCTTGCTGATGCTGATATTGTCTGGAACGGCCACAACCACAACGAATATATCACCAACAATAAGCGCGAACGATTATCTAACAAAGGCGTGCTATACTTCGACCTGATGACCTTCATTCGTACACCAGGATATAAAGACGATTACGGTGACGGGTCAAACGGTTGGGAAGTAGAACGTGGATCCGTGCCAAAACCGCACGGGGCAATATGGGGCAGGTTTTACAAATCCGGTGACAAAATCAAGCGAGAGTTTATCGCTGATATAGAATAGCTTTCATCCTCATCTCCCTCCTTTCCGAAGCCAGCCCTGACAATCGTTGGGGCTGGTGGGGTTAACATGGTGTATTTTATATATTATTGTTAATCGTTTCGAGTTAATAACTTATCATAATTGATAATATAATGATATGTGCAATCCATAGGCAAAAACCCCCATTAACTGCGCATATCAACGATCCTTATTACTATTTACACCGCTAATCAGTCATATGGCGATGTCATTATTACTGAAGTTGGACGGGTTTTACTTACGAATTTGTACATACGGTACATAAAGGATAATAGACATCCAGGTAACATAGTACACATTTTATGTCAACCAACCTTCCCAAAGTGATGATACGTTCACGCAAACTATACATAATTGTGTAGTATAGAATATCAGCCACATTGGCATTAGAGCAACAAAAGAAGAACGTAGGGCGATTATCCTACGTTCTATGTCATTTTATATTGATGATTTATTTACGCCGTTTTAGGCTTGTTTTTCTATCCAAAATATGTATCATCCTTCTTGCCCATCATTCTATCACCACGCGCGGCTGACTGGCATAATGCAATCACCAGCAATCCGACATTAGCACCGACAATCAATCCGATAATCAATCCGATCCAGAACATCATTCCTCCTGTAATCTACTAATTTCTTTATCTTGTCGTTCCCATCTTTTACCACATGTAACGCCAACCCAGAACAACACGTTTATAAATATCAGTATGCAAAACAACAAGCCAACACTAATTTCAAACATCATTCACCGTCCTTTCCGTTATATAGAATTTTTTCCAATCGTTCACGTAAAACGTTATCATATTCAAGCTCGATAAAATCACTGGCGAAGTCCTCAAACTCCGCACACCTGGCGTCCAGGTAATCGCGCTCCGCTGTCAGGTCATCTACCCTATGCGCACTAGAAATATATGCTTCATAAAGAACATCGCCCCTAGTCTTTACTAAGTCATATTCCGACGCTCGCAAAATGTAGTTTAGCACTATTCTTATTATATTCATTTCGTCACTCTCCTTTCAATCGTTCGATAAAATCCGTTTTCCGTGAATACGCTTATTTCCTCATATACCTCAGGCTTTGCGATCACGCTCCAATTCTCGACATACTCAGCCTTGCGTATGCTGTCACACTCGAACACCTTGCAACCGTCGCATAATACAGCATCATCGCGGAATATCCATGTGTCGTGTTTGTTGCACCAGGTCACGACATCAGCATGCTTGACTTTCGTTTCGCTGTGTTTGCAGTAGCACCATTTGTTGTCGTTCATCAGTCCTCCTTCGGTGGTATAGGAATAGGTTGCCATTTCATCTTATCAATCTTTATATATTTTCCACCAAAAACCTTAATGTGACCACCACCAGTCATATACCCCTCTTTTGTTCGTTCCCAGTTTGGATGTGTCCAGATTACAATTTCTCCACATTCCGGCAATCGCTCACTCACAGGAATCCATTTTTGTTTATTGTCAAACTCATCTATGA
>JACZKY010060866.1_pt1 | contig 16954 bp, 16 predicted proteins | sample 8237611 | NCBI WGS metagenome assembly JACZKY01 (sample SAMN16148055, study PRJNA663545) | marine sediment metagenome | biome: sediments and biomass from bioreactor inoculated with such sediments; feature: coastal sediments; material: methane- and iron-fed bioreactor; isolation source: Bothnian...
GGAAGCGGCCCGCCGTGTCCTCCCGGAAGGCGAGGTCCGTGGACCCTTCGATCGTGATCCGGTTGTCGTCGTAGAACGCCACGAGGTTCCCAAGGCGGTGGAATCCGGCCAGGGACGCAGCCTCGGAGGCGATCCCCTCCATCAGGTCGCCGTCCGAGCACAACGCCACGACCCGATGGGAGACGATCTGGTGCCCGGGCCGGTTGAACCGCTGCGCGATCATCCGGGACGCCATCGCCAACCCGACGGCGTTCCCGAGCCCCTGCCCCAACGGGCCCGTGGTCACCTCGACACCGGGCGTGTGTCCCGCTTCGGGGTGCCCCGGGGTCCTGCTCCCCCACTGGCGGAACTCCTTCAGATCGTCGAGGGTCACGTCGAACCCGGTGAGGTGGAGCAGGGAGTAGAGGAGCATGGAGGCGTGGCCGCAGGAGAGGACAAACCGGTCGCGCCCCGCCCAATCGGGGTTCGCGGGGTTGTACCGCAGATACTTCGTCCACAGGAGGTATGCCAGCGGCGCCAGCCCCATCGGCGTGCCGGGGTGCCCCGATTCCGCCTTCTGGACCGCGTCGACCGACAGGAACCGGATGGTGTTGATCGCGCGCAGCGCAAGCGCGTCATTTTTCACGGCAGCCTCCAGGGAATGCATCGGGAAAGGTTCATCTTACCATCGCGGATCCCGTCCGTTTACTCCCCCGCGATGGAAATATTGAATTCCACAACCGAGGTCAGGCCCAGCAAGGTTTTCGACAATCTTTCGACATTCCTCCGGTCCATGGTGCGAACGGTCATGCTGTATTCCAGCAGCGCCCCCTTTTCGATCAGCCTGTGGCTGATCTTTGCGACCGAAAAACCGTTGTTCACATGTAATTCGCGGATTTCCGTTTCCGACAGATAGCTGTCCCGACCGAAAACGATGGCGTTGTTCGCGAATATCTGCAGCGGCATCCTGTTTTCCACCTTCCGGAAAACCGTCAATATCCCGATGGTGATGCCGGATCCCATGAGCACGGCGCCGTAGAAACCCGCCCCGGCAAGAATTCCTATCGCCGCCGTGATCCAGATGGACGCCGCGGTCGTCAACCCCCGCACCGTGAGCCCTTCCCGCACGATGACACCCGCGCCGAGAAAACCGATCCCGGTCATGACCCCCTGCGCCATCCGCGTCGGGTCGATCCGGACGGTATCGAGCGGCGCTCCGGCGAACCACTTCGACTGGTACATCGTGACGAGCATCAGCAGGCTCGACGCGAGACAGACCAGCGTGTGCGTCCGGAAGCCCGCAGGGCGGCCGTGATAACTCCTTTCCAGCCCGATGATCCCGCCGGCCGCGGTCGCGACCAGCAGATGCGTGAGTATATCGAGCCATTCCCCACTCATGCCGTGAACCTCTTTCCGTGGCGTCACCCACCGTAATGGTCGAACAGGATCTTCACGCCGATCGCGACGAGGACGAGACCGCCGACGACCTCCATCCGCCTCCCGAAGACGACGCCCAGGCGCTTGCCGAGGTGGAGCCCCGCGGCGGTGAAGACGCACGCCACGATCCCGATCACGATCCCCGGGTAGACGATCGCCTCGTTGTGGAGCACGCCGAGGCTGATCCCCACCGCCAGCGCGTCGATGCTGGTCGCCACCGAGAGCAGTACCAGGGACATCCCGCGCGTGGGGTCCTTCCCGCCGTTCCTCTCCTCCCCGTCCCCCCGAATCCCTTCATGCACCATCTTGCCGCCGATGTGGCCGAGGAGGACGAAGGCGAGCCAATGGTCGTACCCCCGGATGTACCGCTCCATGGTCATCCCGGCGAGGTAGCCGATCACGGGCATGAGGAACTGGAACAGGCCGAAGTGGAAGGCGAGACGGAAGGTCTGGCGTCCGGAGACCGTCCCCAGCGCGATCCCCGTGGCGATCGCCACGGCGAAGGCGTCCATGGCCAGCCCCACCGCGATGCCGAGAAGCGTCAGGGTGTCGATCGGAACCTCCGGGAGTGTTATCATCCAAACAACTGGACTAAAGATACCGCGCGGGAGGTCGGGACGCCATGCATCCGGACAGTTTCGGAACCCGTTCGAGCAGGACCGTCGGGGGTCACGCCTTCGGGATCTTCCGCCTGGAGGCGATCGAGAAGCGCCGCGTCGGAAAAGTCTCCCGCCTCCCCTTCTCCATCAAGGTCCTCCTCGAAAATCTCCTCCGCCACGAGGACGGGGTCACGGTCACCGCGGACGACATCCGGACGCTGGCCAACTGGTCGCCGAAGGAGCCGTCGAACCGCGAGATCGCCTTCCGCCCCGCCCGCGTGCTCCTCCAGGATTTCACCGGCGTTCCCGCTCTGGTCGATCTCGCGGCGATGCGCGACGCGGCGAAGCGGATGGGGGGCGACCCGAAGCGGATCAACCCGCTGATGCCGGCGGACCTGGTCATCGACCACTCCGTGCAGGTGGACCGGTTCGCGACGGCGCGCGCTTTTCCCGACAACGTGGCGAGGGAGTACGAACGCAACGGGGAGCGGTACGCTTTCCTGCGCTGGGGGAAGGAGTCGTTCCGCAACTTCCGCGTCGTCCCCCCCGGCACCGGGATCTGTCACCAGGTGAACCTCGAACACCTCGCCCCCGTCGTCTTCACGCGGAAAGACCGGACCGGCGCGCTCGCGTACCCGGATACGCTCGTGGGGACCGACTCCCACACGCCGATGATCAACGGGCTGGGGGTCGTCGGATGGGGCGTGGGCGGGATCGAGGCGGAGGCGGCGATGCTCGGCCAGCCGATTTCGATGCTCATCCCCGAGGTGGTGGGGTTCAGGATGATCGGGGAGCTCCCCGTCGGGGCGACCGCGACCGACCTCGTCCTGACGGTCACCCAGATGCTTCGGAAGAAAGGCGTGGTGGGAAAATTCGTCGAGTTCTACGGCAAGGGGCTCTCCTCCCTTTCCGTGGCCGACCGGGCGACCATCTCGAACATGTCGCCGGAGTACGGCGCGACGATCGGCTTCTTCCCCGTCGACCGGGAGACGCTCTCCTACCTGCTCTTCACGGGCAGGGACAAGGAGCAGGTGAAGCTCGTGGAGGCGTACTGCAAGGCCCAGGGGCTCTTCCGGACGGACGACACCCGCGACCCGCTCTTCTCCGACACGCTTTCCCTCGACCTGTCCACCGTGGAGCCGTCCATGGCGGGACCGCGCCGGCCGCAGGACCGCGTTCCGCTCAAGGAATCGAAAGCGGCCTTCCGGAAGGCCCTCTCCACGTGGGGGAAGGAGCCGCGGCCGGAAAACGGGGACGAGGGGGCGGACCGCTGGATGGGGGAAGGCGGGTACGCCGCCGGGGAAGTGCACGCTCCGGAGGCGGGAACCTGGACGCCCGGGACGACGTCGGTTCGCCTCGACCATGGGGTGTACGACCTGCACGACGGCTCCGTGGTCATCGCGGCCATCACGAGCTGCACGAACACCTCCAACCCCTCCGTGATGATCGGCGCCGGGCTGGTGGCGAAGAAGGCGGTGGAAAAAGGGCTGCGGGCGCGGCCGTGGGTCAAGACCAGCCTCGCCCCCGGGTCGAAGGTGGTCACGCAGTATCTCGAGCGCGCCGGGTTGATGCCGTACCTCCAGGCGCTCGGGTTCCACCTCGTGGGGTACGGCTGCACCACCTGCATCGGCAACTCGGGCCCGCTGCCGGAGGCGGTCGCCGAAACGATCCGTCGCGGGAACCTGGTCGCGGCGTCGGTCCTGTCGGGGAACCGGAACTTCGAGGGACGGATCCACCCGCTGTGCCGGGCGAACTACCTCGCCTCCCCGATGCTCGTGGTGGCGTACGCCCTCTCCGGGGACGTGGACTTCGACCCGTACACGGAGCCGGTCGGGACGGACCGCAACGGGAAGCCGGTGTTTCTCCACGAAATCTGGCCGTCGCCGCGGGAGATCACCGAGGCGGTGCGGGCCTCGGTCGAGCCGGAGATGTTCCGCAAGGAGTACGCGGCCGTGTTCACGGGGGACGAGACGTGGAATAAGCTCCCCGTCCCGAAGTCGGAATGCTTCGCCTGGGACCCCTCCTCGACGTACGTGAAGAACCCGCCCTTCTTCGAGGACCTGCCGGCGGAACCGGAGCCGGTCGGAGAGATCGCCGGAGCGCGGGCGCTCGCGGTGCTCGGCGATTCGGTGACCACGGACCACATCTCTCCCGCCGGGGACATCGCCGGGGACGGCCCGGCGGGGGCGTACCTGAAGGACCACGGCATTCCGAAGGAGGAGTTCAACTCGTACGGGAGCCGACGCGGCAACCACGAGGTGATGATGCGGGGCACCTTCGCCAACATCCGGCTGCGCAACCTGCTCGCCCCCGGGACCGAAGGGGGGTGGACGACGTGCCCGCCGGGCGGCGAAACGGTGACGATCTTCGACGCGGCGATGCGGTACGCCAGGGAGGGGACCCCCCTGGTCATCCTCGCCGGGAAGGAGTACGGATCCGGCTCGTCGCGCGACTGGGCGGCCAAGGGGCCGCGGTTGCTGGGGGTTCGCGCGGTGATCGCGGAGAGCTTCGAGCGGATCCACCGGAGCAACCTCGTCGGGATGGGGATCCTGCCGCTCCAGTTCGTGGACGGGGCGACCCGGGAGTCGCTCGGGCTGACGGGGAGGGAAATCTACGCGGTCGAGGGGATCGCCGGGGAGATCACGCCGGGGATGCGGGTGACGGTGCGCGTATCGGGCGAGGGCGGCGAGCGGACATTCCCGGCGCTGGCCCGGATCGACACGCCCGCGGAAGTGCACTACTACCGTCACGGCGGCATCCTGCCGTACGTCCTGCGCAGGCTGATCGGGAAGGGGTGACCGGGCGGCTTGCCGCTGTTCAGAGACTCGAGATCGGCTCGGAAAGGGTGAAGCCGCGCGAGCGTAACGCGCGCCGGACCGCCGGGCCGTCGATCGTGGCGACCCGCAGGTGGGCGTTGAGCGCCCCGATCTCCCCCTGGGGCGCGATCAGGACGCTGCGGACCTCGACGCCGATCTGCGCGAAGGTGTCGATCAGTTCCTCGAACCGGGCCATGTTCCGCGGAAACGTGACGTCCACGCAGAAGCAGACCTCGTTCACGTCGAGGAGGTCGACGAAGGCGTTCAGCAGGTCCGCCCTCGTGATGATCCCCACGAGGCGGTCTCCCGAGAGTACCGGGAGTGCGCCGAACTTTTCCCGGGTAAGGATCAGCAGGGCGTCCTCGACGGAATCCTCGGGGGTGAGGGACCACACCTCCGTCCGCATCGCCTCCCGGACCGGCCGGTCCCCCGGCGGCCCGCCTCCCCCTTCCACGGGCGTCGCGGCAAGGGAAGCGTTCCGAAGGTCGGTGTCGGAGAGGATGCCGACCAGCCTTTCGCCCTCGACCACCGGAAGATGATGGAACCGATGTTCCCGCAGGATCCGCGCGGCGGCGGACAGGGGAGCGTCCGGGGACACCGTCTTCGGATTCCGCGTCATCCGTTTCCCGACGAACATCGGGAGCCCTCCGTTTTCATGCCAACCGCCCGGAATGTCCGGGAAAGGGCGATCCGGATCCAATGTAACGCATCCCGGGGGAGATGTCCAAGCGCGACGCCGTTCCGGGCAGCGAATCCGTGGCCGGTCACCGGGGGTACGCCGGGGAGCGCACTCCGCAAGGGAGCCGGGCCCCGCCGCCGGGAATCCGGGGGCGATTCTCCGCATCCAACCGACAACGCCCTCAAGGAGGAACTCCGATGGGAACGATCGGGAAGAAGGTCATCATGGCGGCCGTCGGCCTGCTGCTCGCGGCCGGGATTCCGCACCTCGCGCCGAGGACGGTCTACGCCGAACCGGGGTGCGGATGCCCTTGCTGCGGGTGCGGCAGCGGCGACGCGGCGAAGTGCGACTGCGGAGGACCCCACGGGAAGCACGCCGGGATGCACGGCAAGGCCGGCGGGCACATGCACGGCAAGGAGATGGCGGGCCGGGGACCGATGAAGGAAGGGATGGCCCGTCACATGGAAGAGATGCGGGGGACGATCGCGAAGCTGCGGGCGCTCGAGGCGAGGATGGGGGAACTGAAGGCGAAAGACGACGCGGCCGCCTTCCGCGACGCCTCGCTCGAGCATTCGAAACTGCTGACCGACCTCCAGGCGTCGCACCTGAAGCACATGGAAGGGATGATGGGCGGGGGAAAGTGACCTCGGACCCCGCGAACACGGGGAGGGGGGGCGTCCGTCGCCCCCCTTTCCCCTCCTACATCGTCCTGAACATGAAGAAGACGGCCCCGACCAGGCACAACCCCGCCCACAGATAGTCGAGCTTCAGCGGGACTTCGAGGTAAAAAACGGCGAACGCCGCGAAGACGACCATCGTGATCACTTCCTGCATCACCTTTAGCTGCGGGACGGTGAAGTTCTGCACGCCGATCCGGTTCGCCGGGACCATCAGGACGTACTCGAAGAAGGCGATCCCCCAGCTCGCGAGGATCGCGATGTAGAGCGGCTTCGTCGGCAGCGTCTTCAGGTGGCCGTACCAGGCGAACGTCATGAAGACGTTGGAGCAGCAGAGGAGAACGACGGTGCGCACGGCTTCCTCCGGACGGGTGGGATGGACCGCCCGATGATAGCACCGGTGGAAGCCGTCCGTCAGATCACGTTTTTCCCGGTGACCTCCTCCCCGTTCGCCTTCACCATGTGGATGGCGCACGCGAGGCAGGGGTCGAAGGAGTGGACGGTCCGCAGTACCTCCAGCGGGCGCTCCGTGTCGGAGACGGGGTTTCCCACGAGCGAGGCCTCGTAGGGGCCCTTCTGCCCCCGGCCATCCCGCGGACCCGCGTTCCACGTGGAGGGAACCACCGCCTGGTAGTTGATGATCTTCCCCTCCTTCATCACGACCCAGTGGGAAAGGGTTCCGCGGGGAGCCTCGTGAAAGCCGAACCCTCTCTGTTCGTGACGGGGAAACGCCGGCGGGTTGAACACGGAGACGTCCCCCTTCCCGATATTCGCCGCCAGCAGCTGCCAGTGCTTGAGCGCAAGTTCCCCCAGCAACGCGCAGCGGACCGCCCGGGCGAGGTGCCTGCCGAGGGTGGAGTGGAGAACGGCCGGCCCGAGCTTCGCCCCCGCCGCCTTCGAGGCCATCTCCAGCGCGTGGTTCCCCCAACGCATCGTCGGCTCGTGGCCGGCGGCGTACCCCATCAGGACCTGGGCGAGGGGACCCACCTGCATCGGGCGCCCCTGGAACCGGGGGGATTTAGACCATGAATACTTTCCCGAAGCGTCGAACGCGCCCGACTTCGGGACCGTCTCCTCTTCCCACGGGTGCTTCTGCCACTCTCCCTCGTAATAGGAACGGGCGATGCTCTCCGAGACGTTCTCCTTGAAGTACGGATCCTGGAAGGACGAAATCGGCTTGTACGTCCCGGTATTCCCGTCGAGGATCGTCCCGCCGGGGAAGTCGAACCTCGTCCCCTTCGTGTCGAGTGGGAGGTCCGGCACCGCGAGATAATTGGTGACCCCGGCGCCGTACTTGAGCCATTCCGCGTATTGCGCGCCGATGACGCACACATCCGGCAGGTAGACCTGCTGGACGAACGACGTGACCTCCGCCAGAAGGTCCTTGACCATGTACAGCTTCTCCATGTTCAGGGTCGCCGGATCGTCCAGGTTGATCGCGTTCGCCACCCCCCCCACCGCCAGGTTCTGGATGTGGGGCGTCTTGCCGCCGAGGATCGCGACCGCCTGGTTCGCCTTCCGCTGGGCGTCGAGCGCCTGGAGGTAGTGGGACAAGGCGATGAGATTGACCTCCGGCGGGAGCTTCATCGCGGGGTGGCCCCAGTAGCCGTTGGTGAAAATCCCCAGCTGGCCGCCCTGGACGAACTCCGAGACCCTCGTTTTCACCGCCTCCATCCGCTTCCGGCTGTTCCCGGGCCACGGCGAGAGGCTTTCCGCGATGCTCGCGGCCTTCGCCGGGTCGCCCTTGAGTGCGGACGTGACGTCGACCCAGTCGAGGGCGGAGAGCTGGTAGAAATGGACGATGTGGTCGTGCAGGGCGTGCGCCGTGATCAGGAGGTTCCGGATGTACTGGGCGTTCAGCGGGATCTCCAGCCCGAGGGCGTTCTCCACCGCCCGAACCGACGCGATGGCGTGGACGGTCGTGCAGACCCCGCAGATCCTCTGCGTGTAGATCCATGCCTCTCTGGGGTCCCTCCCCTTCAGGATGACCTCGATCCCGCGCCACATCGTCCCGGACGACCAGGCGTCCTTCACCACGCCCCCCTCGACCTCGACGTCGATGCGGAGGTGTCCTTCGATCCTCGTGACCGGGTCGATCGTGATCCGCTGGCTCATCGGTTCAGTCCCCCTTACCCGGAAGGTTTCGGCGCCGCCGCCCCGAGGCCATGGGGGGGGATGCCGGTGTGGAGAATCGGGAATGTCTTGACGATGAAGAGATACACCATGACCTCGAAGGCTACGAAGCCGATCGTGACCGTCATCTCCGGAATGGTCGGGAAGTAGGACCAGCCGGGACCGGGGCGGAATCCGACCAGGAACGTGTCGAACCGGTACAGCGATCCGGCGAGCATCATCAGGATCGCGGAGATCAGCTCGATCCCCGGGTTGCCCCTTCTCTTCCGGGAAAGGAGGAGGAGGGCCGGCGCCAGGAACAGCGCCATTTCCAGGAGGAACATCATGCTGTAAAAGTCCAGCCGTGCAACGAGCCCCAACCGGCCCCGCAGGGCGAGATCGACCAGCCGCACGCCGAGGAAGAAGAACAGGACGACTACCATGATGCCGGACAAGGACGCCAGGATCTTCGTCTCCCGCGGCCGGTTGAACACCTCGTTCGCCAGCGCCGATTCGAAGATGACCGCCGCATACCCCATGAGGATGGCCGACGAGAGAAAGAGGACGGGGAGGAGCGGCGTATGCCAGAGCTTGTGGAGCTTGGTCGTCATGATCAGCATGAGGGACCCGAGGGACGACTGGTGCATCGTGGGGAGGAGGATCCCCAGGGCGAGGATCAGGATCAGGTACCGGTTGAGCCACCGGTGAACCCGCCGGGCCGCCCGGCAGAGGAGCTGATACTTCTCCTGTTTCTCCCAGACCTCGAGGAACGCCGGGGACAGCTCGATCCACAGGACGAACACGTAGGTCATGATGCAGATCGCGACTTCGAGGAGGACGGAGTTCCGGTTCCAGTTCCAGAGCAGGGGGATCTTCCACACGTTCCAGTACCGCCCCAGGTCGACGATGACGGAGGCGCCGGCGAGGGTGTACCCCAGCGCGCTGGTCAGGATGGCGGGCCGGATGAGGGCGTGGTACTTCCCCTTGTTGAAGGCGTAGCACAGGATCGCGATCGAGAATCCCCCGCACGCAAGGGCGGTGCCGACCACCACGTCGAAGGCGATCCAGATCCCCCACGGGAACCCGTCGTTCATCCCCGTGGTGGGCCCGAGGCCGACCACGAAGCGCCACGCCAGCACGAGGACGCACATCGCAAAGACGGCGAGGCACACCTTGAAGGTCCGGGTGAGGATGGGGCCGCCGACGGCCCGGGCGTAGTGGGTCATTCCTCACCCCCTTTCCCCAGTCCCTGGCGGCGCCAGGACCGGTAGACCGCGAATCCGAGGATGGCGTAGAGGGCGACCGGGGCGATGAATCCCTGGTACACGGCGTGCGTGAGGGATTCGGACAGCTCGGGAACGGGTTCGTCGCCCAGGTCCGGCAAGCCCAGTTTTCCGAACGGGATCCCTGCGGCGGACAGGTAGAGGACCTGCGTCCCTCCGCCATCGGTGTCCCCGTAGACCTTCGGGAAATACCTTTTCGGTTCCCTGGCGATACGGCCCTTCGCGTCGGCCCGGAGCGCTTCGAGTCCCCCAAAGATCACCGCTTCGCGCGGACATGCCGCGACGCAGGCGGGAACCCCGCCCTTGTCGAGGAGGTGGCGGCACATCTCGCACTTCACGATCTTCGGGAAGGCGGTTTCCCATTCGTACTTCGGCACGTTGAACGGGCACGCCGTCTGGCAATACCGGCAGCCGACGCACTTTCCCGGGTCGTACACCACGATGCCCCGGGGGCCCTTGGTGAGGGCGCTGATCATGCACACCGAGGCGCAGGCAGGGTCCACGCAATGCATGCACTGGGCCTTCATGAAGGATGTGCGGCCGTCCTCGCCCTTGTACAGCTTGATGATGTTCTTCGTCTTCGCGTTCAGGTCGTCCGGTGCGTCGTACATGGCCCCGCGGGGCGTGCCCGTGTCCGGCGGCATCCCGTTGGCCTCCTTGCATCTCACCACGCACGCCTGGCAGCCGATGCACCGGGTGGCGTCGTACAGCAGCCCGACGGCATCGCCCGGCGGGGTCTTCCGCCGGCGAGGGGCCGCGAAGGCTTCCGGGACCCCCGTAGCGGTCAGGGCGGCCGCGGAAGCGATCCCCTTGAGGACGGAACGCCGGGTGGGGGACATGTCACTTCGCCTCCTTGTCGTTCTCTTCCTTCCCCTCTCCCTTCGAGCTCCCCAGCTTTTTGGCGGCCATCGCGCCCGCCCCGATCAGGGCCCCGACCGTCAGGCCGGCGACCCCGACGGCGGCGGTGCTGACGCCGCCGTGGTCCGCGTGGATGGGAGGGTAGGTATCGGGGGGGGTCGGGCGGTCGATTTCGACGGTCGTGTGCAGCGGCACGCGGAACGCCAGCGCCTGCTCGGTGCAGCCGAAGCAGGGGTGGCCGATTCCGACCGGCCACGCCCCAACGACCTCGCCGAAATGCTGCAGGGAGCAGGGGGCGTGGGTCCTGGGCCCCTTGCAGCCTGTCTTGTAGAGGCAGTACCCGTGCCTGTGCCCCTCGTCGCCGAACCGCTCGGCGAACCGGCCGGCGTCGAAGTGCGGGCGACGCGGGCAATCCTCGTGGATGGTGCGCGCGTAAGCGAAGGCGGGCCGTCCGAGGCCGTCAAGGGCGGGCAAGGTTCCGTAGGTGGCGTATTGCAGGACCGTGCCCAGGAGCGAGTACGGGTTGGGGGGACACCCCGGGAGGGCGACGATTCCCTTCCCTTTGAGGTACGGGGCATTGGACGCGCTCTTCAGGAACTGGGGAACCCCCATCGCCCCGGTGGGATTGGGGTCGGCGGAGGGGATCCCTCCCCAGGCGGCGCAGGATCCGATGGCGATGATCGCCCCGGCCTTGAGGCCGATCTCCATGGCCAGGTCGGACGCCGTGCGCCCGGCGATCTCGCAGTAGATCCCGTTGTCCCGGGTCGGGATCGCGCCCTCGATGACGCAGACGTACTTCCCGATGTTCTTCCGGACCGCTGCCTGCAACGCATTCTCCGCCTGGCTCCCGGCCGCCGCGAACAACGTTTCGTGGTAATCGAGGGAAATCAGGTCGAGGATGAGATCCGACACGGCCGGATGGGACGCGCGGAGAAGGGTCTCCGAGCATCCCGTGCACTCCTGGAAGTGGAGCCAGATGACCGGGGGTCGCCCTTTGGCGGCGGACGCCTCCGCGATATCCCCGACTGCCCAGCCCGGGAGCCCGACGGCCGCCGCCGCGATGGCGCACGTCCGCAGGAATTCCCGCCGGCTCACCCCCTGCGCTTCCAACGAACCGAATCCGGTGCGGCGTCCTTCCACCGGTCCCATCGTCGCCTCCTTCGGGTGCCACGCTGCTCCCGTCGGTCGAGGTTCCGCGTTGGCGATCGCCGGTCCGCCTCCAAATTGTATACAGTATACACTCGCTATTTCCACTGTTGCTATATAAAATACAATCAATTCGGCGGGCCGCCGCGATGCTTCCGGACCAGGTTATGAGGACACCATGGGACCGCAATCGGACGTCGACCGGATCAAGGCGATCTACCGGGCCGAACGGGAGGCCGAAAAGATCGTCCGGGAGGCCGAGGAGGCCGCCACTGCCCTGCTTGCGGAGGCGGAGGCGGAGGCCAGGGGCACCCTGGAGGCGAAGCGGCTCGAATTCGACCGCAGGGAAAGGGAGAGGCGCGGGAAGGAGGCCGAGGAGACGGAAAAGGAGGCGCAGGCCCTCCTCGAGCGCGCCCGCCTCAAGGTGGAAGCATGGGTCCGGCGGTCGGAACCGGAGATCGATTCCATCGCCGACGCGCTGCTCGAGAGGATCCTCCCGTCATGATCGTGCCGATGGCCAAGATCCGGGTCCTGGGCCCGAGCTCCCGGCTGTCGGCGGTGATCGCCCTGTTCCAGGAGATCGGCGCGATCCACATCGAGTCCTCGCCCCCCGACATCCGCCGCCTCCAGTCCGACATCCCGGTCATCCGGCGTCACGTCCTCGACCCCGCCGCCCAGCAGACCCGGGCCACCCTGGAAACGGCGCTCGAGAAAGTCCGGCAGCTCCTCCTCATTCTCCCCCCCATCCCGCAGGGGAGCGAGGGCGAACGGATCCGAGATCTCGTCCCGGAACCTTCCGGAGCCGATCCGCTCAAGGCCGTCAACGTTCAGCTGGACACCCTTTCGGCGCGCGCCGCGTCCCTCGTCGCCGACCTGAAGAGGCACCAGGACGAACAGTCCCTCTTCTCCCGGTACGACAAGGTCCTCAAGGTCCTCGCTCCGCTGATCGGGATGGTGCGGGAAAGCCGTGAGCTGGAGTGCACGGGACTGATCCTTTCCTCGAAGGAGGCGGCCGTGGCGACCCTCCTGGAGGACGCGCTCTCCCTCCTGACGGACGGCCGGTTCGAGATCCTCTATCGCGAGGTGGACAAGGAGACGCTGGCCGCGCTGCTCATCTTCCCGGTGGAAAAGGCGGCGGAAGCGCGAACCCTCCTCTGGGAGAAGAACATCGGCGAACTGCGCCTTCCCGCCTCCGTGGCGGAAAAACCGCTCCCTGAGGCGCTCGAGATCATCGCGCGCAGACAGGCCGAGCTACCAAAGGCGATCCGGGAGATCGAGGCGAGCCTCGCCGGGATGTCCCGGGAATGGCGGGGAACGCTTCTCGGTCTCCGCCGCTGGCTAGGGAACCGGATCGAGCGGATCCGCGCGTCCGGCTCGTTTTACGAGACCCATGCGACGTTCCTGTTCCACGGCTGGGTTCCGGAAGGCGAGCTGGCGCGACTCGAGAGGGCGATCGCGGAGGCGTTCGGGGATCTCGTGATCGTCGAGCGGCTCCCCATCGGGAAGTCGGAGAAGGAGGGCGTTCCCGTCGTCCTGCGCAACCGCCCCGCGGTCCGTCCCTTCGAGATCTTCACGAGGGTCCTGCCTCTCCCCCGGTACGGGACGATCGACCCCACCCCCCTGGTCGCGTTCTTCTTCCCCCTCTTCTACGGGATCATCATCGGGGACATCGGGTACGGCCTCCTTCTCCTGGCGATCGCCCGGCTTGCAAGATGGCGATACGGAAGGAACCTCCTCGTCGCCGACGCGACGGCCGTCTTCTCATGGGCGGCCCTCTCGGCCGTCGCCTGGGGGTTCGCCTACGGCGAGCTGTTCGGCGATCTCGGGGAGCGGCTGGGGCTGCGGCCCCTCCTCTTCGACAGGATGGGGGACTTCCGGAAAATTCTCCTCTTCGCCTTGGGGATCGGGGTCGCCCATGTCTGCCTGGGGGTCGGCCTGGGCATCTATACCGCCGTTCGCCGCGGCAGGTTGGGCGAGGTGGTTTCCAAGGCGGCAGGACTCTTCTTTCTGGTCGCCGTCGCGGCGGCGATCGCGGGGGGCGCCGGGTGGGCGCCACGGTCCGCCCTCCACATCGGGCTGGCAGGGATTCCCGTCTCCCTGCTCGTGATGGTCCTCGGCGGGGGCGCCGGGGCGGCGATGGAGGCTCACAACCTGTTGAACATCTTTTCGTATCTTCGCATCACGGGGATCGGCGTGGCTTCCGTCTCCCTCGCCTATACGGCCAACCGGCTGGTGCCGCTGGTCGGGATCCCCGCGCTGGGGATCCTCGCCGGGTTGACGCTGCACACCATCAACCTCGCGTTCTGCGTGCTCTCCCCCACCATCCAGGCCATTCGCCTCCACTACGTGGAGTTCTTCGAGAATTTTTTCATCGGCGGCGGTCGCGCCTACCAACCGTTTCGAACGATCGCATGAAGGCCGGCAGGCCGGAAAAGGAGGACGCGTCATGGAAATGGGGTTGATCGCGCTGGGGGCAGGTCTGGCGATCGGGTTGGCCGCTCTGGCGACCGGCTTGGCACAGGCAAGGATCGGGGCGGCGGTGGTGGGCGCCCTCCTCGAAAAACCGGAATCGCTCGGAACGATGATCATCCTGCTGGTGATCCCCGAGACGCTCGTCATCTTCGGGTTCACCATCGCCATCCTCATCCTCACGACGCTGAAGTGAGGAGGGGACCGCGTTGGGGTACGAAGAGCTGACCCGGCACCTGATCCGGACGGCGGAGACGCGGAGGGACGGGATCCTGGCCCGGGCCCGCGAAGAGGCCGCGAGGATCACGGAAGAGGCCCGGAGGAAGACGGAAACCGTCGAGCCGGATATCCGGGACGCCACGGCCAGGGAGGCGGAGAGGGCACGGGATCGAAGCATGAACCGCGCCCGGCAGGAAGCGAACGAGGCGTGGCTGCGGGCGCGCGCCGGGGTTGTGGACGCGGTGGTCGCCCGGGTGGAGGAACGCCTGCCGCTCCTCCTCGGCGGAGCCCGTTACCGTGCCGTCGCGGAGCGGCTGTACCGGGAGATCCTCCCGGAGTTCCCGGAGGGGAACGTCATCCTGCGAGTCGACGCGGTCACCCGCGATGTGGTCGCACGATCGGCCTCCGACGCGAGCATCCGCTTCGAGCCGTTGCCGGAAAAGGAGATCGGAGGGGTGGAGGCGTCGGACGAAGACGGCACGTTCCTCGTACGGAACACGCTCCGGTCCCGGTTCGTGAAAGCCCGGCCCGAGTTGATGGTCGAACTATGGAAGAGGCTGCCCGGCCCCGATGAGTGACCTCTTCTACCTGAATACGCGGCTGCATGCGATGCGGGCGCAATTCCTCTCGCGCCGGGAGGTTGAAATGATCCTCGCGCTGCCCGACCTGTCGTCGATCGCCGCGGCCTTGCGGGAGACCCCGTATGGTCGATTCATCGAATCCACGGGGGGGGAGGTCCCGGAGGCCGCCCGGGTCGAGGAGGCCCTCCGCAGGAACGTCTCGCAGACCCTGGCCCGGCTGCTTGCCATCTCCTCCGGCGATTGCGCCGAGGCGGTCCGGCTCGTGCTCGGCCACTGGGAGGTGCAGGCCGTCAAGACCGTCCTGCGGGGATTGGTTTCGGGGGCGTATCCTGCCGAGATCCTCTCCTCCCTCGTCCCGACGGGCCTTCACGACGAGGCGGCGCTGGAGGAGATGTGCCGGCAGGCCGACCCGCGCGCCCTCGCGGAATTGATGGTCACCTGGCGGGAGCCGTTGGGCCGCACCCTCCTCCAGGCCCTCGCTTCGTTCCGCGGGCCGGGGGACCTCGCGACCCTGGAATCGGCCCTCGACCGACACTGGTTCGAGCAGGCGGCTTCCCGGCTCCGGGAGATCCCGCCTTCCTCCCCGGGGGAGGACGCCCTTTCCCTGTTCGTCTCCCTCTCCGTCGACACGATCAACCTCATGACCGTCCTGAAGGAGGTCGAGGATCGGATCGTCCCCGTGAACCGTGACCGGAATCTTCTCCCGGGGGGAAGGATCTTCGACCGGAACGCCCTTGACCGGGTCCGGGCGTCGCCGACGCTCGCGGAAGCGATCCGGGAGGCGGGAAGGTCCCTCTTCCTCCGGCCCCTCGCGGCCCTGCCGGCGCCCGCCGCAGGCGTTCCCTTCCTGCCCGTCGTCGAACGCCAGCTGGACCGCGTGCTCCTCCGCGCGTCGCGGTATCTCGCGCGCGTCGACCCGCTCGGATGGGGGCCGCTGGTATCCTTTCTGCTGGACAAGCTCCGCGAGGTCCGCAACCTGCGGATGATCGTTCGCGCGAGGCTCGTGGACCTCCCCGAAGCCGATCTTGGCCACCTCCTGATCCTGGAGTACTGATGCCGCGCGGATGGGACGAAAGATGAGCCACGTGATCGCCCTGATGGAGAAGGAAGCCGGGTTGGGATACCGGCTCGCGGGGGTCGACGTCCGGGATACGCCGACCCCCGAGGAGATGGGGCGGCAGGCGAGCTCCCTCTCCCGGGATCCGGGGGTGCGCCTCGTCATTCTCGACGAGGAGCTCTTCCGCGGGCTGCCCGAGTCGCTTCAGCGAACGCTGGAGGAGAGCCGGTCCCCGCTGTTCATCCCCGTCCCGTCCCTGCCGCTCCGGAAGGGGGCCCCCCGACCCGAGGAGTACGTCGCGCGCCTGATCCGTCGGGCGGTCGGATACCAGATACGGATAAGGCGGTAAGCGGGAATGACGGGGGGAGGGATCATCATCCGCGTTTCCGGCCCCACGGTGGTCGCCAAAAGAATGGCGGGGGCCCGGATCCACAACCGGGTCCTGGTGGGGGAGGACCACCTCCCGGGAGAGGTGATCCGCCTTACGGCGGACCAGGCCACGATCCAGGTCTACGAGGATACGACCGGGCTCGGACTCGGCGAAGGGGTCACCGACGTCGGGAAACCGCTTCTCGCGGAGCTCGGCCCCGGGCTCCTCGGCTCCGTGTACGACGGCGTCCAGCGCCCCCTGCACGCGATCCGGGCAAAGAGCGGCGACTTCATCGGAAGGGGGCAATCGGCGCCGCCCCTCGACCGGGAGAAACGCTGGGAGTTCCGTCCCGTCGCCCGGGAAGGGGACGAGGTCGGCCCGGGGGATGTCCTGGGCGTCGTGGCGGAGACTCCGCGCGTCGACCACCTCGTGATGGTCCCGCCGGGGACCGGGGGCACGATCCGTGAAATCCTTTCTGGGCCGTTCCCCGTCCTTTCGCCCGTGGCGTTCCTCGCGGACGGGACCGCGCTTTCGATGGTCCAGAGATGGCCCGTCCGCACTCCGCGGCCGTTCCGGAAACGCCTCCCCCCCACGCTGCCGTTCATCACGGGGCAACGGGTGTTCGACGCGCTGTTCCCCCTCGCGGCGGGCGGGGCGGCGATCATCCCGGGG
>JACZKY010017758.1_pt1 | contig 16779 bp, 10 predicted proteins | sample 8237611 | NCBI WGS metagenome assembly JACZKY01 (sample SAMN16148055, study PRJNA663545) | marine sediment metagenome | biome: sediments and biomass from bioreactor inoculated with such sediments; feature: coastal sediments; material: methane- and iron-fed bioreactor; isolation source: Bothnian...
ATTCCATTCAATATAATATCTTCTAACATCATTACCTGCCAAGAGTTTTTTAAACGTTTCATCCTTTTTGTACTTAGAATGATATATGCGGTCCTTAATTTCATCAGGAGAATGCCCCTTGTATTTATCATAAGGAGTTAGCCCTAAGCAAAAATCCGCACATTCAGACAGGGCAACTGTCTCTTTTTCAATACTTAATAATATATTGGAAATATTGTTATTTACATTTATTCTGAAAATACTGTTATCATCCTTACTCCAAAGAGATTGATCAATAAATAAGTGAGCATCGCAATTGAATTGATTAATTTCATTAATTCGATTAAAACCTTTATAGACAATTATCTCAATCGGGGAACTGATATTCGAGTTTAGGGTGAACGTCAAAATTATTGTATCAACTTTCACTTCGCCAGCACTTCCCCCAAACGATTCATTTGGAAGTCTAATTATGCAATTGAGATTACTTTCCGTAAGTAATTTATTTCGAATGAGTTTATAAGAATCTTGTGTTAATATTGAAGACGGTATGATAAAAGAAAACTTTCCTCCTGCTTTCAATATTTCAAATGCTTTCTCAATAAAAACCGAAAAGAGATTAATTCGATTATTGGCAGTTTTATAAACCGTGAATACATACTCTACAATATTTTCAGGTAACGCTTTGATGTCAACATATGGAGGATTACCTATCACAACATCGAACCCACCCTTTTCAAAAACCTGCGGAAATTCTTGATGCCATTTGAAGGCTTTGGCTCCAGCTATGTCCGGATCATCAATCAGTGAGTTTCCGCATTTGATATTGTTGCTAAGGTCATTCAGTTTACGGTTGGGTTGTGCGGTTCTTAGCCACAAAGAGAGTTTGGCTATTTCAACACTCTCTTCATTTAAATCGACCCCAAACAAATTATTCTCCAGAATACTCTTATTAAAATCACTGAATACCAGTGCATCACCAAACAATTTAGCATGTAATTCGTCTATATATCTATGCTCATTGATTAAAAAATCTAAGGCCTGGTTCAGAAAAGCACCGGACCCGCAGGCAGGATCGCAAACTGTTAATTGTAACAACCAGTTTCTGTATCCCGCTAGCTTGTCAATGAAAAACTGTTTGGTTTTAATCTGCCTTCTTTTATCGGTTGTATAATCTTCATCCCTAATCTGAAGTTCATCTTTTTTTTCAGCACATAGTTTTCCTAAAGTATTCTCAACAATGTACTTCGTTATATACTTAGGAGTATAAAAGACACCGTCTTTTTTCCGTTTTGTTTTGGACTTATCAATTTCAAGACCTTCCAGTTGAGCTTTTATTTCGTCCAACTCATTCAGCGAATTTTCAAAAATATGCCCTAAGATATTAACATCGATCTCACTTGCAAAATCATACTCAGAGAGGTTTTTCGTATGTTCAAAAAGCAATTCATCATCAATGTTAATAGTATCTAGTATCTTTTCTGGTTTAAACAATCCGCCATTGTATGCATAAACATCGTATCGTTTACCTTTATATCCAGTATTCAAGTATTCAAAATACTTTTTAAACCGGTCGTACAAAGGGACTTCCACATCTCTTTCTTGCAAGTCTCTCCAATCATTTAATACAAGCCTCACAGAATTAGGTGGTAATAAAAGTCGATCTTCAGCAAAAAACAAGAATAAAAAGCGGTCCAATAGCTTTTGCGATTTTTTAAAGAGTGTCAAAGGATCATACTGAGGATTCAGCCTAACTAGATTCTGATGCAACTCTCTTTTGAACAAGGAGTAATCTTTATAAAGGATTTTTGTAATCTCATCCTCTTGACTGATGGATTCATCCTTTATTCTTTGGGGAATGTTTTGCTGAATGTTAACATAGGCCAGGCACAACCACAGCAATTCAAACTCCGTGCTCGAAAGTGTAAACAGGTTAAATTCAAGATGATCTATAGCGTTATCTATGTAAAACCGGATCTTCTCGAAATTCGAGGTTATGACATATAGGCATTCCGGTTGATTGTTTTTATAGCCAAATGCCTGGTTCTCGATTTTACTCAGATCGGTCGTGTCGGTCCCTTTCAACTCGATGACGCCCTTCACAGCCCCATCAATAATGATGGCTCCATCAACTTTTTTGCTATCCTTGACGTTCTTGTGCTCGGTAGTGAGGTTATAAGCAGGTTCCGGATAGAGGATATAGCCCATAATATTGACAAAGAATTCCCTTAGAAAGCCTTCCTGAAACTGTTCTTCCTTCGCTTCTCTGATATTCTGCTGTCTTTCAGGATTATGGAAATAGGCCTTGAATTGAGCATACGAAGCTTCAATAGCCTGTTTATCTATGGTTGTCAAGTACTTGTTAATTACAGAATTTTGGAAAAATGCCATGTTGTATGTCAATTTGCTTAGTATTCTTTAACACCACCCAGTTCATTCTCTTTGATTAATATATTAATCTGGACAGTCAAGTTTTTTAGAAATTGTTCAATAAACCTATTTTGTTCATCTATTAGCTTTAAGAGATCAACCTCCACCACTCGAAATTCTGGGCTATAACCAGCATATTTAAAATGATATTTGGTATTGGGTCCTTTGGAAATAAAATATGATTCATTCCCTTTCCTATTTGTTGGATGACCCGCAATATCTGAACGGATTTCTCTTCCAATATTAGTAAAATGATAGATTTTAAAGAAATCATCAATCTTCTCAACTCTCTTGGTATTAAAAATTTTAAAGAGCTGATACGCTGCATCTTGTTGGCAATATAAAGCCTGCAGGACACCATAAATGTAAAGCGTCGATCTTCTTGGAAATAAACTCTCCGGAAGGCTCTTGAATTCGAATATAGCTTGCTCACAATCTTCAAGTAAATCAAAAGAAGTGAATACTTTATTATAATCTTCCTTTTTCTTAAAGAAGCCTTTCAACCATAGATTTTCAAGAACCCTGCTATTTAGCCTATCGCTTAACTCACTAATCATACCTTATCTCAAAATGGCTTAAAAAAAGATTGCATTCATTTTATTGAAGAATATCATGAATCAAAACTAACAAATATTACAATCACCATTACTTCCTTGTTGTCAGAATTTAAAACCCATGCCCTTGGGATTTGTTGAGGCATCTGGCACGCCCGTTAATTAATTATAGACATCCTTCATCAGAGAAAGAAAAGAAACGATCGTCGGCGACAATAATGTGATCCAGGACGGCCACATCCAGAAGGACACCACACTCCTTGATCTTTCGGGTAATCTGTTCATCCGCCTGGCTTGGCTGGGTGTTGCCACTAGGATGGTTGTGACCCAGGATGATACTAGTTGCATGCTGCTCCAGACAAATCTGGAAGATCTTCTTTGGATCAACGACAGTTCCGGAGATCCCGCCTTCGGAGATCTTTACTTTCTTCACAATTTTGTTTGCCCTGTTCAGCAATAGGATCCAGAATTCTTCGTAAGGCAGATCGCCAATGAGGGAATGGAAGATTTCAAAGGCATCCTGGCTCTTTGAGATCTTCTTTTTAAAGATCACTTCTGACTCATTCCGTCGGCGGGCCAATGCAAACATGGCGGCTATCTTCACGGCACGTTTCTGGCCGATACCTTTGATCTTCTGAAGGTCTGAAATGCTAAACTTCCAGAATTCGCACAGGTTGTTCTGGCAGGTTGACAGCGTTTTCATGGCAATCTCCAGGGAGTTCTCCCCGGAAACACCTGAGCCTATTATGATACTAAGAAGTTCAGCGTCAGAAAGACTGCCATTTCCCTTGAGTAAGAGCTTCTGACTGGGGATGTCATCTTCTGCCCAGAAGCGCATCGGGATTCTGTTTTCATAGGTTTTGCCGTTTTCTTTGGCAAGATCCGGAAAATCCGGATTCATGATCGATTTGTTAATCCGGGAATTATTTTGATTTAATTGGTCGGATTGAACTCGCATGAAAGATTGTTTCTTCGTAGTTGAGTTTTGTTTGGATGCTCGGTTCATAGCATGATAGTTTTAGGCAGCCTTTGGCCGCGGTGAGTGAATGAAATTTGCCGGTGGGACCATGCGCAGTAGAAAATTTTAAGCAAACATTCGGGTCATCCCGAGTACTCGGGGTGAATGAACCTGGAAGGAGACAGTTCCCAAAGGAGGTCGTGTTTAGCGAAACAATATTTTCACTGGGCATAACTTTGTGAATTTCGATTTACTGCAGGAGTGGGGTTTTGCAACTTTTTCTAAAAGTCGCCCCAAGCGAAGCATTCTGCGAGCATAAAAAAAAGCAGGCAGTTCCGATATATCGGAACAGCCTGCCTGGTTGGAGGCAATTAATGCCTTATGGAGAATTGCCCCTGGAACTCTTTCAGTTCCCAATCGAACTTACCGGGATCGGAGGCAATGAGATCTTCAGTGTAACCAGGATAGTAAATCTGATCCAGCTCCTGGACAAAGATGTCTTCGAGTGACTGCTGGTGGGTCATTTGTGCTAATGCTTTCATCTGGCGTGTGTTTTAAGGTTAGAAATGAAATTTGTTACGCCAAAGGCTCAAACCGGGAATAATAAATAATGTCAAGGGTGTGGGTCCTTCCGCACTTACGGAATGAATACACTGAAAGCGATAGTTCCCAAAGGAGGTCGCCCTTTACAGTTTTAAGCTCCTTCTTTACAAGCGAATTATTCGTAAGGTAATTTTGAAAGAAAATTTCGAGCTAAACCGTGCGCTGGCCGTGCGCCGGCCAACGGGTTTCTTTTTTGGTATCTTTTTACTTTGACCAGGGCTCCCAAAGAAAAAAGTACTCCGCTGGAAGAAGGATAGTACCTGCAATTGCTTTCTTTTTGCTTCGTTTTCTTTGCCTAAAGAAACAGAAGTTCAGACAGTTAAGAACCATGGCGCTTTTTTTGATTCTTTTTTTGGCGCTCCAAAAAAAGAACCGACATTTTCGGTATTCCAGCGAAAAAGAGGGTATCCCGTTCTGCATGAATATTTTAAGGCTGTGTAAGCCTAAAAATATTCCAGCAGACTCGACGAAGTCCCCGCCCCGCCCTGTCGAAAAATGCAATTGCACTTTATCCATTTCTATGGATATATGAAATGGGTATTTATAAATACATCTTGGAATTTTTGTACCGGGATCTAAGCCAGTGGGCTGCTCCCCTAGGTATTGAGGCATTCCATTGAAAACTGGGGAGGCCCTTGATCATTAACCTGGGATCAGAATGATCCCCTTATTGGACAAGCCGACGGTGTTGACCACCCCTGGCCGATAGCAAATACAATTTTAGATGTATTAATATCAGACATATTCGGCGGTTAGCTAAAATCGGAGTAAAGTGGTCATATGCACCGGCTCTTCTACTCAGAAAACCTTATTCTGGCTATTTAGACGTTTCTGAAGCACCATCGCTTTAACAGGAGTTGACCCTGTATGGACGAAGTCTATTAATTGAATCATCTTTACAACTCACAAAACACAATCTCTATAGGGAAGTGTGCTATATGTAAAATTAATATATAACTTTACAGAGTTAAGGCTGAGTTATGGATTGATAATGATTACACTACCAATGCCAAGTAAATAATGAAGCAATGAAAGCTATAGTTCAAACCATTTTTCTTTTATTTATAACCAGTCAAACTTTCTGTCAATGGCATTGGGTTCACCCACAGCCATGTGGAAATGCTATACTCTCAATTGTAGCAGTTGATTCACTTCATGTTTGGATGGCAGGTACAGGCGGAGCAATCGTCTATACGACCGATGGCGGAGACAATTGGGAACTATCCCTACTTGACACGAATCTCATGCTGAAATCTGTCAGTTTTATTGATACACTAAATGGTTGGGTAAGTGCTTTAGGTGGTTTGGTTTATAAGACGACTGACGGGGGAAATACCTGGACTAAGAGCTCAATTGGTACAAGTTTTCCAGGAGATATTTGTTTTACTGATTCGTTGAATGGTTGGATCGGACGTCAATTCAGCCCGGAAATTCTACAAACACTTGATGGAGGAGCCACCTGGTACTCCTCAACAATAGGACTTACCACATCAACGTATTGTGTATCTTTCTCAGACCCTCTAAACGGATGGGTAGCAGGTGACGGACCTTTGATGTCACACACTACGGATGGTGGTGAATCATGGAATCTCATTTCCACCTCTCTTCCTTTCTACTTAACGAGGTTATGTACACCTGATAGTCTAACGGTTTATACTTTAACATTATCTGACAGCAAAATTCGTTATTCCTGGGATGGAGGAATTACTTGGGGACTACGAGCACCCACATCTTTTATCTGGAGAAATATGTATTTCCCTGATAAAAATCATGGATGGGCAGTGGGGTATAATTCTGCTTCTGCTCCAATATACAGTGAAGGTAGGATTGAAAGAACAACTGATGGTACTGTGACATTTACCGATCTTTATAAATTAACCGGAAGATCATACCTTGATAATATAACAGCATCAGATAGTTTACATGCCTGGGTAACTGGCAGGGGAGGAATGATCTTAGCAACAAACGATGGAGGAGTATCATGGGAGAAACAAAGTTATTCTCTAAGTAATCCTCACAGTGTCAATGATATCTTTGCTCTGAAAGACCAAAACACAGCTTGGGCAGTAGGTTCCGGAGGTTTTATTGTCAAAACCATCGACGATGGAAGTACCTGGGAATCCCAAGGAGTTGATCCAATGATCGATTTAAATACTGTTTTCTTCCTTGATCCAAATAATGGTTTTGTTGCAGGTAATAATTATAAACTGCTGAGGACACAGGACGGAGGAGTAGACTGGGAGCTAATACCGACACCGGTTTCAGGAGATATAATGGACCTGTACTTTCAAAATACAATGTGTGGTTGGATGGCAGGAACACGTTGTTTATTCAAATCCGAAGATGGTGGATTGACCTGGGAATCTAAGTTTGTCCCTTCAAACAACATTAAAATGGTTGATATTGAATTTACAGATTCACTTCATGGATGGGCTGTTGGCAATGGGGACAATGGAAGTACTTTTATCTCCTTGTTCGCCAAAACAACAGATGGGGGAGAAACATGGGAATCTACCGTAATGAATGTACCTTTTTTAAACTCTATTTCATTTTCTGATAACCTTAATGGTTGGATGTGCGGAGATCATGGAGCAATTTTGTCCACGAGTGATGGCGGGCTTAACTGGAGTCAGATTACGTACCATCAATATGTCTATTTCAATTCGGTGTATTTTATCGATTCAAACCATGGCTGGATTGTTGGTGAAGGACCAGTAAATGGTGGCTCATTTGGAGGTATCGCGATCTATACAGATGATGGAGGACAGACATGGCAACGCAAAGATGTAGGTGTAGGGCGAGAACTACTTTCTGTATTTTTCACTGATAATGAATTCGGGTATGCGACGGGGGTGGAAGGTACAGTATTAAAATGGGGAGAAAATTATGTGGGTGTTGAAAACCACGAATCTTCAACTATTGATCATTCATTTGACTTATTCCCAAATCCAGCTAATGATCACATCACCATCGAAACACCTACACACGGACAGTTAACTATAATTAATCTCCAGGGACAGGAGTTCTTGAGCCAAAAGATCACTGATGCAAAAGCACGGATTGACATCAATACTCTACCCAGCGGAGTCTATCTTGTGAAACTGGTTGGGGAGAAAGGCGTTCAGGTGGAAAAATTTGTGAAACAGTAAAACTTTTTGCTATCGTTAACTTTCAACACTATGAAAAAACTTTGCCTCCTGCTTGAAGTATTTTTTCTAATCAACTCTTCGAGCGCTCAACAATGGGATTGGTCAAACCCATTCCCAACTGGGAACTACTTGTATTCCGTTTGTTTTACAACTGCTAACACTGGGTATGTGACAGGGACAAACGGCACTATCCTGAAAACAACAGATGGATGTGAAACATGGGTAAATCTAAACCCTAATACCTCCCAGCACCTATGGGCAATTGACTTTATTGATCAGAATATCGGCTATGCTGTGGGCGAAGGAGGAACCATTTTGAAGACAACCAATGCCGGAGAAGATTGGAGTAATCTGGAAGGCACAAGCGCTCCCCTCTATTCCGTATTCTTCGTGAATGAGTCTATTGGATATGTGACAGGATCCAACAACCTTGGAATTATAAAAACTATCGATGGAGGAGATACCTGGAATCCCATATCAAGCGGATCTGTATATCATATTCAGAAGACATATTTCCTGACACATGACCTGGGCTTCTGTTTTGGGCAGACAATTTCAACAAATGGTATTATTGCCAAGACGTCAGATGGTGGCATTTCATGGAATACTTGCTGGACAACAGCCAACTGGGGAGTAATTACTTCAATGTTTTTTACTGACTTGACTACTGGATATGCAGTGGGAAATACTGGGACTATTTTAAAAACGACAGATTGTGGTGAAAACTGGCAACTGGAAGCCTCTGGTACGAGTGGTGGATTAAGTTCTGTTTTTTTTCCTGATGATAACACTGGCTATGCATCAGGACCAAACGGTGTAATTCTTAAAACCACAAACAGTGGAGCTAGCTGGGAAGACAAGTCATTGGAAAATAGTGACTACTTAGAATGCACTTGGTTTACTGATGCAAATACCGGGATTTTCGTTGGAGGAACATGGCTACCCTGGCAGGGACCAGGAAGAATATATACAACTTCGGATGGAGCAAACACTTTCTCTAGTCATATATCCGGATTAGAGGATCATTTCTATGCCATCTCTTTTCCCACCGCAAATACTGGGTATGTGGTTGGTGATTCCGGAGTTATCGCAAAATCAACAGATGAAGGAGTTTCATGGACCAGGCTTGTTTCTGGGATAACCAATAGGTTAACTGCCATTGATTTCCCCTCCATAAATACAGGATATGTAACAGGAGAATCTGGTAAAATATTAAGAACTACTAATAGTGGAGTAAATTGGGAAACTCAGGTCTCGGGAACAAATCAAACTCTCCGGTCGGTTTCTTTTCAGGATGAGAATACTGGGTTTGTTGTGGGGGATTGGGGCACCATTCTGAAAACCACAAATGGAGGATTGACATGGGACACACAAACATCAGGAACAACCCGATTTCTTAATGGTGTGAGTTTTATTGATAATACCGGGTATGCTGTCGGTACCTGGGGTACCATTCTGAAAACCACAGACAGTGGAGAGACCTGGGAGTTAAATCTGTCCTATGGTGAAAGTTGGGAGTTTTACTCTGTTTTTTTTATTGATGAAAACACTGGCTACGTGGTAGGCAAAGCCAGTAAAATTTTAAAGACAACAGACGGAGGAACCACATGGAACCTGTGCCCTTTATCAATAGGTTTTGTGGACCTAAAGTCTGTGTATTTCACGGATTCTAATGCTGGATATGTTGTTGGAAATGATGGGACTATCCTGCTAACAATGAATGGAGGTGAAAGCTTTAATCGCCAACGATCCGGAACAAATAGAGACCTTTATGGTGTTGTTATTACCGAATCAAATTCTGGATTTACAGCAGGAGATTTTGGGACAATTCTAAAAACGAAAAATGGAGGAGTTTGGATAAACAACAAGGTATCCTCCAACGATATTAAGATATACCCCAACCCAGCCTCCACTCAAATCACCATCGAAACCCCATACCCAGGTCAACTATCCATTCTAAACATGAACGGGCAGGAATTTCTTAAGCAAACGGTCATAGAACCCAAAACGGTTGTAAATATCAGTTCACTCCCTAACGGGGTGTTTTTTGTAAGAGTGATAGGGGAAAAAGCTGTGAGGGTTGGGAAGTTTGTTAAGCAGTAGAGTATGTAATAATAGCAAAGTACCATGGCGATAAAAGGTAAAATGAAACTATAAATGAACACACAAATTAAAATATCAAGGATCTGTCTTGTCCTCCTTTTCTTCCCTCTGGCTCTTCAGGCTCAGGACTGGCAGAATATTTGTTCCTCGGGAACCACCATCTACAATCGACTCGACCTGCAGCAGCGAGCGATCCGATGGGATTCTATCTATGCCACAGGAACGTCAGACACTATTTTTGAGTCATTTCTGAATGCCCGGATTATCTATTCCCAGGATTGTATTGATACTACAGCAGGAGGAATTTTTGGGAAATCTGTGACAAAGCTAAGTAATGGGTGGTTCTGGTTCAATAACCTGTCAGGCGATACGATATTCTTCAATTCATTGGCAAACATTAATGACAGCTGGACCTTTTTTCATCTCAGTAGCGGAGATTACATTGAAGCAACCGTGGAGCTCCTATATACTGACATCGTTCTGGGAATCCCCGACCAGGTTAAGGCAATTGTACTTCGTGCCAGAAACTCCTCGGGGAACATCATTCCTCATCCGTTTAACCTGAAAGTAATCGAGCTAAGTAAAACATTTGGGTTTACCCGTATCTATGATCTTCAATCCTTCCCGGCTGACACGGTGACACATCTTCTTGCCGGAAGGACAGACCCGGAGATGGGCATTCAGGAGCTTTCCTGGTCAGAGGTAATCACATACGATGTGGGTGATGAGTTCCATTTTAAAAAAGTCGGAGAAGGCTTTAATGGTGCCACCCATTTTGATGTCATCAAAAGGGTTCTTGAAAAGGTTCAGTATGGGAATGATTCGGTTGATTACCTGATTGAACATTGCGAAGAATGGGTCTCTTACGGGTCAGGACCGCCCTCCTACGGATCCAGTTATGACTCTTCCTGGGTGCGGTACTATTTTGCGGAGGTAACTCCAGGAAGTTCATTTGATCAATTACCACTTTCCTTCGCTCCCTATTCAGTCACTTCTGCGCATCTCTACAACTGGTATTACAACCAATACGGCGACAAACGTGTAAAAGTGATTGTCTATGACAAATACGTATATGATAGCTGGTTGAATAACTGCTGGATCTCCTTTGATGGATGGGAGAACCCCATTGTTACGAGAAGATTTACTGAAGGACTTGGATGCACGTACTACCAAGCCAAATGCATCGGACTTACTCCATATTCTCTAACTGAAAACATTGTCTATTATAAGAAGGGACCCGAAACCTGGGGGACCCCAGTCTCAACAGACTGTATCACATTAGTCCCTGTCGAAGACGAGCCTCCATTAGAGCAACCCCAAATTTCGATCTTCCCCAACCCCGCAACCACCACGATCACCATCGAAACCCCATCCACAGGACACATTTCAATATTCAATAGCAGCGGTCAGGAACTTCTTAATCAAGTCATCACTGAACCTACCACCACCATCGATGTCAGCGGATTGAAAAGCGGTATTTATCTGGTGAAGGTTGTCGGGGAGAACGGGGTGCAGGTGGGGAAGTTCATAAAGGAGTAAACTATGAAAAATATCTTACTACTAGTTTTATTGACCATTTTAACTAAGGTAGCACTTACGCAATGGACATGGCAAAATCCAATTCCGCAAGGGAATATTCTGACATCAGTTTATTTTACAAGTACCGAGATTGGATATGCGGTAGGTGAAAGCGGAACAATCATCAAAACTTCTGATGGTGGTAGTTCCTGGCAATTGCTCGAAAGTGGTACTGAATATAGGTTGAATTCGGTATTCTTTACTGAAAGCAATATCGGTTATGCTGTTGGATTGTTCGGAACTATTCTGAAAACCAACGATGCCGGATTACACTGGAATCCCCTGAATAGTGGAAGCACCACCCATTTGTTTTCGGTTTATTTTCCAACTTCTAACGTTGGCTATATTGCAAGTAACTTAGGCACTATCTTGAAGACCACAGACGGGGGCAATACTTGGACGAGTTTGAACGCTGCTTTTTTGACCGCCTCTTTTTATTCGATTTTTTTTACTGATGATAACCATGGTATTGCCGTTGGCGATTATGGAGAAATGGTCAGGACTACGGATGGCGGCAATACCTGGACAGATTATTCAAACCTTACCTCCAATGCGTTGTGGTCAGTATATTTTTCAGATGGGAAAAACGGGTTAGCTGTGGGTTCTTATGGAACCGTACTTAAAACAATTGATGGAGGAGAAAACTGGGATGTAACCTCTGCTGGTAGTGCGATGTCGTTTAGGTCGTTGTATATGACCGACGCCAACACAGTTTACTCAACAGTTTACATGAATGGAATCTATAAATCTATTGACGGGGGACTGACCTGGAACCTTATTAGTAGCGGTATAAGCCCCTCGTTTACTTCAGTCTTCTTCCCTGATCCTGAGATCGGTTATGCAGTTGGGGTGCGTGGAACAATGGCAAAAACCACCAATGGGGGTTCAACTTGGAATAACTTATTGCAAGGGTTTACCAATTTTATTTATTCGGTCGGATTTTCTGATTTTGAAACAGGGTGTGTTGTTGGATACAACGGGATGATCCTTAGAACAACCAATGGAGGTGAGACATGGGATTCGATTCCAGCCGTGACTTCTCAAAATCTGATGGACATCAAATTTACTGATTTAAATACAGGATTTATTGCCGGAGATTCTGGAACTGTACTTAAAACAACAGATGGAGGAATAACCTGGTCTGATATCTCATACTCAACAATAAATTCGCTTACATCTATCTGTTTTATAGATAATCATTTAGGGTATATTGCAGGTGGAGGTGGAATGATCTTAAAAACAATCGACGGAGGATCCTCCTGGTCTGAACTCAACAGCGGAACCGATGGAATGCTGAAGTCAATCTGTTTCACGGATCCCAATATAGGTTATGTTGTGGGGGACGCTAGGATTGCACGCAAAACGACCGATGCGGGTGTCACCTGGAATACTATACTCTTTGACCCTCCTTCATTGTCGCAATTTTATGCCATTTGTTTTGCAGATGCAAACACAGGAATAATAGTAGGGGGTTACGGAAATATATTGAGGACAATGGATAGCGGCATAACATGGTATGAGGTCGAACCACCTTCCCCAGGTGTTTTTATACTATATGCGATGTTTTGCAATTCCACAACAGGCTATATTACATGCGCGAATGGCGACGTCTTAAAGTCAACTGACTCCGGAAATTCGTGGACGGACCTTTTTACTGGAACAGCCAATCAACTCTATGGCGCTTTCTTCACTGATCAGAAGACTGGATATATTGTAGGAGCGGGAAGTACAATATTGAAAACAACGACTGGAGGTTTGCAAAACACATATCCCGTTGAAACCCACAAACATCGCTTAGATATATTTCCTAATCCATCCAGTTCTATCATATCCATCAAGACAGACCAGCCAGGCGAACTGACCATTTTGGATTTACAAGGGAAGGAATTAAAGAAACATGCAATCGCACCAACCACTACCATAAACGTCAGCGCCCTCCCTAGTGGGATCTATCTCGTGAAGATCTTCGGGGAGAAAGGAGTGCAGGTGGGGAAATTTGTAAAGCAGTAAAGTATGATATAAGTGATAAAGACAACCATTATGCGAAAAATTCACATCCTCCTTGTAACACTATTTTTGTTCAATACAACGAATGCCCAGCCCTGGAGCTGGTCAAACCCTAAACCTACTGGCAATTCTCCATTAGCTGTCTCTTTTCTGGATGCGTCGACAGGATTAATTGCAGGTAATTCTGGAACCATCCTGCGAACAACTGATGGGGGAGCGACATGGACATGCCAATACTCTGGGACAGTAGGTATGTTGCTCGGAATACATTTCGTTAATGCCAATACCGGATATATTGTTGGAGAAGGGGGTACATTACTAAAATCAACTGATGCTGGAGTTACATGGGAGTATAACCAGGTTGGATGGTTTACTTATTTTGATGTTGATTTTCCTAATCAATCAGTTGGTTATTTGGTTGGCAATTCTAATTACGGCGTTGACGTTACCATACAAAAAACCATTGATGGCGGTATGACCTGGAACGAATTACCATCTGATCCATTTGGAAGACTGCTTGTGGTCTACTTTCTGACCCCTGAAATAGGATTTGCTGCGGGACAGGATTACTCGTATAATGCGTTGTTGCAGCGGACAACAAATGGGGGTATTTCTTGGGTAGACTGCTGGCATACTACTTCCCAAGGTTACATATTTGATATTGATTTCGTTGATGAGAATATCGGGTTTGCAGTTGGGAATAGTGGTACAATACTTAAAACCACCGATGGTGGTAATACCTGGAATCAGTTATCTCCCGGCACCTCAAAGCCCTTAAATGGAGTTTGTTTTGTCGACGAGATGAACGGTTTTGTTGTTGGTAATTATGGGTACATTCTAAAGACGGTCAATGGAGGCTCATCCTGGTCGCAAATGATAATTGACGATAATATGTACTATAGAAGAGTTGATTTCCCTCTTCCAGATGTTGGTATTATTGTTGGTGAAGCTATGTCAACTCCATTTTTAGGAAAAATCTTAAGAACAACTGATGGGGGAACAACATATAATAACTTGATTAATGGAACCAGAACGGAATTATTAGCACTCTCTTTCCCAACCGGTGATGATGGATATGTTGTTGGTGACTCAGGAAGAATAATGAAAACTACAAATGCAGGTACTACCTGGGATATACTTCAATCTGGGACTCAAGTTAAACTTACATCAGTTATTTTTCCTCAAACCAACACAGGTTATGTGACGGGAGAATTAGGAACAATTTTGAAAACAGCAAATGGAGGAACCACTTGGCAGACTCAATCATCTGGGACAAACCAACACCTTAATTCCGTATATTTTTTAGATGAGAATCTGGGGTGGGTAGCTGGTGATTGGGGAACTATTCTTAAAACAACAAATGGCGGAGGTAATTGGACGTCCCAAAACACGGGCACATCCAGATACCTGAATGCGATCTTTTTTGTCAACTCAAACATAGGGTATGCTGCTGGAACATGGGGGACGGTTCTGAAGACGATCGATGGAGGGTCTTCATGGAATACAATACAGATCTATGGTGTAAATACAACATTCACCAGCATCTTTTTTGTTAATGACTCAACGGGTTTTATCACACCCGATGGCGGATCGATCCTAAAGACTACTGATTGGGGTAGCTCATTCACGTTATGTCAATCTCCAAGCATCGGTCCTTTATACTCAATATTTTTTAAAGATGCAATTACGGGTTATGCTGTGGGAACGAATGGTGGTATTCTACTTACTAATGACGGAGGTGCAAGTTGGAGTAAAGAACTATCTGGTACTGAAAGACCCCTTTATGGTGTATGTATTACAGAAGACTGTACTGGGTTCGCAGTAGGTGAATTTGGAACGATTTTAAACACAACAGATATTGGTGTGTGGATTGAACAAACAAACAAGAGCGCAAATATTCACATCTTCCCCAACCCTGCTAATGATTACATCACGATCGAAACCCCTTCCCAAGGTCAAGTATCTATCATAAACCTCCAAGGGCAGGAACTCATTAACCAACAGATCACTGAGGCAAAAACGCGGATTGACATCAACATTCTACCCAGCGGAGTCTATCTTGTGAAACTGGTTGGGGAGAAAGGTGTTCAAGTGGGGAAGTTTATTAAACAGTGACCCATTGCAGATGGGGAAATTAGTAAAACAATGAAAAGAACTAATTCTTATCAAAACATAAATGAAACACTTTACTTTCACAATCCTCATGCTATTCCTTGGAATAAGTTTATTCGCCCAGTCAGGTAATCTTATTGGGAAATGGGCAGGAAATGATGAAAAGAATCAACTTGGAATGCTTGAATTCAAATCCGATAGTACAGCAATCATGTATAACCAGGGACAGCCATCTCCACCCTTTCGCTTCTCCCTGAATACAAGTAAAAACCCTCTTTGGTTGGATTTGACTTCATCCATGGGAGGGATGACAATGACAATATTTGGACTGGTCAGCTTCGTTAGTGAAGATAGTATCAAGTTTGAATTATTCCCTGGACAGACCACTCATCATCCGACAGAATTCAATAGTCAAGATAATAAATTAACCAGTACAGCAATTCTCTTAACGAGGCAGAAATAATCATGGAATATTGAAAATCTTGCCTTACAGATTTGTTGTTTATCAGGACTGAATCCCGCCTCTTCTGGTCAGTTTAAATTGAGAAAAGATGTGAAAAAAGAAGTGTGACCGAGGATAGAACGGCAATTTTCCTCTAATCTGGATGACCGTGCTATAGTTAGTAATTATGGGGGTACCCTAGCTGATTGCAACATCACAGGAAAAGGGACTATTAATCAGGTGAAAAGAGCTGATTATTATGGTTGCCGAACCGCTCCCGAGTACTCGGGATGACCCGAACGTACGGTGGTATGAGAGGTGCACCGATGGGCTTGACTGCTCACCACCTACTCGATTAAAAACAGAAAAATTAAAATTCTATATATGATTAAAGCAATCAATATCAATATTTTAAGCGAATACAATTTCGGTTACAAATTATGATTGTAAACCTCATTCCAGAAATCATTCAGATCACTAGTTTCATCCCCTTCTGCTTTGAAAATTTCTTGAGTATCTCTCCGAATAATACGCCACGCTTTTGAACTTGCTTGTTTGGTTTTTTTTGTCACAGCTTCTTCAACAATATTAAATTTTTCAAGTAATGGAATGACTTCATTAATTATTATCTCAGGGTTGGTGAAGTGTGATTCTTCACGTATATCTTTTTCGTATAGATATGTTGTGGTGTTAAATTTATTTAGAATTCTTTTTATACATTTCAAAAAGGCTTCATTTCTAATAATTTGCTGTCCTTCATCAAGGTCATCTTCATCATCTTCAATATTACATCCAATGCTGGTTAATACTAACTTTATATTTTCGGGTGTATATTCAGAAAATCTTTCTCCATCATTATCAATT
>JACZKY010039715.1_pt1 | contig 16775 bp, 11 predicted proteins | sample 8237611 | NCBI WGS metagenome assembly JACZKY01 (sample SAMN16148055, study PRJNA663545) | marine sediment metagenome | biome: sediments and biomass from bioreactor inoculated with such sediments; feature: coastal sediments; material: methane- and iron-fed bioreactor; isolation source: Bothnian...
AATATGAGAACGCGCGCAAAGATTATTATACTTACTATAAAAATAATCATGACATTGCTCAATTGTATGATGGAATAAAAGAATTAGTTATTGATATTTATAATGCCGGAATATTGCTTTCAATATTTACCGGAAAAGGAAGAACTTCTGCATTAATAACTTTAGATGAACTGGGATTAACTACATATTTTGATATGATCGTAAGCGGGGATGATGTGGAAAATCATAAACCATCTCCCGAAGGAATTTTGATGTTTCTTAATAAACACAATTTTAATCCAAAAGATGTTCTAATGATTGGTGATGCACCATCAGATATAATTGCTGCAAATAAATCCGGAGTTGAGATAGCTTCTGTTGTATGGGATAGTTATGCTGAAAGAGAAGTTAAAAAACTTAACCCAAATAATATTTTTCATACCGTGAATGAATTGAGAGACTATATCTTTAAAATGTAAAGAACGGTACGACGACCGTTCTTTAATTTTATCAATCAGAATAAATTAAAACTTGAAAGGGTATATAAAAGAAACTCTAGGTTCAATTCTTTTCTGCGGCTCAAAAGAAATTATTTTATCATCACTACCACGAACCGGTGTATAAGTCCAGCTATAAACAATTGAAACAAGAATGTACTCAACCGGTTTGTATCCGACTTCGGTAAACAAATAAGATCTATCATCTAAAGTAAAAATATCTTTTTCACTTTGAATATTAATTTTATCGTAACCTGCACGTAATACAAATGGTGCACCCTCCGGTTCAATTGATGATCTTAAATTTAACTCTCCGCTTTTGGATTGCTTATCCAGGCGTTGATAGCTTCCATAAATATCAAATAAATTCAGAACACGAACTAACAGATCACCATAAAATCCATTTCCACTTTCTGTGATGCTATTAAGCATTTGTGCTTTGCTTGTAAAAGTAGAAGAGGAAGAATCAACTTTAAATCTTTGAACTTCATGAAATGAATTAAAATAAGCAGGAATATATTTTCCGTTATTAAATCTTCTTTCAAGTTTTGCAGAAATTTGAAGTAATGAACTTGCATCAAAATCAAACTTAACTCCGGTTGCAACCCCGCTTCCAAATCCGGCTATTTTTGAATAATCAGCATACAAAGTAATGTCTGTAATACTCGACTTTAAAATCGGTAGACCAATGTCAAATCCAAAAATATTTATAGCTCCTTTATCTTCAGTAACATTAAATTCACGATTAACATTATTATAATTACCGTTAATTATTCCGGCATTATCATTCAAATCTGAAGCAAATGATGCTCCAACTTCGAGATTGCCAATTATTGGTATCTCCGCTGCATCAGTAAATTGTAATGGTCTTACATAGCCTCTTAAACCAAAAACACCGGCAGGTGAAAATGATCCCATAATCGATTCAAATCCAAATTTGCCAAAATCAATATCAGCAACAAAACCAATTCTTCTGTTATCATAAGTCGGACTGTTATTATAGTGCTGCATAATACTTCCGTGTCCCAGCGTATAATAATCCAGCGCACCAATTTTAAAAAATACAGGATCGTTTTTAAGACCGTACCTGATATATCGTATAATACTTAAATAATCTGAAGTCTCATTAAAATTTTCTTTTCTTAATTTTCCATCAGAATCAAAATCAAGATTAAGATCTAAACCGACTCCAAAATCTGAAAATGAAATCTCTGGTCTGAAGCTAACTCGAAAATAAGGTTTACCATCTATCCAATTTAAACCCAAACCGCCGGTTAGTACTCCTTCGTCAGGTCGCGGATATTTATCCCACTGCGAAAATGATTGAGATGCAAAAAGCGCGATGAGAATAATCAGTAATTTAGATTTCATTTTTTTCCTCTTTGAATTGGGTTTTTATTTTTCCTATTTAACAATTACAAGTTTTTGAGTCACGGTTTCAACCTTATCATTATTTTTCATAAATAATTTATAAAGATAAGTTCCGTTTGCAATAATATCTCCATCTTCATCTCTGCCGTCCCAATAAATTTTATTCAAATCATAATTTAGATCGGAAGATTTTTTTATAATTTCCTTAATCATTCTTCCTGCAATAGTAAAGATTCGAATTTTTATTTCATCTGGAATCTGGCTTAATCTAAACGTAAAGTAGGTTTCATTAGAAAATGGATTTGGATAATTGTAAACCTGATGGAGTTTTGTTTCTGACGAAACGACAAAGTAAACTTCGCTTGCAGCAGAATCAGCAATGTTACCATTTGGATCTTTAGCTACAACTCTCAGCAAATAATCACCATCCTCAAGTTCAGGTTTGAAATCAGCAACAAACTTTGGATTATTTGAGTTGATTGAGTAAGTAAGAATATTCTGATTTGCACCATAATAAACAGGATCTTCGTTAAGATAAATTTTTACCGCTGAAGTATCCACGATGGGTATCGGTGACTCATCACTTAATGCGATTTTTACATCCGGTTTGCTGGATACAAAGTCGCCATTAACTACTTCAATATCGTCAAAAGTAATTTTAACTGAAGGAGGTATGACATCTGTCTGAACATAAAAATATTTTGTGAAGAAATTATTATCCTCAAAATATTCATTAACTTTATTCCCGGAATCGATATTAATGACAAAACGTTTTTGGCTGTTATTATCGATAACAGGTTGATAATTAATATCAAACTTTCTTCGACTCCCTGCAGCGAGTGTTGCCACAAACTGATTGAAAACCGTTGAAGAAGTATTGTTTTCATTTAGCACATCAACTTTAACATAAAAACTATCTGCGTTAGCTTCACCAACATTATAAACCCAGAAAGTAAGATTAATATTTCCTCCGGCAGGGATTGTATCGTTATCAACGCCGACTACCTGAAAGTTTGTACCGAGCTCCGACAGCCCTACGTAATCTATTCCAAAAGAAGAAAGTTCCGGCGAAATACCTTCAGGGGTTGCACTAAACTCAGTTTTAATTTTTATTTTGGGATAAATTTTAGGATTAATAAATGCCAGACTTGAATTGTTATTTACAATATTTAATATTCCAAGAGAATCAACATTCCCATCTGATTTAATTCCAAAAACAAAATGCTGAATTGAACTGCCATTAGGTACATTTTGAGAAACTGTTGCACTCTGCCAATTAGTAGCTGGACCAATATCAATTGATTCCATTGTGCCGTAACTTCTTGGTGTAATAAAAGTTGAATCAATATAAATCAATCCGTCATATCGTCCTTTTACCTGTTCCAATACATTACCCGGAGCAGCACCCTTTTTACCAATTAAAGCCCATGATCCTCTAAAACCTAGTTGATCAATTTTAGTGCTGCCCAATGTTTTTATTGCATCTTTTAATGCGGTGGTGATATTATTTGCAGCATCATCCGATACACCCATCGCAACTATTTTTCCGGAAGGAACAGAATTAATCAGATTAACAAGAGCAGTCATATTTGTAGGATTATTGAATAGATTAAACCACGTTGATGTATCAACCTCCATAGTAACATCATCAAAAACAACGATACCCATTCCGGCAAAGTATGTATTCGATAATAAATTAATACCATTTTGAGCAATTACACAGGTAGCTCCCGCTTCAAATCCAGCTGAGGTTACGGAGATATCATCTAATTTTGGGATTATTGAAAGTTTATCGTTTTGAAATTGTAACGCCAAATTTGATTGGGCACTGAATGATGCAGAATCAGCTAAACTAAAATCACGACCTCCATTAGTATAAAAAGATTTTGTCCCGGATAATTCTGATCCGGTTTCATCAGTTTTATATCTAAACCAATATCTTTTATTTGGGGTTAATTGACCTAAATTTAATTCCGTCATAAAAGAATCTGCGCTTATAGAAGATTCCTGAAAATTCTGAAAACTATTGGATTCCGACAACTGAAATTTTATGTTAAAATCTTTTTTATCCATAAATGATGGATTAAGAATTTTTATTGAGCTTAGATTTGAATTTTCAATTCGATGTTTTACTAAATCTCTGAGCTTTGTTGAATTCACATAAAAATTAAACGTAATATTATTATCGTCTTCATAAATTTCTGATATTTCGTTATTAGTATCCAGGGAGATATTCAATATATGTTCACCGGCTAAATCTTTTACGTTTAACCAGATAACAACGGTGTCCTTAAATGACGGCAAAACTTTTCTAGCTATCACTGTATTTACAATTTCCTCTTTATACAAATGCTGAACAGAAAAATTGAACTGCGAGGAATCTTTAAGACCAAAATTATTAATTACAATTTTAACTTGTGTTGAATCTTCATTGTCATTAATAAAATTGCCGTTTAGTAAAACATCTGAACTGGCTATTTTTAGATTTGGCTGACCAGGAATTTTTATTCTTACAGCCGGATCACCAATTAAAGTATTTGTCAAAGCAAATAATTTAAATACTGAAGATGTTCCTAGATTTTGAAACATCCTTATTTTTGAGGCGAGATGAGCATTTCCAACTTCCTTAATACTGCTGTTCAGAATATCTTCATAGAAGTAAACGGGTAAATTTAAGGAGGTTGAAGTAAAACCTAATGAAGAATTCCCTATATAGCCTATTGCCTGACCGTCAGCTTTTAATAAAAATCTTTCTCCAAAGCAAACGATATCCGGTTCAGCAAATTTATTTGTGGAACAACCAAAATCAGTTAGTAAAGGATTACGGTTAACCGTGTTTTTAAGTTGAATCGGTTCACTTATGCTATTGTCCCAGGTTGCTGTACCACTATGTCCTAAATATGAAATAAAAACTCCACCTTTATTAACAGCATCATTAAACTGTTCAGGTGTAAATGGACCAAAATCCGATATCGGATCAGAGGTTTTATAAAAATGAGTATAAGAACCTGATAATGGCTCCGGCTTAATAAAATTGTTAATTACCTGATCATTGACCGATTTAAGCTGATCAATCTCACCAGGTTCATTTGCTCTGCCGCCGGAAAAAAATAAATATCTTTTATTCCATTCATTAAAGCGTTCGTTAAAATTATTTTGAACTTTTGAGAGATAATAATCTAATTCATCATTCGTGTTTACAGGTATTCTGCCAACCTTCATCTGTGGAATTGGTAAACCAGCTTCATCCCAAACAACTAACCAATTATCACTGATCGGATTTCCATAACCGGGGACATAATTACCACCACCTTTTACTCCATCAGATTTGAAACGATATAATTTATAGTCATAATTCGCATCGCCAATTAAAGTGAGATATTGTGGTTTGGGTTCCTGCCTGTTTTGATAAGTGACTGCATTGAAAAGCCTTATCGACTCGGGCGTCGGATATCCAAATCCAAATTCATCAAAGATATCCTCAACTGAAATTAAATCTTTAGATACACCAAACATTGATGAGATTTCATTTACATAATTATTTGCGGACTGTAAAAATTTTGGATGAGTGATGGCTATATAATTCGCTTGAGTTGTAATAGATCTAAGATTAACGAACTGCTTTTTATAATAGAATACTGGTTTACCAATTTTTGATGGTGCTACAACAATATATTGATCACCGGCTCTTATTGTATCTGTAAACAAAATCTTATTTAAAACGATCTGATAATTATCAATTTTTTTTAAGAAAGGTTTAACTTTGTAAATCTCATAAGCGCTGGAAGTGGCATTATCAATCTTAACGACTTTTAATCCGGTGGATACATCATCACTAACATTAAAAAGAAGAAAATCAGAATTTAATTTTAGTTGACGTGGATATTCGATATCATACCAATCCGGTACAACCGCATTTTCAGTTCCCGAATTTGGATAATTTTTTACTGATAAAATATTTGGATTAGTTTGAAATAAATTTGTATTCAGAGTTCCGTGCAGAAGTACCTGATCATTTCTATTTATTGATTGTGAATCTATTAACGTATTGTTCACTTTTAGATTTAATTGATGCGCATTAATTGTAATACTGGAACCAAAGCTAACTGCCTTATAATAGAACTTCGCTAATTTATTTGGGACTACATCTGCAACGTTAAAATTATAATTACGGGTATTGTTACTATAAAGCCAGACTGTCTGCAAAAAATACCAGGATTTATTTTTGAGCCAGCCAGGAGTTTGATTTTCAACTTCATCTGTGGAACAGTTTTGAAATATTCTATTACTTTCGGTATGTTCTAAATAGTTATAATATGTCAGTGTATCAGTTAATCCTGAATTAAATATATTTTGCACTGGAATTCTTTGACCATCCTGCAATTCCCAGGTAAGAAAATAAAAAGTTGTATCAGAATATCGATTGAGATATTCATTATAAGGTTCGTCTGGGTTATTTATTACCCGATGTGATATTTTTGGATAATTCAATGTTCCATAAAACTGAATATAGTCTGCATTATCAAAAACGTTATCCTCCTGACCAAAAACAGTTATCGGAATTTCTATTCCTGATTCAATCAATCTGAAAGTTTTTGGATTTATCGATGTGGTGTTAATCCCCTTCGCCTCAAGGTCAGATTTAGTAATTCTGAATAATGCATCTTTTGCAGTTCCTATCTTCAAATATTCTGATCCATAATTTATCCAGTTACCCGTTGTATCTTCAAGAACTAAATGCTGTTTACCTTTAAATTGATCAGCAATTGCTGTATTAAGTATTAATTGACCAAAATCATTTTGGTTCTTTCCACTAAATAAATTTGTTTCATCAAATGAAAATGAATAATTATTTCCGAACTCAATACTTAATCTTGCATTTTTGATTATTGTTATTTGATTTGAGTTTATATCGAATGAATGTGTATTAATTTTTATTTGAACACAATAGTTATCTCGATACCAGACGTAGCCTATAATTTCTAAAATCGGATTATTTTTCTTCTCAATCCGGGCTTCCGAAAAATCAATTTCCTCATAAATCAAAGTTGAATCATTTATTAATTTAACTCTGGGCTGTAAAGACGGAATTACTCCTTTAATAATTTCTTCACTTAGATTTGCGATTTTAACATCTGGCTTTGAATATGGAGGAATAGCTATCAAAAATGTTTTTGAAGGCAGCTTAAATTTACCCGTTTGAGATGCATCCGAAAAATCAGGATAATCTCTGACTTTTATTATCCCATTTACTTTGTCTCTAAATATTGGTTCATCAAATACAACATCAATTGAAAATCCATTATCAGTTTTTTCAATTTTATTTTGAGAAATGATAGAAGATGAAAAACTTATTAACGTAAAAATCAAAAAAGTAAAAGCACTTTTCATAATACTATCCGGTTTTTGTATTCATAAACTTAAATTTTATTACTCTGAAAATAAACAAAGGAATACCAATAAAATATCTTTTCCATAATCGTTTTGGTTCATACAAAAATCTTACAAACCATTCTAATCCAATTTTTTGGATAATCTTTGGTCCTCGTTTTTTTGTCCCGGCGAAAACTTTAATACCATCACCAACAGAAATAATAACTTTAGCATTTACATTATCCCTATTAGTAACTATCCAATCCTCTTGTTTAGGTGAACCGAGTCCAACAATAAGTATATCAGGTTTAGCTGTATTGATATTCTTAATTAATTCCTCATTGATAAAATTAAATCCGTTACAAAAACCTTTAACACATAAGTCCGGATTAGCTTTTGAAATTTTGGTCAAAGTTTCATCTGTATCGCCAAAGAAAAAGTGACTCCAATTATTTTTTAACGATTCTTTTATGAGTTCGATATAAAAATCGGAACCAGTTATTCGTTTAGTAAATCCATTTTTACCATATAAAAATTTTGATGCTAAAAACACACCAATTCCATCGGGATGCACTAAATTAAACTTACTTAGTACTTCCCCAAATTTTAGATTCTCTAATGTTAAGTTAATTGTGTTAACGTTTGCACCAGTTATAACAATCTGTTTCCCTTCTAAAAATGTATTCTTAATCGATATTAGAATATCGGAGTAATCAACTTTACTGATTTCAACATATAGTATATCAAGTTTATTATTTCGCATCATGCAGACTGAAATATAATTTTTCAAACTTTGGAATAATATTTTGGACTGTGTATCCTCCCAAAACTTTCCTATAAAGATTTTCAGCTAATTGATATGCATATTTTTTATCATTATAAATTTTTAAAATTTTATTTACCAAATCATCTGAGTTTCCAGATTCAAAAAGTAATCCGTCAGTTTCATTTTCAATCAATTCCGCTATTCCATCTACACTACTACCAACGAATGGAATTTTCATAATACCAGCTTCGATCATCACAATGCCAAAAGGCTCAATTCTAGATGGAAGCACAAACATATCAAGCAGTTGGTAGTAATTATAAATATCTTCTCGTGAGTTTATCACTTTTGCATTTAATTTATTTTGGTTTATAAATAATTTAATCTTACTCTCATCAACACCATTCCCGATTAATAGTAAAAATACGTCTTCTTTTATTTCACTCAGATTAAGACAAGAATTCAACAAAATATCAACACCTTTTTCCATGTAATCTAATCGCCCGAAATAGCCTATAATAAATTTATCATCAGGAATATCAAGCTCTTTAATCAATTTCCTTTTAGTCTTTGTGATTACGAACTCACTTGGATCAACCGCATTATGAATTACTTTTATCCTATCTTCATTAATACCGAAATATTTATTCAAATGATCTTTAATTAAATTGCTGCAGGCAATTAATATCTCTGATTTGTAACTAAATAATTTATGATTATAAACTTTACTATGGACAGATGTAACTGTTTTTACTTTAAGTATTCGAGAAATTAAAAAGGCAAGTAAATCAAAATATCGATGATGAGAGTGAATGATATTAATTTCGTTTTGTTTACAAAATGAATAAAGCTTAATAAAATGTATAAGGAAACGGAACAAAGAATTATTAAAATCCTTTAGGACAAGCGGTTTAATATTTGACGTATCGAATCTTGAGAAACCATCACCATCAAAACACGCAATCTGATGATTAAATTTTTGGGACGAATTTTTTACTATCAAATAAATTGTTTTAGAAACACCACAGGAAATATTAAGGTGGTTTTGAAGATGTAGAATATTTATTCTTTTTTCACTCAATCACTAACCTTAAAACTTTGTTAAATTCTTTTTGAATATCATTATTATTCAATAATCTTTGAATTTGATACTCAAGTCTCAATCTTATCCTATTATCTTTTAGGTAATCAAGAAAACTTTCTGGCAAATATGAAAGTAAGAAAGTAATAAAAAGTTTTGTGTTCCATTGGTTTAATCCAGCGTCAATCCAATATTTTCTTGCAAGATTTATAGTACCATAAAAAAATTCGCGCCACCCTTTAATTATCAATTGTTCTTTTGTTGAAGTTATACCAAAGTGCTCTGCCAGTTTTTCGAAATATGGTTTTTGAATTTCATAAATAATATGTTTCTTCTTCATTGTTTCAGTTGTGCTCAGTGAATTTTCCCTTAAGCGTTGGAAGTAAAGAATCTGAGGAATAATTATAATATTACTATAGTTTAATATTCTCAGCCACAAATCATAATCCTCAAATGCAATCAGTTCTGGATTAAACCCATCTTTTTCTAAAATAAATTTCTTATTAAAAAAAACCGAAGGTCCCAAATGTCCGTGCAAAGCAACTTTTCTTTTTATGATATCTAAATCTTTTTGAATTCTTAGCTCATACAAAATTTTGTCAGTTTCAAAAAATGCTGAATCAGTAAAAATCAAATCATTTTTATCTTTATATAGTTTTAACTGTTTTTCTATTTTCTCTGGGTGTATAATATCATCAGCATCACAGAAAGAAATTAAATCATTACTCGCTTCTTTCAACCCTAGATTCAATGCAGAACTTCTTCCAATATGATTTGACTCAATGAATCGGATTCTTTCATCATTAAATCTTTTGACTATTTGCTGAGTATTATCGGTAGATCCATCATCAATAATCAGTAATTCAAAATCTTTAAAAGTCTGATTTAACACGCTTTTTATTGCCTGAGAAATGTATTCACCGCAATTATAAGTAGTCATTAAAACACTAATGATGTTTCGCATTAATTGACCCTAAGAAGCAACATCGAGTTAATTATTTCAATAACTTGATTTGAGTTAATAGCATTCAGACAATATGGTTCATTAAACTTGCAAATCCAGTTACATCCGAAGCAATCCATTTCTTTAAATACCAATCTCTGATCAGGAATATCTTTTTTATAAAATTCAATAGGAAAAATCAAACCATATGGTCCGCCACCAACAAGTAAAATCCTTGGAATCTTGAAGTAAATCGCAGCGTGGGCAAGTGCAGAATCAACACCTAAAAATATCTTACTTTTCTTAAGAATTGTGAAACTTTCTAACAAATTTGTTTTCCCTGAAAAATTGTGAACTCGGTTTTTATCAAATACCATTTTTTGTAGATAATTTTTTTGAGATTTTTCTCCTAATAAAATCACATCATAAGGATATTTATTTAAAATGTATTCAATAATTTTTCTAAAATTATCAAAAGTCCAATTACGTATTTCAGATGAAGAAACCGGATTAATAGAAATATATTCTTTATCAAATATATTTTGATATTTTGTTAGCAATACAGATAAATGCTTTTCTTCGTTTAAATAAATACTAGATTCAGTAATTTTTATTGACGGGAAATATCTAGAAAGCAAAATATCGTACTTGTTTTGGATGTACCCACTTTCTCTAAAGAGAATCATATCATATTTCTTATCAAAATACTTTTTACCAACTTTCAGGTAACGAGAATCAGAAATATTTAGAGCAGCTATCATTTCCGCTCCTGAATTTAAAGCAATATCATCCTCCGTAATTCTGCGATGATGATTAAGGATGAAAACTTTACTAAAACCAAATGTTCTTATCTTTTTTAAAAATTCTATTTTGTAAAAAAAATTAAACGAATATTTTTCGTATTCTATAAAAATAAACTTAATCCGTCCGTTATAATTATTGTACAATTCTTTATGAATACTTTTTATTAAAAAATAGATCTCATTTACCTCGTCATTTTCTAAAGTATTAATGATTTTATTTGAATGTATTAAGTCTCCTATACCAGCAGTATGAATAAATAAAACTTTATCTGGGAATTTTAATTTCTTACGATAAAATGGGTGGATAAAATAGAAAGATAAAAAACCTAACGTACTTTTTATTAAGTATACAAAATTTATCACATCAGTCTCAAACTTTATTCTTAAAGGATAAATTCTTAAAACTAGGTTTATTAAAATTTGGGAAGAAATTGCGGTCCACATATGCAATCAAGTGTAAATATTTTTTCTGTAAATCCAACTCTAGTATTTCCCTTGCTTTATAATACTTATTAAAATTTTTAAGAATCGTCCAAAATGCACCTAAAAATTCATGATAATATCCATAAGCAATAGCTATCAAAAATCTATTCATTAACCATTTAAACATCATTTTTATAGCATACGATATTTTTAACCTCTGAATAAAGAAGATAGACTGGCTAATAAAAAAATGATAATATCTAGATCGCGAAAGTAACGGTGAGGAATTATTATTATTATTTCGATTAAGTGAATTAAAGTTGTGAATAACTATTTCATCACTTAATTTAATTCCATAACCTAGATTTAGACTACAAGCCGCAAAATCAAGTTCGTTATGGTATAAGAAATACGAATTATTATACCCTCCGAACTTATCTATTAGACTTTTTTTTATAATTGCACCACACCCAATAAAAGAATACGGTTTTTCAATAATAAAATTTTCTTCAAGCCTCTGTAAAAAAGTATTAAATATTTTGTAAGCAATTATTCCTGTCGTCTCTGCTTGTTCAATTAAATTTACACCAGCTTTAATTGTTTCTTGTAATGGATAACTATCATCATCCAAAACCAAAACATACTCCCCTTTTGAAACTTTAAAGCCTTCATTCCAGCCGGCAATACCAATGTTTTTTTTAAGTTGAATTAATTGGACTTCAGGAAATTCAGATTTCACCATTTCAGCGCTGCCGTCACTAGAGGCATTATCAACTACAATTACTTCGATGTTTTTATAGTCCTGTTCATATACTTTTTTTATAGTATTTCGTAATTCATCTTTGCGATTGAATGAAAGTATGTTTACTGTAACCAGAGGTTCTTCAATCATTTCAATTCATTCTCAAATATCTTAAATGTATTCTCCACAACCTGATCCATATTATAATACTGGTATTCTGCTAATCTTCCGCAAAAGATAGTATTGGATAATTTTTCAGATTCTTTTTTATAAAGAAGATATTGATGTCTATTTTCTTCTGTTGGAACAGGATAAAATGGTTCTCCTTCTTTTTGTGGATATTCAAACGAAATTGTTGTGGTATCAGAATTCTGTTGGCTTAATAATTTATGTTCTATAATTCTTGTATGTTCCACCGACTCGTCAACACAGTTGACTTGCGCAGTTTCTTGAAATTGAACCTGAGGTAAGTTCCTAATCTCAAACCTTATTGATCTATACGGAAGTTTGCCATATTTGTAATCGAAAAAATAATCAATTGGTCCAGTGTAAATCATTTTATCAAACTTAACTGATTCTAAAATACTCTTGTAATCTGTATTTAAAATTACTTCTATGTTTTTATGATTCAATATCTTTTCAAACATTTTTGTGTAGCCTTCTCTTGGCATAAACTGGTACTTATCTGTAAAATACCTGCAATCATCATTCGTTCTAACTGGAATTCTTCCACATACACATGGTGATAGTTCCTTTGGCTCAAGATTCCATTGTTTTTTTGTGTAGTGTTTAAAAAACTTTTCAAATAAATCTTTACCAACCTGGTTAACAATTATATCTTCAGAGTTTAGTATTGGAAATCTTTTTTCTCTAACCCTTTCAAAATAGTCTTTTACTTCTTCTTCTGTCTTAAGATTTAACTTATATAGTTTATTTATTGTCAATCGATTGATTGGAATTGGATAAAGTTCATCTCCAATCTTTGCTAAAACTTTATGCTCGTATTGAATCCATTCAGTAAATTGAGACAAGTAATCAAATACTTCTTTACTGTTTGTATGAAAAATATGCGGGCCATAACGATGTACAAGAATTCCGTGTTCATCATACTCATCATAAGCATTTCCCGCGACGTGATTTCGTTTTTCAACAACCAAAACTTTTTTGTTAAGCTGCGAAGCCAATCTTTCTGCCATAACTGAACCAGCAAATCCGGCACCAACTATTAAGTAATCGTATTTCATATAATCAAAATTTTATTTTTCTTAATAAAAACAAAAAATGCCATCGTAACAAATATCTCAGTTGCAAGAACAGAAATCGCTGTTCCAATTTCAAAATATTTTGGAACAAGAATAAATGATAAAATCAGATTTATCATTGCAGCAAAAAACAAAATTATTGCAAAACCTTTTTGTTTATTCATCGGCAGCATTGTCTGGATGCCTAATACATTACTTAAAAATATTATTAACGGCAGCCATGCTATAATTTTTAAAACAAAAATTGATGGTTCGTACCCTTTTCCCAAAATAATATAAACTAAAGGTTCTGCAAATAAAAATAATGTAATAGAAATAATTGTCCCGACTATTAATGCAATCTTGAATAATTTTTTATTAAAACTAATGAATCGTTCATAAGATTCACTTAATAAATTATTCACATAAGGGAAAACACTTTGAGACATTGGTGAAAGTATTCCCTGAAAAGCCATTCTAATTTTATCTGCAGCGGCAAAATATCCAACTACATTAGCCGGAGCAAACAGTCCAAGTATAAAAACATTTGATGTGGTATAAAGATTTATCCATATAGTTGATAAAAAAAGATTCCAGCCGTTTTTGATCTGTAATACTAGTAATTCTTTTTTTGGAAGGATGTAATTAATTTTAAATTTGTTCAATACAATTAACAAACCTGATAAACCAATTACAAATTGAGCAGCGGTATTCAGTCCTGCTAATTTTATAAAATCTTTTTCAGTCTGTATTAATACAAAAATTAAAACAGTAATAATCAATCGCACAGAAACAGTAATTATCAAAATATATTTCATCTTCTCAATTCCCTGAAAAAACCAAAGTGGAAAGAATGCAGTACCAAGTACCCCTAGAAATGTTACAAAAAATAAAAACAGATGTTCACGAAATTGAGGCACAATAAATACAAGAACAAAAAAGATTAGTGAAGAAAGAATGAAGAAAACCATTTTTAAAGTAAAAACAGATGAGAATATTTCTGTAACACGTTTCTTATCATTTCTATTTACAGAAATTTCTTGTGTTGCAGATAGATTAAATCCATAATCTGTAATGATTGAAAAGTAGGCTGTAAACGCAGCTGCAAAATTTATTAATCCATATTTTTCAGGACCCAAAACTCTGACAAGGTATGGCAAGGTTATAATCGGAAAAATATAATTTGATGCTTGCAGTAAAGAAAGTGAAGTGAAGTTTTTGAATAAAACTTTGTTGGATTCAATTATTTGAAATATCCGTTTCAATTCATTGAATGATTATTTTCTTAACCATATTTCCGGATCTACAGTTTGCCGACCATTCCAGACTTCAAAATGTAAAATATTTCCTTCAACACTTTCACCAACTTTAGCAATAACTCCACCTGTATTAATTTTATCACCCTCCTTAATAAAAACTTCTGAGAGATGACCGTAAACCGTACGGTAGTTTCCTCTGTGACTTATAATCAAAACTGTTCCATAACCAGGAAGCCACTCAACCGCCGACACAACTCCCTCGGCAACGCATTTAACACTCATATCGCCTGCGGCTCTGATGTCTATTCCATAATTAACTGTAAGAGTTTTAAGTTTTGGATTTAATGATTCGCCAAATTTTCTAACAACTTTTCCTTTGGAGATCGGCCAGTTTAGTTTGCCTTTTAGATCATTAAATGAGGTAAATTTTGATGTTGAAAGATCAAAATTATACTCGCTTCCATCAATCTCTTTTTTTGTTTTTGTTTCGGTTGATGCAACTTTTTCAGTTTTGTTTATTTTTAATTCTTCTTCTTTCTTTCTTCTTGCTTCAGCCTCTTCAACTAACTTGATAATTAAATCTCTTATTTTTTGCTCTGATTTTTTTTTCTCATTAACACTTTTTGCAATCTTATTTTTATCTTTTTTTATTTCTGCAAGGATTGATTTCTGATCCTTTAATTTTTTTGAAAGTGATTTTTCTTCATTTTCTTTTTGTCGCGATAATTCCTGCTTCTCTTTTTTTTCAGATTCCAGTTTTGCTTTAGCAATTATAAGATCATTTTTATTTGTTTCTAATTTTACAAGATTTTTTTTGCGGCTGACTGAAAATCGTTTTAAGTATTCCAGCCTAATAACTGCTTGATGAAATGAATTTGCGTCAAGAACTGTTTCCCACTCGGTGTGTGTTCCATTTTTATAAGTTGATTGAACGTATCTGGCATAGTTCTTTTGTAATTGTTCAATTTCGTTTTCTATTTCAGAAATGTTTTGTATGCTTTTATTAATTTCATTTTGCTTCTGTTCTTCTTCGCGACGGAGATTGGTTAAAAGTTTATTTACAAGAAAATTTTGTCTGCTAATATTTTCAAGATCTTCTAATGACTTTTTCTCTTTTTTACTTTTTTGGGTTAAATCATTTTCAAGACGGGATATTTCTTCTTTTAATTTTATTAATTCGGCTTTACGCGAATCAATTTGATTTGTTTGGGCGTATGAATTAAGACTATAGATGAACAGTACAAAAAACAGGATGTAAAAACTATTCTTTACCATTTTATGATTGTAACATCATCAGGAAGTTTAAAATCTATAAAAATATTTTTTTTGTTAACTGTAATCTTTTTGTATTCAATACTGATTTTTTGTTCATCGATTTTATTATTTATAGAAATCTTATAAGGCACAGCTACATTTTCCAGCAACTCAAAATCAGAATATTTTCCTTCAAGCATTAAATTATCATCCAATCCGTAAAGTTGATAATCAGTTATACCTAGTTGTCTAACATCAACTTTGTAAATACTTTTATTTGTTCTTGCTGAATCAAGATAAGTCAATACATAACGATCATCTTCAACATAATAATTATCAGGTGCCCGGTATAAATTATATGTAAGATTAACTGAACCTATAAATGCATCAAGCAGATCATCAAAAGATAAATTTATTCTGAAAATACTTTGTAGTGCATTTGAATTGACCGATCCTACATAAGCAGTATTCTGCAGTGCATCATAAAAAGTAAACTTTTCTTTTGTAACTAATGCCTGTGCCAGTTCAATGCCAAACGGACCCATCACGGTAAGATAAATTGAATCCGGTTTTTCTAAAATGATCCTGAATGTTGCACTATTATCCATTGATGGAGTGTTTACGAATATTGTTCCGGTGCCTTCAAAGTTTTTTATTTTTCTTCGATTGGCTTCAAGCTTGTTTGTCAATCTTTCAGATGGCAGCAGCTCAAAATCTTCGGTAGGCTGTGAAGGAACACAACTAGTTATTATAAAAAGAATATTAACGAGAAATAAAACGATTAAACTAAGTCTTCTCAAATTGCACCTTTATCAATTTTATTTTGTATTTCTTTTTTTGTCGGATCAAGTTCAAGAGAATTTTTCCACAGTTCAACCGCTCTTTCTTTATTGCCAAGCTTAGATTCAATATCAGCCAGATGATCTAACATAACTGCACTTTTTCCGCCTGTTTTAATTGCTTTTTCAAGATAAAGTTTAGCTTTAGGATAATTGCCCATCATATAATAAACCCATCCAATCGTATCAAGATAAGATGAATTT
>JACZKY010047167.1_pt1 | contig 16759 bp, 17 predicted proteins | sample 8237611 | NCBI WGS metagenome assembly JACZKY01 (sample SAMN16148055, study PRJNA663545) | marine sediment metagenome | biome: sediments and biomass from bioreactor inoculated with such sediments; feature: coastal sediments; material: methane- and iron-fed bioreactor; isolation source: Bothnian...
GCGCTCAAGCGGTCGTTCATCATCTGGAATACTAAGAGCGGTCCGATGCTCTTCCAGCGTACGGGGCGCGGGAAGTCGTCCACCATCAAGGCCATGTATGCGTTCGAGAAGAGCGCCCACATCGAGGCGCGCTGGCAGTTCGTCAAGACCGGCATTGCGGTCGTGAAGAAGGTCTACGGAAAAATCTTTGCATCGGCCCTCAAAGACGCGCTCGAAACCGCACGCCGCTGATCTGATCAGCCACCCGTAGGTACTTCCGGGGCCTCTTGGAAGCGGGTGACGCGCGACCCCGATCTTTCGTTAGACACAGCCCAAAAAACAACAATTGCGTTTCGTATGGACGCTTTAAGGAGCCCCATGAAGGTCGAGTTGATCGACATAGCTCGGGTGGTCCCGTACGCCCGCAACCCCCGGAAAAACCAAGGGGCTGTCGCCAAGGTAGCCGCCAGTATCCGGGAGTTCGGGTGGAGGCAGCCGATTGTGGTCGATAGCGAAATGGTCATCGTCGTCGGGCACACCCGGTATCTGGCCGCCCAACAGCTCGGAATGGAGAAGGTTCCGGTCCACGTGGCCGAAGGGCTGTCGCCTTCGCAGGTGAAGGCGTACCGAATCATGGACAACCGGTCGCATGAGGATTCCGAGTGGGACGACTCCCTTCTGGCCCTGGAACTGGCGGATCTCAAAGAGGAGGATTTCGATCTCGAGCTGACCGGGTTCGACGACGACGAGCTCGCGGAGAAGTTGGCGGCCGGTATTGTCGGGAACGCGGGATTGACCGACCCCGATGATGTACCGGAACCCCCCGACGATGCGATCACGCAGCCCGGGGATCTCTGGATCCTGGGCGACCACCGCCTGCTGTGCGGGGACAGTGGAAGCCCCACGGACCTGGACCGGTTGCTCGCCGGCGCCACGATCCATCTCGTCAATACCGACCCGCCGTACAACGTAAAGGTGGAGCCACGGAGCAACAACGCAATCGCCGCCGGTCTCTCTTCGTTCGGCAGAGGGGCGGACGCCATCGAGGCCTCCGACGCGCAGGGCATGCACCACCAGGGGTTTGACCTGGCTCGGGACAAGACCAAGGCGAAGAAAACCACGGCCAAACTTCGTCCCAAGGACCGACCTCTGGCCAACGACTTCGTCTCCGACGAGGAGTTCGACAAGCTCCTGCGGGCATGGTTTGGCAACATCGCCCGGGTGCTCGAGTCCGGTCGGGGATTCTACATTTGGGGCGGGTATGCCAATTGTGGGAACTATCCGCCGGTCCTCAAGGAATCGAAGCTCTACTTCTCCCAGTCGATCATCTGGGTCAAGGAGCACCCCGTGCTGACCCGGAAGGACTTCATGGGGAACCACGAGTGGGCATTCTATGGTTGGAAAGAAGGCGCGGCGCACCACTGGTACGGCCCCACCAACGCCACCGACGTCTGGTCGGTGAAGAAGGTCAACCCGCAGAGCATGATCCACTTAACCGAAAAGCCGGTGGAGTTGGCAGTCCGGGCGATGCAGTACTCCTCACGCCCGGGGGAGAACGTTCTGGACCTGTTCGGAGGCAGCGGATCCACCCTCATCGGCGCGGAGCAGACCGGGCGAAAAAGCTTCCTCATGGAGCTCGATCCGCTTTACTGCGACGTAATAGTTCAAAGATACGAGAACTTCACCGGCAAGAAGGCGGAGAGGATTCCGGCCAAGCTTTCCGCTTAGCGAGCGCAAGGAAAGAGGTCTTACCTAGCGACCAATGCTAGTCAAGGAGCCTTTACCAAGCCCCATGCGGGAATTCAAATTCGGAGCGGATACCCCATGGCGAGCGCGTGGCTGTTTCAGTACATCCTGGCTGAGGACCGCAAAGCTTACGAGGCGCAAGGCTGGGAGGTCTTAGGTCCCGCTCTCTGTCTCGGCGGCTGGGCCACGTTACTGGTCCGACGCAGGCCGTAGATGGCGGGTAAGGCGACCTACCCGGTCAACGTCATCGCCAAGCTTCTGGATCTGTCCGTCCGCCGGGTCTACCAACTCACCAATGAGGGAGTGATCCCCAAGGCCGAAAAGGGTCGGTACGAGCTCGTACCTGCGGTCCAGGGGTACATCCGTTACCTGCGGGATCGGGCGGTCGGAGCCGATGCCCTACCCGATGAGGCCGCTCGGGCAAGCCGCGCGCGGCTGATCAAGGCCCAGGCCGAGGCGCAAGAGATGGAAAACGCCAAGGTCCGCGGGGAGCTGGTTCCGATAGACCCCGTCGAGCGGGCGGTGACGGCGTTATTGGGAGTGGTCCGCAACCGGATCCTGGCGATCGAGACGAAGCTGCCGATGCGCGTGTTGGGCTGCAACTCCCTCCCGGAGATCCAGGCGATCGTCGCCGAGATGAACCACGAGGCGTTAAGCGAGCTTGCAGACTTCAACGTGTCCAGAAGCGTATTGGGATCCGATCTGCGAGACGTTGACGAGGGCGCTGCGGGCGCTGACGCCTCCTCCGAAGTTGAAGGTGAGCGAATGGGCGGACCGGTTTCGAAGGCTGTCCCCCGAGTCCAGCGCCGAGCCGGGGCAGTGGTTCACCAGTAGGGCGGAGTACCAGCGCGGAATGATGGACGCGGTTTCCGACCCGTCCATCGAGACCGTCGTGATCATGTCGTCTGCTCAGGTGGGCAAAACCGAAGTCATCAACAACGCGATCGGGTTCCACATCCACCAGGACCCGGCGCCGATCCTGCTGGTGCAACCCACCATCGAGATGGCGGAGACATGGAGCAAGGATCGGTTCGCGCCGATGCTCCGGGACACGCCCGCGCTCCGGGGTTTGGTGAAGGACCCTAGAAGCCGCGACTCTGGCAACACCCTTCGGCAGAAACAGTTCCCCCGCGGCCAGATCGCCATGGCCGGCGCGAACTCTCCGGCATCGCTGGCCTCCCGGCCGGTGCGGCTGGTTCTGCTGGACGAGGTGGACCGCTTTCCCCCGTCGGCCGGGACGGAAGGGGATCCCGTAAAGCTCGCTGTCAAGCGCACGGCAAACTTCTGGAACCGCAAGGTGATCCTCACCTCGACGCCGACGACCAAGGGAGCGTCGAGGATCGAAACAGCCTGGGAGGAGTCGGACCAGCGGGTCTACGAGGTGCCCTGCCCCACCTGCGGGGGGTACCAGACGCTTAAGTGGGCACAGGTTCGCTGGACCAAAGACGCCAATGGCAACCCCGAAGGGGTCCGGTACGAATGCGAGCAGTGCCGCGCGCAGCTGACCGAGCCGGACAAGCACCGGATGATCCGCAACGGACGGTGGGTGATCACCCGCCCCTGGATTGCGAAGGTCGCGGGCTTCCATATCAACGAGTTGTACTCGCCGTGGTCCACGTGGCTGGGGGTGGTGGAGAACTTCCTCGAGGCGAAGAAGCGCCCCGAGACGCTGCGGGTGTGGGTCAACACCTCGCTGGGGGAAACCTGGGAGGAGGAAGGCGTCACCGTCGACGACGCGGCGCTTGGCGGAAGACGCGAGGATTACGGGATCGGGGATCCACTTCCGGAAGGAATCCTGCTCCTTGCCGCCGGTGTGGACGTGCAGGGCGACCGGATCGAGGCCACCGCGTGGGGTTTTGGAAAAGGCGAAGAGTCGTGGGTTGTCCAGCACGTTGTCTTCCGGGGGAACCCGGAGACCTCCTTGAAGATCTGGCGGGACTTAGACGACTGGCTCCTAAGGACCTGGCCGTACGCAAGCGGAACCGCGCTTCGCATCGCTGCGGCCTGCGTGGACTCCGGCGGACACGCCACCCAGCAGGTCTACGACTTCTGCCGCAGGCGTGAACCGCGGCGCGTATGGGCAATTATCGGCCGAGCCGGCGCCGGATTGCCGCTCATCAAGATCGGGGTCAGACGGACCCGCCAGAAGGTAGTGCTGGGAATCGTCGGCACCGACACCGCGAAGGGGCTTCTTTTCTCCCGGCTGGGTCTGTCTGAGTTCGGCCCCGGGTACATCCATTTCCCGCGGGACGTGGATGAGGAGTACTTCCGGCAGTTGACCGCCGAGAAGCTGATGACAAAGCACGTCAAGGGCGTCCCCACCCGGGTCTGGAAGCAGATCCGGGCCCGCAACGAGGCCCTCGACTGCGCGGTGTACGCCTTCGCCGCGTTCGCCTCGCTCAACGCGAACCTTGAACGCATTGCGCAGCGCATGGAGCTGCAGAACGAGCAGGCGAAAGCCTCGCCGCCCGATCCGGACGGTGGCGAGAAGCCAGGAGTAAAGCTCCCGATCAAAATCCCTCCGCGCCGGGGCGGATGGATTACCAGGTGGTGAAGATGAACATCCCTTTGGAACTACAGATCGGCGACAACTGGCAGTGGACGGAGGGCTTCGCCCTTTACCCTGCATCAGCCGGTTGGAGTTTATCGTTTTCGCTCTATCGGTACGGCCAGCCGGTCCTTCAGATCGATGCGGGCGCCTCCGGCGCCGATTTCTGCGTAAGTGTGCCCGCCGCGACGACCGCCGGCAAAATCGCGGGAACGTGGCAGTGGACCGCCTGCGTCACCAAGGGAACCGATCGTTTCACGGTGGGGAACGGGACGGTCACGCTCCTGCCCGATCTGGCAGCCGCCACCGAAGGCACGGACCTCCGCACCGACAACGCGAAGATCCTCGAGGCGCTGATCGCCACGCAGCAGCGGCGGTCCAGCAAGGAGCAGGAATCGTTGCAGATCGGCGGCCGGTCGATCCGGTACATGGCGCCCGACGAGCTGGAAAAAATGATCGGGATCTACACCTACAAGGTCAAAGCGGAAACTGGTCGGCTGCGCCGGACCGTGCATACCCGGTTCGGAGGGCCCACGTGAGCCTGCTGTCGCGCCTTGCCGTCCGGCTCGGGTACGTCCCGGCAACAGTGGCCGCAAAGAGTGCCCGGCGGGCCTATGCCGCCGCGCGGCTCACCAACTTGACAAGCGACTGGATCACCTCGCCCGTCACGGCGGACGCGGATCTTAGGGCAGGGATGGTTCCGGTGCGGGTGCGGGCCCGGGATCTGGCTCAAAACAACGATTACGCCAAGGCGTACCTGCGGGCCTTGAAAAAAAACGTCGTCGGGGCGGACGGCTTCACCCTGCAGATCAAGGCCGTCGATTACGTCGTTGACCCGAAGACGGGCAAGATTTCTCCCAAGCCCGACGCGCTGGCCAACACCATCCTCGAGCAGGGATTTGCCGACTGGAGCCGCGCTGGGATCTGCGAGATGAGCGGACGATTCTCGTTTCGGAAGGTCCAGGAACTGGCAATAGAGACCGCCGGCCGCGACGGGGAGATGTTCCTGCGGATCGTCCGGGGGGCCACCGCTCGGAACAGGTACGGGTTTGCGCTGCAGCTGATCGAGCCGGACTACGTCGACGAGACGCACAACGCCACGCTTTCAAACGGCAACGTCATCCGGCTGGGCGTGGAGATCGACCTGTGGCGGCGGCCGGTGGCGTACTGGATCCGCAAATTCACCCCCGGCATGGACATCTACGGGGCTCCCCTTGCGGCCACAGAGCGCGAGCGGATCCCGGCAACTGAGATGATCCACTTCTTCGACCCCGAGCGGGCGGATCAGACCCGCGGAATCTCCTGGCTGGTCCAGTCGATGATCCGGATGCGGCACTTGGGCGGCTACGAGGAAGCGGCCGTGGTAAATGCCCGGGCCGGCGCCTCGAAGATGGGGTTCTACAAGCCGGGTCTATCGGGCGAGGAGTACACCGGGGACGCGAAAGACGCGCAGCAGAATCCCGTCACCTCCGTGGAACCGGGTATCAACGAGATCCTGCCGCCCGGCTGGGAGTTCGTGCCGTATGAGCCCAAGTACCCGGACCAGCAGTACGACGGGTTCGTGCGGGCGACCTTGCGGGGGATGTCGGCGGGATTGGGGGTCGCGTTCTCGTCGCTGTCCAACGATCTGTCGGATGTGAACTTCTCCTCGATCCGGGCGGGCTTAATCGAGGAGCGGGAGACCTGGAAGTCCCTGCAGAAGCTCTTCGTCGAAGCGGTCAACGATCGGGTGTTCTCCGAGTGGCTTCTGATGGCCTTAACCACCGGCGCGGTGAACCTTCCCCTTTCGAGGTTTGAGAAGTTCAACGTTCCGAAATGGACCGGGCGTAGGTGGGCCTGGGTGGACCCACTAAAGGACGTTGAGGCCAACCGGGCCGCTGTTGCGGCTGGGTTTAAGAGTCCCACCCAGGTCATCAATGAGATGGGCGGGGACCGGGAGGACGTCTACCAGGAGATCGCGCAGGACTTCGAATACGCGGCCTCTTTGGGGCTTGCGTTCGACTATTCCGCAGGAGGAAAGGCAAATGCCCAAGGCAACGCCGAAGAAGATGGGGCCACCGGCGGGGGAGAGGCAGTACCGGTCGGTGGCGGTGGAAACGGCAAAGACGCAGGTGGAGGCGCGAACGGTCGAGATCGCTTTCTCCTCTGAAGTGCCGGTGGTTCGCTGGTGGGGGATCGAAGTCCTGTCCCACGATTCGGGAGCGATGGACTTATCGCGCCTCGAAAGCGGCGGGCCGGTGCTGATGGACCACAACACCCGGGATCTGGTGGGGGTGGTCGAGGAGTGCCGATGCGATCCCGACAAGATGGGTCGGGCGCTGGTGCGGTTCTCCAAGTCCGCCCGCGCTGAGGAAGTGTTCCAGGACATCCAGGACGGCATCCGAAAGAACGTCTCCGTGGGGTACGAGATAGGCGACGCGAAGGAGCTGGATCCCAAGGAGATGCCGGTGGAGCTTCTGGAGCTTTCCGCCCGGGAGAAGCTCCCGGTCTACCGAGTCAACTCCTGGACTCCGATGGAGATCAGCATGGTGGCGGTCCCCGCCGACCCCACGGTGGGGGTAGGCCGAGCGGAGGAAACAAGCAGGACGGAAGTGGAATCGGCCGGGCCGCAGGCCCCCGTCGAAATCCTGGCCCAAGCGGCCCAAGTAAAGGAGGAACGGATCATGCCGGAAGAAAAGGTCAAAAGCCCCGAAGAGATCCTGGCTGCGGAGCGGGCCCGGGTGGAGGAGATCAACGCGCTCTGTTCGCGTCACAACATGCCCGTCGAGACGAGAGACAAGGCGCTCAAAGAGGGAACCACCGTTGAGGCGTTCCGCGGGGTCGTCCTCGAGCGGATCGGAACCGAGAAGCCGCTTGTTCCCCCTCCGGGCGAGGTGGAGATGTCCAAAAAGGAGGACCAGGAGTACTCCATCGTCCGGGCGCTGTTGGCTTCGGCCACCGGCGACTGGAGCAAGGCTCCCTTCGAGCTGGAGGTCTCCCGGGAGATCGCAAGGAAGGTCGGGAAGGAATCCAAGGGCTTCTTCCTGCCCACGAACCTCTCGGTTCGCGCCCCGCTTTCTGCAGGGGTGACCGCCGCGGGTGGTGCGGCCGTCCAGACGACCATCTACCCGTTGATCGAGCTGCTCCGCAACCGGATGATGGTCCGCAACATGGGGGCGAGTGTCTTTTCGGGTCTGCAGGGCAACATCGCCTTCCCCCGGCAGACCGCAGCCGCTACGCTCTACTGGACCGGAGAGGTGCCGGCCTCCGATGTCACAGAATCGGAAGCCACCTTCGACCAGGCGGTGTTAACCCCCAAGACCGCCCAGGCCACCACGGCCTATTCCCGGCAGCTGCTGGCCCAGGCCTCGATCGACATCGAATCGTTCGTCCGAAACGACTTGGTTCGGATCAACGCACTGGGGCTCGATTTGGCGGCGATCAACGGGTCGGGATCGGCCAACCAGCCTCGGGGGATCTTAAACCAGACCGGCATCGGGTCGGTGGCGGGAGGGACCAACGGACTGGCACCGGACTGGAGCCACATCGTGGGGTTGGAATCCGCCGTGGCAAACGCCAACGCGGACCTGGGGGAACGCGGCTACCTCACCAACACTTCCGTCCGCGGGAAGCTGAAGCAGGTCCAAAAAGCCACCTACCTGGACTTCATCTGGAAGGACGCTCCCGGGGGTAACGGCATCGGGGAGATGAACGGCTACAAGGCCGGCGCCTCCAACCAGGTGCCCTCCAACCTCGACAAGGGCACGTCGGTTGGCGTGTGCTCCGCGATCCTCTTTGGCAACTGGAGCGAACTCTTGATTGGCGAGTGGGGAGTCCTGGAGCTCATCACGGACCCGTACGCCCAGAAGAAGAAGGGGAACATCGAGGTGACCTCCTTCATCATGGCGGATATCAACGTCCGGCATGCGGTGTCGTTTGCCGCCATGGTGGATGCGCTGACCGCGTAGTCCTTTAAATCCGCTAATCGAAGGAAGGAGGCCCTCCGCGTGAGGGCCTTTTTTCTTACCTAAAAAAAGGAGAAACCGATGAAGGTGAAGACCTTAAAAGCCTGCGGCATCGGCGGAGTGCACGTGTCCGTCGGAGAGATCGTGGATGTGACCAAGGAAGACGCCAACACCCTGTTCGGCTACGGTTTGGCCGTCGAGCCCACCGACGGAGAGATTGTGGCGGGGGCTGCGAAGAAAAGGGAAGGGAAGTAAAGCGTGGTCGACCTGGACGCTTTCAGCGCTTCCTTTTTCGACGGAAGCTTCGACGAAGAGATCGTTTTCACGCCTTCCGGTGGCCAGGCGAGGCCCGTCAGGGCCATCTTCGACAACGAGTACCAGGCGGCGCAATTCCAGGATGCGGACGCGCAGATCGAAGCTTCCGGACCGCGGGCTATCTGCCGAGAAGGCGACGTCACCGGCGTCGCCCACGGGGACACGCTGCTTATCCGGGGCGTTATGTACTCCGTGGCCGAGGTCCATCCGGACGGGACGGGGCTGGTAGTCCTGATCCTCTCGAAGGACGTCTGAGATGGCGGACAAGCGGCAGGCAATCGTGGACGCCATCCGGACGCGGCTTGCCGGGATCCTCGTTTCCAACGGCTACAACACGGATATCGGGCGCCACGTCTTCGAATGGAAGGTACGGGCCTTCTCGGATTCGGAGCTTCCCGGGGTGGCGTTCCGGGACACCGATCCCACGATCCGGGAGCTTACTGGCGGGATGCAGGAGGTATCGCTACCTGTGGAATTCATCATCGGGGCGGCATCGGGCGCAACCACCATGGCGGTCATCCGGGCGGCGATTACGGACGTCCTCGCGGCGATCAACTCGGATTTCACCTGGGGCGGCCTGGCCTGGGACACCTCCATCGACACTGTCGAGGCCTTCGCGGAAGCCGAGGGGAAGCTGACCGGCCTGGCGAAGATCTCATCCACCGTCAAGTACGAGCAACCCCGTCCGGTCCATACGTAGACAGGAGGAAACGAAATGCTAAAAACCATGGCCCTTCTGTTGGCCAAGCGCGAGACGGGTTACGGGGTGGACTCCTTACCCGTCGCCGCGCAGGACGCCATCCTCTGCGAGCTGCCCGAGTTCGAGGTGATGGGCAAGAAGCTCGAGCTGGCGGACGTGAAGGCCTTCTTCGGCGGCCGCTCGGCGGTCAACGTCGGCACGGGCCTCAAAGTGTCGTTTACGACGGCCATTCGGGGGTGCGGAGGGGGAGCAACGCTCCCCTCCACGCCGCCCAACATGGGGGTTCTTTTTAAGGGGTGCAACTTCGACGAGGAGATCGACGCTACGCCGGGCTCGGAAAAGACGACGTACACCCCGCACAGCAAGATCGACGATGCGGATTCGTTGACCCTCTACTTCTGGCAGCACAACCACCTCTTCAAGATGCTCGGCTGCCGGGGGAGCGGACCGTCCGTGGAGGCCAAGGCCACCGAGTACGGGAAGGCGAAATGGGAGTTCCAGGGGATCTACGCCGGGCCGGTGGACCAGGCGATCGAGGTGGGAACCTTCCCCACGGCAATCCCGCTGGTGTTCAAGAACGCGGAAGTTTCGATCGACGGGTACGCCGCCGTGATCGAGAGCTTGAAGATCGACGTGAAAAACGAGCTCGCCACCCGGCCCGATGCCAATGCCTCGACCGGGATCCTGTCGTACTTCGTCAAGGAGAGAGCGGTCACCGGGGAGATCGATCCGGAAGCCGTGGCGCTTTCCACCAAGAACTTCTTCCAGATGTGGGAGGACTCGGAAGCCGTCGAGCTTACCGCGACCATCGGGCAGAGCGCAGGGAACCGCTGCCGCATCACCTGCCCCAACGTGCAGTGGGACGTTCCCAAGTATGCCGATCGGGACAACCGCCTGACGTACTCCCTGCCGCTGCTGATCAACCCCTCTCCGGCGGGCAACGACGAGATCATGTTCGTATTCGACTGAAGCGGAGGCGCACATCATGTTTGACCTTGGATGCGAGAAGAACCGATTCCCCGTGGCGGCGAAAAGTCCCAACGGGGAAGACGTCACCTTCGACTTCTTCTACCGCCGTCCCACCACGGAGGAGATCGTTGCCTACAACAAGAACCTGTTCCAGAAGAGAAACGGCAAGGTCGTAAACAACGTGGTCCCGGTCCGGATCGAGATGGGACTTAAGATCCTGACCGGCGTGCAGGACGGGGTGTTCTCCTTCAACGGCAAGCCGGTCTCCTCGGACTCGTCATCGTCCGATTACTTCCCCGACTGGAAGAACCTGCTCAAAGGCGCTCTCTCCGGGACGGTGGCGAACTTCGCCTTCCGGGTCTTCGAGGCGGTTTCCGAAGCGCAGGTCGACCACGAGGAGATCCTGGCCACGGAGGAGGGCGAAGACGCGCTCCCTTTGGGGAAGAGCTAAAGACGTGGACCTCCCGGTGCCAGGGCACGCCTCAAGAAATCGCTGCGTGTGCGAAGAACTTCCCGCCGGGAATAGACCTCCCGGAGTCCGTCTGTCCCACTTGCCCTAAGAAACAAGGGGGGCGAAGCCCCTCCGAGTGGCTCTCCCACATCTGGTACCTCTTTCTCCTCCAACGGGGCGGATACCCATTCGGGAAAAACGATCTGTCGCCTGAGGAGTGGATCGATTTAGGGGTCATGCGGGAACACTTCGAGACGGCAAAGGTTGCCCATGGCTGACGAAAACCGCATCCACATCGAGATCACCGGAGACCCTTCCGGAGCAGTAGCGGCTACCGGAGCGGTGGAGAAGGCGACGGAGCGCTTAAGCGAAGGGACCAGGAGTGCCCTGGGGGGCCTGCAGCAGTATTACGACGCCTTTAAGAAGAACTGGCTCGAGGTCACTGCCGGCATCTATGCGGCGTGGAAAGCCTTGCAGAAGATGTGGGATTTCATGCAGCAGGCGGCGGAACTCTCCGAGGCGATGGCCACCCTCGACGCCTTAACCCGCCAATACGGCATAACGGCCAACGACCTGGTCTCCAAGATCGGCCTGGCCTCTCAGGGGTTGATCGGGATGGGATCGGCCGCACGGGTGGCGGGGGACGCGCTGGTCAAGGGCCTACGTCCCGAGCAACTGACGCAGATGGCCTCCTGGGCGGTGACCCTCTCCGACATCAAGGGAGGGGCGATTTCCACCGCGGAAGCTTTTCAGATGCTCTCGGAGTCGATCGCCACGGGCCGGGAGCGGGGATTGAAGGCCCTGGTCGGGATCGTCGACCTGGAAACCAAGTACGGCGACCTGGCCTCCCGGATGACGCAAGCCGAGAAGGCCCAGGCGATGTACGCAATCGCCGCCGAGCGGATGGGGGCGATCCAGCAGACGGTGGGGGAGCAGACGCTCTCCTCCGCCGACCGCCTGGAGCGGTTCACCAACTCCGTGGCCAAGGCCAAGTACTACCTGGGCGAGCTGCTGCTGGTCGTAGGGCTGCCGCTCATCGGCGCGTTCCAGGTCGCGATGACCATTATCTACGGCCTGGCCGGAGCGTTTTCGGTACTGGTCCAGACGGCGTCGATGGCCACGGACGCTTTAGGTGTAACGGACGGGGCTACGGAGCGGTGGGGCAGGCGGGCGGAGGAGATGTATTCCAATGCCGCAGCATCAGCTGCGGAAGGCACGGACAACATCCTGTCGTTCTTGAAGCACTCCCGGGATCTCGCCCAAGGCCTCCCTGCGCTCAACGCCGGTCTTGGCGGCACTTCCGCCGAGGTGCAGAAGCTAAACCGCCAGATCGACGACCTCATCGCCAAGAACACGCAGGGCGATCTCGAGCAGATCCGCCGGCAGGCCGCAGAATACGAGCGGCAGGGGGCGGATCGAGTCAAAGTCGCCGCCTGGGTGGCCTCGGAGATGGAAAAGATCGAGCGAGAGGTGGTGGCCAACGCCCGCGAGGCGGCCGAACGTCGGACGGAGTCCGACATCCAGGCGTCTCTTAAGGTACTGGAGCTTAAGAAGAAAACCGGGGAGGCTTCGGAGATCGACGCCCTCCGGGCACAGTATGAGGCGCAGGATAGGATCCTGGCGGCCCAGCGGGAGAAGCTTGCCGGGGACCTCGTCGGAGAAAAGAACACGGCCAGGCAGGCCGACCTTCGCAACCGGATCGCCGCGATCGACCGGCAGATCAATCAGCTTGCGGAAGAACGAGTAACGGCCCTCCAGACCCAGGAGATCGCAAACACCCGGGAACTGGCGCGCGTAAAGATGGACGAGTCCATCCGGAGCAAGGAAGCCGAGAACGCGATTCTCGAGTCGATGGATGCGCAGGCCGTGCGGACCGGTCTGGTTACCCACGCCGAGGCTACCCGCGCCAAGTACGACCGGGAGCGCGAGTTCCTTACGCTTCGCATGGCCCAGGAACTGTCCTTCTCCCAGCAGCAGGGGATCACGGCGGCGGAGAAGCTGAAGCATGAGGAAGAGTATTCAAGGATAGAGCGACAGCTCTTCGATACCCGCCGGCGCGAAACCGACGACCTGAACAACACCCTCATCGAACAGGAAACAATCCTCTTAAACCTTGCCCGGCAGCGGGCAGACGCGGAGCGGCAGCACGCCCAGGAACGACTGGCGGCGTTGACGGCGGGCCTGTCGAACCTCGCCGGAGCGGCGGGGGAGGGGTTCTCTGGGCTCGCCGCCGGGATCGGGGACCTGGGAGCGCTTGCCGCAGGGGCGGACCCGTACACCGAGCAACTGGCGCAGCTGGATTCCTACCACCAGCAGAAGCTCGAAAGGATCCGCCTTCAGGCCCAAGCCGAACTGGAGGCCAAGGCCGCCGTGGGAGCCTCCGAGGACGAGCTTTTCGCCGCTCGTCAGCAGTGGCAGGCGGAGATGATCGACGCGTACCGGCAGTGGGATGCAGACAGCGCGGAAGTTACCGAACAGCGCAAGCTCACCATCGCCTCCACCGCCATGGGAACCATGGCTTCCTTGGCGCAGTCGTTCTATGCGCTCTCCGGCAACCAGAGTAAAGCGGCGTTTGCCGCCTACAAGGCGTTCTCCATCGCGCAGACGATCATCGACACCTACAAGGGCGCCCAGGGGGCGTTCGCGGCGCTGGCCGGCATTCCGATCGTGGGACCTGCTCTCGGGGCCGCGGCCGCCGCCGCGGCGATTCTCTCCGGGATGATGCGGGTCAAGCAAATCCAGGCGATGCAGCCTGGCGGCGCGTCCGTGTCGGCTTCTGCGGGAGGAGCCGGCGTGCCGGCGATTCCTCCTGGTGGGACGACTTCCGCCCCGAGTGGCACGGAAGGCACGGATCAGAGCAAGCCGACGCAGACGGTGAATGTCCACATCTACGGCAACGTCGTCGACCACGACAAGTTCGCCCGGGAACTGGTCCCGGCAATCTCCAAGGCGATCGGAGACGGGGTCGCATGAAACCGGTGATCCTTTTCGACAACCGGTTCCTGGACGGCGTTCCGGTTGCGACCGACACCGCGCCGGGATTCAGCGCCTTGAACCTCGTGGACTTAAAGCCCTTCACCTTCTGGAAGGCAGATTCGCAAGGGGGCAGGTACATCTCGGTGGATTGCGGGACGGACAAGCCGGCGGACGCCTTAGGGATCATCGGCCACGACCTCTCCTCCCTTGGTGGGGCGGTCTCGGTGGAGGCGTCCTATGACGGCGTGGACTGGTTCGAGCAGATGTCGCCGTACGCGCCGTTGAGCGACAAGGCGTTCCTGAATCTGTTCCCCGAAACGGTCGCCCGCCATTGGCGGCTGCTGATCGACTCTCCGCTGGCCGCCCCGACGATCGCCTGCGTTCTGTTGGGGTCCCGGATGACATTTCCCTTCCCTGTGGACGCTCCGTTTGCGCCGGTAAAGGAGCAGGTGGAGACGGTGGGGAAGAAGAGCAAGGCCGGGCACCTGCTGGCTCATCACGTGAAATACAAGCCGTACACGATCTCCGCGAAGTTCTCCTACGTGGACCGGGAGTGGGTGGATTCGGTCTTCCTTCCGTTCTGGCAGATCTATGGAAGCGAGCTCCATCCCTTTTTCTGGGCGTGGGACCTCGACACGTACCCGCAGGACGTGCGGTTTGTCCGGTTCGACCCCGGATACACGTACGCGCCACCGGTGTCGGTCTTGCAGTGCTACGACTCCTTAACCCTCGAGTTGGAAGGGGTCAGGGAGGCCGTGGCCCCATCGGCGCCGCCACTCCCCCCGCCCATTCTTCAATGAGTGAACGCTTTTCACGATAAGGAGGCTTGACTCATGCCGTACTCGACTGCCGGCAAGAACCTGATGCTGGATGCGCTCCGGGGGACCAACCCGACGGTGGCGCTGGCGTACGCATCGCTACACACCAACGATCCGGGAGATACCGGCGCAAGCGAAGTGACCGGGGGAGCCCCGGCGTACGCGCGCAAGGCCGTCACGATGGGAGCGGCAAGCGCAGGAGCCATCGCCGCGACGAACCAGCCGGTGTTCGACGTTCCCGCGGAGACGACGGTTACGCACGTGGGTTTCTGGTCGGCGGTTTCCGGAGGGACGTTCCTGGGGTACGCCGATGTGACGGATGAGACCTTCGCCGCCCAGGGGACCTATACCCTTACCAGCGCAATCCTCGACCTAAACCTGTAACGCGCTCGGAAGACCTACTGCAGCAAGGAGGACAGGGTGCCGCTTCGAATCTACATCGCTCCGCAGATCGGTTCGGGGATGGTGCTCGATCCCAATCCTGCAAACTGGACGGACACGACGGGCCCGTTCCGGTCCCTGCTGCAGCAATTCATTAACCCGGCCGCGGGGGAGGGATTCGAGGAGATCGACCATCCGGCCTGGCGGATATCGATCTGTACGGTGGAGGCGCAAGGATCCACTCTGGACGCGATCGAGGCGGATCCTCGTGTGACTCCGGTGACCCCGATCCGCGCTGCCGACCGAACGCACCTCAAAGAAATCCTCGGTACTCCGTTTGCCTCGTTTCCCTTGGCCTGGCGCAACGCTGCGCGGACGAAGCTGGAAGCCGTCAGTATCAACACGGAGTGGATCACGGGCACCGATACACTGAAGGACGTCCTTCGGCAGGTCGTGAAGCTGTTCTCGGTGGCGCAGGTGGCGGACGGCCACGGCCAGGCCAACGTCATGGAGTTTCTGAAAGAAAATCTCGACGTTGAGGTCTCCGCCATTCCGGCGGCTCGCCGGCAGGCAATCCGGGACTGGCTTGTCTCACGAGGCATCGACGTGTCGTGGATCACCGGTTCGACGACCGTGCGTCAGGTAGTGGCGGCCCTTCCCGGCAACTTCGCGCGGTTGTACGGCCGCAGCGTCATTCTGCGGTTTGCCGGCGAGGAGTTCTAAGTGGCGACGCGGGTTCCGGTCTGCTCGGATGATTTTAACCGTGCCAACGAAAGTCCCATCGGAGGTAGCTGGACCAAGCTTGCCTGGACGGTTCCGTATAACATCGTCCGCTCGATGGCGGTGAGCGGGAACATCGTGGTTCCCATGATCACCCAGAACCAGGGGGTGGAGTGGGAAGGGGCCTGCTGGAACGCCAATCCGTTCAACGGCGACCAATATTGCGAGTTCAAGTACGTCCAGGCAAGCACGTATTCGGCGGATTTCATGCCGCTGGTCCGTTTGAGCAACGACGCCAACGGAAACAGCTACGGCTTCTACATGTGGAGCGGCGGGCCGACGGCCAGAATCCGCAAAAGCGTAAACGGGGTAGTCACGGAAATCGCCACCTATAGCCTGGGGATTGTCCTAAATTCTGTCTACTCCATCGAGGCGGAAGGCACGACGATCCGCGCGATTGTCGACGGCGTCGTCAGGTTCACCGCCACCGATGCATCCGTGGCTGGAGGCACTGTCGGAATGGCCGGACCTAATTCCAACCTCGCGACGCCCAAGGGCTTTGACAACTTCGTCGCCGGCAATCTGCTGCCGCCCGGCGGATGGCTCAGCAGGAACTACTGGTGGCACCAGCCCTTCGGGCATGTCAGGGGGTAGCAGATGTATCTGCGTATTCCGGCGGGATCCACTTCCCGGATCATCCAGTTCCCGATCTTCGATTCGTCCTCGACCACGGGCGCGAAGCTGACCGGGCTTGCCTACAACACGCCGTCCCTATCCGCCTACTACAACCGGGAAGGGGCCGCGGGCGGAGCAGTGGCGATCACGCTTGCCGCCGCGACGAAAGGGACCTGGACCTCGGGTGGATTTGTGGCCATCGACCCCACGAACATCCCCGGCAGTTACGAACTGCACCTCCCGGACGCTGCGCTGGCTGCAGGTGCCAGGTCCGTGCTGGTGTCGGTGAAAGGTGCGGCCAACATGGTGCCGGTGGATCTGCTCATCGAACTGACCCCGGGAGACGCCTACGAGGCGCTTATGAGCGCGTCTTATGCGGAGCCCGGGCAGGAGGTGCCGCCTGCGACAGCCTCCCTGGTCACCAAGATCGGATACCTGTATAAATTCCTCCGCAACAGGATTACGCAGACCTCCGACACCCTGTCGGTCTACAACGCCGCCGGGACGACCGTGGATCACAAGGCGACGACCGCAGAC
>JACZKY010088770.1_pt1 | contig 16715 bp, 14 predicted proteins | sample 8237611 | NCBI WGS metagenome assembly JACZKY01 (sample SAMN16148055, study PRJNA663545) | marine sediment metagenome | biome: sediments and biomass from bioreactor inoculated with such sediments; feature: coastal sediments; material: methane- and iron-fed bioreactor; isolation source: Bothnian...
GTATAACACCCACACTATTGTTAACAGTTACATATTCTATTACGTCTTTTGATAATTTTTTATAATAAGGATTATTAGTTTTTTTATATTTCTTTCCATATTGCAATGACGCAAAAGCACCGCCAAAAACAACGCTTATAAATGGCACAAACAATGCGAGAACGAGCACTAGAATGTAGTGAAGCAACTCGATGTGCTCTGCAGATTGTGGTAAAACTAATTTATCTAAAAAATCCATATAAGTTCACTTTGTATTTGATTTATGAAACAAATAGTTTATCAATTGAAACAACAAGAACAACAAATAAAGCAAAATAATTAATACTTCTAAAAGCAAATCTAAATGCAATTACTTCCTGCGTTTGTTGTAACAAGTTTATCGATTTGAATGCTAACCATAATGCGGCTATAAAAAGACTGTAATTTATAAATTGGTTATGTGATATCTGGAATAACGGAATTAATAATCCGGTAACTCCTGTTGCTATTATCCAGATAAAAGTTATTCTTCCCAATTGCTGCCGGCTAAAAATCTGTGTTAAAGTCGGAAACCCGGCTTGCTGATAATCTTTATCCAGAATCATAAGCAATAACCAAAAATGCGGGATCTGCCATATGAAAAAGAAAAACGAAATTAAAATGATTTGAGGATCGAATAGATATCCGCCGCCAGCCAGCCATCCAACAATTGGAGGAATAGCGCCGACCAATGAGCCCGGTACAATCGCTAAAGGAGAAATCTTTTTAAGCGGTGTATACACGCCATTGTACCAAAGCAGATTCAATAATCCAAAACATAAAGGTAAAATACCGCTGCCAATAAAAAGCAAAATTGATCCAATAACTACAAGTGTTAAAGAAATTATTAGTACAGATTTAGCAGAGATTTTTCCGGCAGGTATTGGACGATTTTTTGTCCTTTCCATTCTTGCATCAGAATTTCTTTCCTGATAATGATTTAATGCTGCTGAGCCGCAAGCCAGTAATAAAATTCCGATAGTTGGAAGAATCAAACCTGCATCAATTGAATTGGTTGCTGCAATGTATCCGAAAACAGTTGTGATTGTAACGAATATAGTTATTCGAAGTTTAGTAATTTCAAATAATATGTTAATCGTATCTCTCAAAAAAATTATTTTCCAGTACTTTTATTTGTAGAATCGGTTTTTGTTGTGGAATCTGAAACAGTTGTATTAAGCCAAACTGAAAATTCTTCTTGAGGCATAACCTTAACTTTGTTGTACATATAAGAATGATTGAGTCCACAATATTCTGCACATGCAATATCAAAAGACCCTAATTCTTTAGCTTCAAACCATATCATTCTTTGTTGATTTGGGTAAACATCTTTTTTAATACGAAATTTTGGTATGTAAAAAGCGTGATTAACATCTAAAGAATGTAAGTTTAATTTTACGGGTTTATTAATCGGAACATAAAGTGAATCTGTTGTTTTTCCATTTTCATATTTAAATGTCCACTTCCACATCTGAGCTGTAACATCAATATTTAAAGTATCTTTAGGCGCTTCAGACATATCAACATATCCAACCCATCCGTACCAGAACATAATTAATACAAGAATTGTTGGAATCACCGTCCAGGTAACTTCCAAAAAAACATTGCTGTGAACGTTGGTGGCTTTTGGATTTCTTTTGCGATTATATTTTACAACAAAGTAGATCATCAATCCTGTTATAAGAACAAGAAAAAAGATTGAGACTACAAGAGTAAACAGAAAAGCAAAATCAACTTCTTTTGCAAAATTGGACGCACCGTTAAACATATTTAATTCCTTACTATAAACGAATAATCAGAGAATAATAAAATGAATGAAATTAAAAGAAATAATATTGCAACTCCGACAAACGCCCTGAATGTTTTACTTTCACTTCTTAGATGCATGAAAATTTTCAAGACTAAAAAAGATTTTATTGATGCAATGACAAGTGCTGTTGCTATTGTCAATCCACCAAAGTTTATACCTGCAACTGCTACAGTTATTCCTGTAAGCGCCATTAAAGCAAGCCACACAAGTATGTATACTCCATAACCGTGGCTATGCTCCGAATGTAATTCCTGATTATGTTCCATGCAAAAATCCTTAAGTTATAAGATAGAATAATGGGAAGAGGAAAATCCAGATTATATCAACTAAGTGCCAGTATAATCCGGTTGATTCTAATTTTACATAGCTATCATTGTTAACAATTTCCTTTGATGTAAATCTCATCATCACTGAAATTAAGACAATTCCTATTATTACATGCAATCCATGCAAACCGGTCATAACATAGTATAAACCAAAGAAAACTATTTCTCCTGATGGCTTAGAAAGAAGCGTCTCTGAGCCAGGATAAATTCCGTGATGAAATTTAGCGGACCACTCAAAATATTTATTAATCATAAAACCAAGAGCCAGCACAATCGTAATAAATTGAAAGAAAATTGATAATGCTTTTTGTTTTCTTTGAATGGCAGTAATTGAAAGTGCCATTGTTAAAGAACTTGTTAAAAGAATTGCAGTATTAAGTGTTCCAACAATTGTATTTAATTCTTTTGCAGCAATATGAAAATCTGCCGGAAATTTATATCTGTAAACAGAATAAAGTATGAACATACCTCCGAATAAAATCAGCTCTGTAAATAGAAAGAGCCACATTCCCATCCGGGCTCCAACATCATCACGATGTACGTGAGCTACTGCCTGTTCTTGAGAACTCACTTAACCTCCTGAGTTTTAAGAGTAGTTGCTTCATTTAGTTTGTATTGATATGGAGCTTCGTGCACAGTTGGAATATCAATAAAGTTTTCATGGATTGGCGGCGTTTCGATAGTCCATTCTAATGTTTCTCCGCCCCAGGGATTTTTATCGGTTATTTTTTTACCGCTTACTAAAGCCTTAATCAGGTTTCCAAACATTATTAGAATACCTAAGACAAGTATCCATGATCCCACCGTCGATATTACATGATAAATCTGAAATTCCGGTAGGTAATCATAATATCTTCTCGGCATCCCAAGCCAGCCCATTATAAACATTGGAAAGTATAATGTATTAAATCCAACAAACAATAACCAAAATGCTGATTTAGAAACTTTTTCATTATACATTTTTCCAAACATTTTTGGAAACCAATAGTGCAAGGCAGCAAATAAACCGAAACCAGTACCGCCAAACATAACGTAATGAAAATGCGCGACAATGAATGAAGTATCGTGAACCATTATATCAACTGATAGTACTCCTTGCATAATTCCGGTTAATCCACCAATTGAAAACTGAAATATAAAAGCTAATACAAATAATAATGGAGTTGCAAGTTCAATAGAGCCTTTATACAATGTTGCTGTCCAGTTAAAAACTTTAATTGCACTTGGAATTGCTACGACCATTGTAAGAAGAGAAAAAATAAATTGACCCGTATTGCTCATTCCTGCAGTGAACATATGATGCGCCCAAACAAGAGAGCCGAAAAGTGCAATCGCAATACTGGACATTGCAATAAACTTATATCCGAAAATGGTTCTTCGTGCAAACACAGGAATTATTTCTGAAACTATTCCCATCGCAGGCAGTATCATAATGTATACTGCGGGATGCGAGTAAATCCAGAATAAATGTTGATATAACACCGGATCGCCTCCAAGTGCGGGATCAAACAAACCAACGCCAAAAGCTCTTTCAATAATCACTAAAAGCATTGTAATACCGATAATCGGTGTAGCTAAAACCTGAACCCAAGCAGTTGAGTAGAATGACCAGACTGAAAGAGGCATTTTAAACCACGTCATTCCCGGAGCTCTTAAACGATGTACAGTGGTTACAAAATTTAATCCAGTTACAATGGATGAAAATCCAAGAACAAATGCTGCAAACAGTGCTAGGCTAACATTGGTACCTGTCCTAACACTATAAGGAATATAAAATGTCCAGCCTGTGTCTGCAGGTCCACCAGGTAATAAAATAGATATCACCGCAAGTAATCCGCCGGCAACGTATAAATACCATGATAATAAATTTAATCTTGGAAAAGCTACATCTTTAGCGCCGATTAAGATTGGAAGAAAGAAATTTCCAAAAACCGCAGGAATACCAGGAATGACAAACAAAAAAATCATTATTACGCCATGAAGTGTAAAAAATGAATTATAAGTCTGAGCATCTACTATAGTTCTACCCGGAGTTAATAATTCAAGCCTCATTAGAAATCCAAATGTAACTCCAACCATAAAGAAAGAGAGAATAGAAACTAAATAAAGAATTCCAATTCTTTTATGATCAGTAGAAAGAATCCATCCTAAAAATCCTTTATGCTTGCCTTGATAATCAAGATAACTTGGATGCTTTCCATTTTTAGGAACTGCTATTGCTTCACTCATTTATAAAATTACCTCTTTTTAATAAAATCTTTTTTAGGTTTAAACCTCAAGTACAAAACGAATACTCCTGCAAACAATAATATAACGGCTCCAAATATCTGAGTAAGATTAAGCACATATGTTTTACCTTCAGGATCATATCTAAAACATAACTGCAGTACTTTTGCCATTGTTGGTGATACTTTACCTTCTGAAGTTTCAATAACAGCCATCTTAAAATCAAACGGTAAAATTCCAAATCCACTTCTATCGGTATAACTTGGAAACAGATATCTGCAGATCTTTCCGTTTTTATCAATAAAAATAAAAGCGCCGTTATGAAGAAAATCTTTGCCCTGCCGTTTAAAATGGAAACCTGCTCCGTCCGCTACTTTTTTAATTGTGGCGCTGTCCCCTGTTAAAAACTTCCAGCTTTCAGGAGGAACGTTTTTATCAAATGCTTGAAAAAAGGTCTGCTTTTTACTTAATGCATCTGCTGGAGTTTCCAATTCATCCATACTTAATACCACTACGTTAAAATCAACGCCAATTACTAAATCAGATTTATTAATTACGTTAGTCAACTCCATTAATAGCGGACTGCAAATTCCCGGACAATTATAATAGACGAAAGCAAAAACAGTCGGTTTTGTAATTAGATCTTTTAATAAAACCCGGTTTCCGTTTTCATCAACAAAAGATTCCTGCAATGGAATTGTTTTACCTAACTGTTCATCAATTCCAACTTCAATCTGCTTTTCATTTGCAAAAATGTTAAAGCTGATAAAAGTAAATAGCAAAGAAACCGATAAAAATATTTTCATCTTATTCACTGATCCTAAATTATTTTAGTCATCAAATTATAAAGTGATGACCATTCATCATTTCCTAAATTAAAAACATTGCCATTAAATCCATTTTGATTTACATTATTAACAATAAGATTTACAAATGTATTTTCATTTTGTTTCCACTGAGGATTTTTTGTAAGAAAGCTGAAAGCAATATTTTTATTCTTTACAACTTTATTAAAAATATTAACTCCATTTTCAGAATTGTTTTTATTCAAATATTCCAGAACAGAATTAATTTTATCCTCTGCTGATTTATTTTCATTAATAATCAACAAACCAGCATTTTTTACAGGAATCTGAGCTGCTATTTTTAATCCTTCGGATAAATTATAAGTTGCATCTAATGCCTGCAGGTCTGCATCGGTATCCATGTCCGGATTCGGAATAAAATTTGTTCTTATGTAATGAGCTAATGCAAATTTTTCTTTTGGTAAAAGATAATCATAAGAAGCCATTGCACTTGGCGGCAGACCTTCCTGCAAAGTTGTATAAATCTGTGAAAGTTTTGTTCCGTTCTTCCAATTATCCTTAGAAGTAAAATTTCTTGGCGCCGGATTCAATCCCATTGAAGCCGGTCCTCCGCCGGCACCATTCTCACCGTGGCAGGATGAACAATTGGCCTTAAAAAGTTTTTCACCTTCTGCTAAAAGTTCGGGAGTAGAACTTTTCATCTCCATTATGTTTATTGGAGGAACGTTTACTGCATTTTTAACTGTCAGGTCAGCGACAACAGTTGTATCCGGCAGAACCGGAGGTACACTTTGCCTGGATATGTTATCAATATTATGAATATAGTATGAACCTATAGCAATCCCAATCACTATGATATAAGGATAGAGTAAGCCAAATACAGCACCCGGATTTTTGGTAACACCAGCAATTTTATTTTTTATTCCGTCAATAAGTTCTTTCATATTAAACCTTTAATCTCATTTTATAGATGAAAATCCATCCCTCTTTTTAATTTTGGATCACCTATCGGTATTAAATTTTCTTTTTTGGCTCTAAATGTAAAAACAATTATTATAAGCCCAACACCTGCAATTGGAAACACTAAATCGATCCAGCTAAAAACATAACCATTTTTCATCGATTCCATATTTGGCATTATCAACCAGAATAAATCAAACAAGTGTGCAAACAGTAACCACACTGCGATAAATTTTAATCGCTTTGGATTCATCTTTGAAGGTTGTGTTAAAAGAGCAAAATACGGAACGAGAAAATGTATAACTATTAATCCTATTGAGAAATATGCCCAACCACCATTCCATCTTGTTAAAAACCAAAAAGTTTCTTCCGGTAGATTAGCATACCAAATTAAAAGGAACTGAGAAAAAGCAATGTATGCCCAAAAATTAATAAATGCGAACAACAAAGCACCCAGACTAAAAAGATGATCATCATTCATCCAGGAGCCGAAGTAACCCTTCTCTTTCAATTTTACAACAGTCAATGTAATTGCTGATAATGCAGCAACTACAATTCCGGCAAAGAAATAAACTCCGAATATTGTTGAGAACCAATGAGGTTCAAGGCTCATCATAAAATCAATTGCTGTAAAAGTAAGACTTAATGCAAATACGGGAATAAAAATTGCGGCCAATCTAATATTATTTTTTGTTAAGGTTTGATCTTTACTTGCATCCTGTTTTCTTGAGTTTCTTGTCATAACCCAATAAAATAGACTCCACAATCCTATAAATACAAAAGTTCTGATGATAAAAAATGTTATGTTAAGATATGGAGCTTTGCCCTGAAGAATTTTATCTTCTGCAATAGCTTCTTTGTGAGCCCAATGGAAAAGATCGTGATTAAAAATTAATAACGGTAATACAAGAATTAGTAAAACCGGTAAAAGTCCGGCAAAAAATTCTGGTATTCTCCTTATTGGTGTACTCCAATCTGCTCCGGCAATATACTCTAAAGCGATAAGAAACAATGAACCCAGTCCGATACTGACAATCATCATGTAAGTTACAAGATAATTAAATACCGCTCTTTCCTGATCAATAAAAAAAGCCAGTAAAGATAAAACAGTACCGACAACAAAAAGCACTAATCCTATTTTAGATAAACCGGCGGGTAAATCCTTTTTCTGGTAATGGAAATCAGTTTGTGACATTGCTACCGGTCTCCTTTTTCATCTCAATTAAATCAGAGTCGCTCGCATTTTTTGCTCTCTGTAAAACTCTTATATAATTTACAACAGCCCATCTTTCTTCTCTTGTAATCTGTGAAGCATAAGATGGCATTACGTTCTGTCCGTTAGTAATAATATGATAAATCATTCCATCACTAAAATCTCTTGCTCTTGTAGAATGCAGGGTAGGAGGATTTGGAAATTGACCTCTTAGCCTGCTGTCACCCTCTGCAAAGTTGCCATGACACGGTGAACAATAAGTTAAAAACTTAGATTTACCAAGTTCCAAATTTTCTTTGGTCGGCAAATAAGGATTTGCCAAAACTTCCGGTGGATTTGTTTGTCCCGCATAAGGATAAGGCATGAATCCTCTTGCAACTGTTCCTTCTACCGGAGTTCTCATTCCCCTGCCATCTGCAAAAAGTTCACTGGGTTTTTGCGGGTTTAATTTGTCCTGATCCATCATAAAATTGTAAGGAACGGTGTAGAGCAATTTATTTAATGTTATATATGTTCCGCCCGAAACCAAAACAGCAACAACAATCAAAAACATAATAAATTTTGGTTGAAATATCGGATATGAATCTTCCGGCGGATAATAAATAATTTCAATCTTTAAAGGATTTAAATTCTTCAGAAAATCGGTAACAGATTTTTCATCAAATTTAGTATCAGTTGCCTCAATAACAATTCCGTACTTATCTGCGGAAACGCTTTTCATATAATCAGTATCGTGCAGTGGATGTTTGTTATCCGGTAATCTGAAAAATAATGCAATCATCGCTATAACAGTTGATACTGTTGCAAGTAGAACAGTCAGCTCAAATGTAACGGGAATAAACGCGGGTAAAGCGAAAAATGGTTTACCGCCAATTACCATCGGATAATCAACAGACATTGTCCAGTACATAAACAATAATGCAATAGAGGCTCCGGATAATCCCATAACCAGCGTTACAAATCCAAGCTTTGATGGTTTTATTTTCATTGCCTTATCCATACCGTGAACAGGATATGGAGTGTTTACATCAAACTCTGTAAAACCGGATGAAGACACTTTTTTGGCAGCATTAATAATTTCATCGGGCGTTTTGAATGTGGCTGCAATCCCGAATATTTTTTTATCGTTATTCATTGTAAGCGCCTCCATGATGAGTCGGCTGTGCGCCATCAGCACTAGCTTTAACTTCTGATATAGAAACTACAGGCAATGATTTTGTAAATAAAATTACCAAGGTAAAAAACAAGCCAAAACTTCCAAGTAAAATTCCCAAATCAAAAATAGTTGGCTTAAAATATGCCCAGCTGGATGGTAAGAAATCTCTGCTAAGTGAGGTAACTACTATAACAAATCTTTCAAACCACATTCCAACATTTACCAATATTACTATCACAAACATTGCAGGAATGGATCTTCTAATTTTCCGGAACCAGAAGAACTGTGGAATAATTACGTTACAGCTTACCATTATCCAATAAGCCCAGGCATATGGTCCGAATGCTCTGTTAATAAATACAAATGTTTCAGCAGGAACTCCGCTGTACCATGCAATAAAAAACTCCATTGCGTAAGAATAGCCAACCATCATTCCAGTTAACAGAATTACTTTATTCATCTTCTCAAGATGATTTAGCGTTATGATATGCTCAAGGTTAAATATCTTTCTAACAAATAGAAGAACTGTTACAACCATCGCAAATCCGGAAAAAATTGCTCCGGCAACGAAGTAAGGAGGAAAAATTGTTGTATGCCAGCCGGGTAAAATTGAAACCGCGAAATCAAAACTTACAATTGTATGTACCGATAATACGAGTGGTGTTGCAAATCCTGCAAGAAGTATATATGATTTTTCGTAATGGGTCCAGTGGCGGTTCGAATGTCTCCAGCCGAGTGAGAACATTGAATAGATAGTTTTCTTAAACTTTGATACTGTTCTGTCTCGCATTGTTGCAAAATCCGGAATCAATCCAACATACCAGAAAACAAATGAAACAGTAAAATAAGTTGAAACCGCAAAAACATCCCAAACAAGCGGTGATATAAAATTTACCCAAAGACCATGCTGATTTGGATATGGCACTAAATATCCTGCTAACCAGGGACGTCCTGTATGGATAATTGGAAAAATACCCGCACACATTACTGCAAAAATCGTCATGGCTTCTGCAAATCTTGCAATACCAGTACGCCATTTTTGCCTTAATAAAAATAGAATTGCAGAGATCAACGTTCCTGCATGACCAATTCCGACCCAAAAAACAAAATTCACAATTCCAAATCCCCATCCAACTGGTTGATTATTACCCCACATTCCTACGCCATAGTAAAAAGTATAACCAAGACATATTGCACCAATTAATAGGAATGCTGATGAAATAGAAATTGCGATAAAAAATTTTTTATCAGGCTTTGTAGCCATAGGCCTGGCAACAAGCTCTTCAATTTGAGCAAGTGTCAGTCTTCCGGCTACTGTTGGCGCTTCCTGGGAGTAATCGATATTCACTATACTTCCTCCGAGTGGATATTTCTGAGTTTAGCTATGTATGTAACATTAGGATGAATATTTAATTCCTCAAGAACATAATAGCCAAGTTCATGATTTCTATATTTAAAAAATTCTGATTGTTTATCGTTAATATCACCAAAATGTATTGCGTTAGTGCCGCAAGCATCCTGACATGCAGTAGTTACATCTGAACCTTTCAAAGTTCGTTTTTCATGGGTTGCATCAGCCCTTGCTTCTGAAATTCTTTGTACACAGAAAGTACATTTTTCCATAACCCCGCGTGATCTAACTGTAACTTCGGGATTATGCATCAACGCAAGTATTGGATTTTCCTGATAACTATCTCTGAAGTGATCTCTAAAATTAAAGAAGTTAAATCTTCTGACTTTAAATGGACAGTTGTTCGAGCAATACCTTGTTCCAACACATCTATTGTATACCATTTGATTTAATCCATCGGGACTGTGAGTTGTAGCAACAACGGGACAAACAGTTTCACATGGTGCCTGATCGCAGTGCTGACAAAGCATTGGCTGCACACTTACACTTGGTTCATCCGCACTTCCGGAATAGTACCTGTCAATTCTAAGCCACTGCATTTCCCTACTCTTTAGTACCTGATCTTTTCCAACAACAGGAACATTATTTTCAACATTGCAGGCAACTACGCAATCGCCGCAGCCTGTGCACTTATTTAAGTCTATGGACATTCCCCATTTAACTCCCGTATAAGGATGAGGATCATATACACTTTTCAATTCTCCGTGGTGCTTCTCTTTTATGATATTCGGATTTTTAGCATAGCCAGCTACGGTCGTTTCCTGAATTATATGTCTGGTTTTATGAAGTTCCTGAATTTTTGGATCATCGAATGCATGGTGTTCCTGGGATGATGCCAACTCATATGTGTCACCGGTTTTTTTAATCGAAGCGTCAGAATATATCCAATTAGAGAAATTGGAATTTTTTGAAAATATCTGATTAACGTTAAAGCCGACACTGTTGGCAACTGTACCTGAGTTATTTCTACCGTATCCTGATTCGATGGTTATTACATTATCCGCAGAACCTGCCTGCATAAAAACTGGCAATGTAATTCTTCGACCATTAATTTCAATTTCAACAACATCATTATTTTTTACACCTAAATCCTTACAGGTTTTTTCTGAAACAGCGGCATAATTATCCCACGTAATTTTAGATACAGGATGAGGTAATTCCTGCAGCCAGCCATTATGAGCAAATCTACCATCTGAGAGAGAATAATTTTCCTTGATAACAACTGTAAAACCATCCTGAGGTGTATTTACCTCCTTTAGTAAGGTCAAAGCATTTGCACTTAATGAATTTAATTTTACATTCTCATTGAACAATACAATTCCATCGTGAAGTGCACCAAGCCAGAATCGTTTAAAGTCTAACTTTGAATTTAGATTTGGATAGACAGTTGTTTCCCAATTTTTCATTAGAAAATCGTGGTACAATTTTTCTGAATAAGTTTCGGGTTTACCGCTTATCCAGGTTAACAATATCGCTTCCTTTTGTCTCGTTTCATGAAGCGGTGCGATAACCGGCTGCTGCAATGAAATAATTCCTGTTCTAGTTTTTGCATCACCCCAACTTTCAAAATTATGATTAATCGGCAGAACATAATTACTTAAATGCGTTGTTTCATTTTCTCTTTCTGAAAGACTTACAACTAAACCAACTTTTTTAAGTGCGTCTCTGTATCCAAGATCATTAGCAAAATGGTAAACAGGATTACAATCAAAATGAATGACAATACCAACATTTCCGGAATTCATATTTTGGATTAGCGATTCAAAATCCTGCATAGACGAATAACTTAATAAAGTATTTGCTGAAGAATCACTTCTAAACATTCCAGAATTACCAAGAGAAGCATTTAACAAATTAACAGCTATATGAACATTTTCCGGTAAAGAATTTCCAGCATCAATTATTGATTTACCTTTATTCGCTGCTAAATCATCTACTAAATGATTTAAAACTTCTTTATTAATATTATACTTTGCTGCAAAAGTGCTTAATGAGAATCCCGATGTATTTACAGAAAGATTTAACGCTCCTCTATTTCCCAGTTCGTTAATCAAACTCATAACAAATTCATATTGAGCTTCCGGCTTTAAACGTAATCTGTAATCTGCATTTATTCCTGTTATAGTCAAACTGCTATCAACAGAATACAATCGGTTAAATGATTTTGAATCAACATCTCTGCCTTCAGCAAACAATCTTGCTGTTTCAACTTTGTTTCCTTCAGTTCCAAGAAAATCAGATTCAAGCGATAAAATTACTTTTGCTTCATTCCATTTTATTAATGGATAATTTCCACTGCCGTAAGATTTTTGCCATGCAGAATTTTTAACTGAGTCATTAAATAATTCGTAAGAATAAATCTTTGTAGATGGATATTTTACCTTAAAATCTTGCAGAACTTTTATTGCGGAAGGTGTTGTGATGGTATTAGTTACAATTGCAATTTCTTTACTTCCTGCAAATGATAACGATGCAACGATCTCAGCATCGACTGTCTTCCAATCTTCAGTATTATAAATTCCATCTTTTTGTTTTAATGGATTTTTTAATCTTTCAGGATCGTATAGATTTAGAATATTTGCCTGCCCTTTTGCACATATCTTACCTTTATTTACAGGATGTTCAGGATTTCCATCAACTTTTATTGGTCTACCTTCACGGGTTTTTATTAATATTCCGCAGGAGTTTGCACACGCTGTACACGTCGATGCGTAAAAGTTTGGTTTACCGACTGTTATTTCTTCGGGTTTAACATTGTAAGGAACTATTTCACCCTTATCGCGATAATCCGTACATGCCGTACCAGCCAGTGCTGCAGAAGCACCAAGCAGAGCAAGAAATTTTCTTCTGGATAATCCGGATAAACTCGTGGGACTAAAGTCATCAGTTACACCCTCTTTAAACTCATGACCTTTAGCCTCTATAACCTGGGGATCATTATAAAGTGCCTCAAAACTTCTCCAGTAATTTGGATCGGGTGATGAATCTTGTGAAGAATTTGTTTGATCAGCTTTAAACTCAGACATTCTTACCACCTACTTTTTTTCTGCTTACTGCAAGAGGATTTACTTTAACTTTTATCTTTTGCTTAAAAAGTTTAGTTTCTTTGGAAAAATATTTCATGGGAAAAGAGTTATAAACTGCAAATCCTAAAGCTCCCAAAGAAATTGAAGTAAAAAATTTTTTTCTATTCATACTAATTTTGCTTTTTTGATTTTCAAATAATCCTTATCTATGACAAGCTGAACAATATTCTGGTCCGGGTTTTATTTTATCTTTAAGTTCCGGCAATTTATCGTGAGCATTTCTATGACAGTTTAAACAACTGCCCATTGTAAAAGAATTCATCTGTCCAACTTTTTCCATTTGTGTAATTTGACCATGGCAGGCAGTACAATCTATTCCCTTATTTACATGAACTGAGTGATTGAAGTATGCATAGTCAGGAACTTTGTGGATTCTTTTCCATCTTAAAGGTTTACCATCACGATAGTATTCTGCAAGTTTTATAATCTCAGGTCTGTCTTTTCTTGCAACGGTATGGCAATTCATGCAAGTTGCAACAGCAGGAACCATTGCAACGCGGGATTTTTCTACACCAACATGGCAGTACTGACAATCAATTTTCATATCACCAGCGTGCAACTTGTGTGAATATGCAATCGGTTGATCAGGCGTATAACCAACTCCATCTCTCTCTGCGCGCGATATGTAATAAGTTAATGTAAAAGATGCAACAACTACAAATAATGTAACAGGCAATCTGTTTCTAAAAATATAATCCAGAAAAGATTTTTTCATCCGAATCCCTTTAGCTATTTAGGGCAAAAATTAAAAAAACATCTTAAACAGGGATAACCCTTAAAGACTATAAATAATATTATTTAGATTAAAATACACGGATTAATAAGGGAAAAAGTAGGGCTTCCCTATTTTATAAAAACAAAAAATTTCTCTTTTGAAGTGTCAAAATTATAAATTTATGTTTTTAAAACAAATGAATCCGTTAAATATCAAAAATAAGTTTTTTTCTTTTAATCTGATTTGAAAGTGAACCATTTTTATTAAAGCAAATCCCTCTATTTTTACTAAGATCAGCCTTATTTAACCATTAAATTATATTCAAAAACAACATTTAATAAAAAAATTAAATCTTACCAATTCATTCAATACATTCTATAAAAGTCTTTTAAGAATTTGATAAGTTATTAATGCTGTGCCAAAAATTATTACTGCATAGAGAAAAATTATCAGAAACGAAGATGAGGTAACTTTTACGCTTGCCAATAATCCTCTCCAACCACATTTCTTACATCTATAATATTTATGAAGTGAAAATTTGCTAGTGACTTTTTCTTTAAAGTTCCTGCTGTGAGAACGCATTATAGTGCCCGAACTTTTGCAGGACGGGCAGCTGTTAAAAGTAGGATTTATCTTATAAAATACCTTAGAATTCCTCAGCAATTTTTTTAACATTTGTTCGAATTCAAAAAAAATTAGTTGTATTTGCCGCTGCTCAATAATCTTGAGTAACTTTTTTCATCTTTTAACAACTTCAAAGCGGTATTAAATTGTTTATCAAATTCCAATCGCTCTTTTATACCTGCGTCATTCCCAAAAAACCTATGGGCAAGTTCCACTTTTAATTCATTTAAAATTTCATCCGAACTTTCTGAAAATTCAATTTCAAACATTCCCTTAACTTCAGATTTTAATTTTTCGAGTGTGCCCGGTAATTCTTTAGATTTATGATTTTCATTCAGATGTTTAACAATATCATTTATCTTTTTTTCTACATCAGATTCATATTCATATTTTGATTCAATCAAGTATTTTTTATACTCCGATAAAAGATTTTCATCTTTAATTTTCTTAAAATCTGAATTAACATTTTGATAATAATATTTGTCAGCAAAGTTGAAAATTGTACCTTTAGCCAGTAGATCTTTTAACAAATCACTTTCAATACCATTCTTTACAGTAGTATCTGGAGTAATTCCACCTGCGCTGTAAACTAATCGTTTATTATCGGTAGCGTACACATCCTCTTTTAACGAATCAGGTTCAGTAATTACCTGATTATCCTTTGAGTAATCAATTTTTTGAATGCACCTTCCGCTTGGTGTATAATATTTTGCTGTTGTTACTTTAAGAGATGTGTTAAAACTTAAAGGTGTAATGGTCTGTACCAACCCTTTGCCAAACGATTTAGTGCCAAGTATTACTCCTCTATCATGATCCTGAATTGCTCCGGCAACAATTTCTGATGCTGAGGCACTGTTTCCATTTACTAAAACGACTAGTTTTTCAGTTCCAACTAAAGGCTCTTCAACGGCAAAATATTTTTTTTCACTGCTTAATTCTTTGCCACGAGTTGAAACAATCAATAAATCTTTCTTTAAAAATTTATCACAAATATCCACTGCAACATCAAGCAATCCGCCAGGATTTCCTCTTAAATCCAAAACTATAGATTTAATTTCTTTTTTATTTTTTAATTGTCTCAGCGCACTTCGTACTTCATCACCAGCAGAGCGGCTAAAGTTTGAAAGCTTTAGATAAACATTATTAGAATTTTCAGGATAGAAATCTGCAAATACAAGATTTTTAACTATTACTTCTTCACGGATCAGATTAAAAATCAATGTATCCTTTTCATTCAATCTTAAAATTTTTAATTGAACGGGAGTTCCAGGCTCACCTTTAACCATTGAAGATATTTCATCAATTTTTTCCGGAGTCACATTCACATCACCTATACCTGTCACAACATCTCCAATTCTAATCCCCTGCTTTTGAGCTGAATAGCCATCAAGCACTTCCAGAATTGTAACCTTATCATTTCTGATCCCTATAGATACTCCAACTCCACCGTATTTACCGTTAGTAATAAGATCAATATTCTCCTGATTTTTTTCATCTATAAAAACCGTATATGGGTCAAGTTTGCTTAACATTCCAACTATACCTGCACGCATAAATTCCTGCGGATCTATATCATCCACATAGTTAAATGAAATCTCTTTATAAACTTTGCCAAACAGTTCCAGATTTTTGCTTATTTCAAAATAGACATCGCTTTTACTTATAATAAAACCGAATGTAAAAAGCACTATCAACGTTAGCGATGAAAAAAATATTATTTTTCGTGTCTTCATTTATTTACTACCTTCAACTAATTTAATTTCACTAATTATTTGTTCAGATATACGTTCAATACTTTGTGTGCCGTCTATTATTTTAAATCGTTTTTCTTTTTTTGAAAGGAAAAGGTAACCTTCTCTAACTCGTTCGTAAAATGAATTATCAGAAACTTCAATTCTATCTAAGTTGGAATGTTCTACTTTTTGTTTTCTAGTAATCGCAATTTCATTTGGAATATCAATAAAAAAAGTTATATCAGGTATTGTATTTCCGATAGCAAGATTATGAATATTAATAATAGCATCAACTGATAAACCTCTCCCAAAACCCTGATACGCAGTTGATGAGTCGTGAAATCTATCAGAAATAACATAAAATCCTTTTTCAAGGTGCGGTCGAATTATTTCTCTGACTAACTGCGCTCTGCTTGCTGAAAACAGAAATAATTCCGTTTCCATAACCATAGCATTATTCTTTTTATCAAGCAGTATATCTCTTATCTTTTCAGAAATTTCTGTTCCACCGGGTTCTCTGATTAAAAGAACGTGTTTATTTTCGCTTAACAAATAATCTCTTAGTAATTCCACTTGAGTGGATTTACCGCAGAAATCTATTCCTTCAAAAGTAATGAACATAAGATAGGAT
>JACZKY010051080.1_pt1 | contig 16713 bp, 16 predicted proteins | sample 8237611 | NCBI WGS metagenome assembly JACZKY01 (sample SAMN16148055, study PRJNA663545) | marine sediment metagenome | biome: sediments and biomass from bioreactor inoculated with such sediments; feature: coastal sediments; material: methane- and iron-fed bioreactor; isolation source: Bothnian...
CAATGCAGTCAACCGCGAGGTTGCCTCACAGTTCCTGCACAAGCTTGGACAGGACGTCAGCATTGCCATCGACGGTGCGCAGGCCGTCCGCCTCGCCTCGGAGGAGGACTTCGACCTGATCCTGATGGATATGCAGATGCCTGTGATGGACGGGATCGCCGCAACGAAGGCGATTCGTGCCCAGCCGGGCAAGAGGCGGACTGTCCCGATCGTTGCCATGACCGCCAACGCATCGGATGCCGATCGGCGCAGGTGCGTCGAGGCGGGCATGACGGGATTCCAGTCGAAGCCGATCAGCATGGCCCAGCTCGCCGCGATCGTTGCCAATCACGCACCCGCCGAGGAACGCCGCAGGGTTCCGTCGCTGGTCTCCGGCGCCACGGTGTCCGCCGATGCCACGCCTGCCCGCGCCGAACCGGACCATGATCGGGACCGTGTTGCCGAACTGGTCGACGCCGTGGGTGAAGAGGGGTTCCGGCATCTCGTCGACGTGTTCTTTGCCGACGCCGGCGCCCTGCTGGCCGACCTCGGCCGCGCCATGGCCACCGGCGATGCCGAACTCGGCGACCGTACGCTCCATTCGCTGAAAGGCTCGGCGTCCAATCTCGGCTTCACCTCTCTTGTCGGTCTCGCGGAGAACCTGCGCAAGGAGCGGCTGGACGCCGCGGCGGCGGCACGCATCGCTGCCGAACTCGCGCGTCTGTCTGCATCGCGCATCGACAAGGCGGCCTGAGGAGATCACCATGCCAGCCAATCTCACGATCCTCATCGTCGAAGACAATCGAACCAATCTCATGCTGATGGAGATGCTCGTTCGCCAGGTGCCGAACTGCGACGTCCTTGCCTATGACCACCCGTCGGACGTCGTGCGCGACCTGGGGTCGCTCGCCTTCGATATCGCCCTCATCGACTACCAGATGCCCTCCATGAACGGCATCGAGTTGATCGCCGCGATCCGTGCCGTCAAGGCGTTCGCCGACAAGCCGCTCGTCATGGTCACGGCCGACCAAGACGCCGTCACACGCCTCAACGCGATCCGCGCCGGCGCCGTCGAATTCCTGCACAAGCCGATCGAGCCGGTTGAGTTCAGGGCACGCATCGCCAATCTGGCGCGGCTGGTCGACGTCCAGCGCAAGCTGGCGGATAAGGCAGAATGGCTACGCTCGGAGGTCGAAAAGGCGACGGTGGAGCTGCGCCGCCGCGAGGAGGATATCATCAACCGGCTGACCCGGGCCGCCGGCTACAAGGACAAGGAGACGGGCGCCCACACGCTGCGCATGGCCCGCTATAGCGGCCTGCTTGCGCGTGCGCTCGGACTTCCCGAGGATCTTTGCCGCGACATTCAGCTCGCCGCGCCGATGCATGACATCGGCAAGGTCGGCATTCGCGACGAAGTGCTCCTGAAGAACGGCGCCCTGAGCGAGGCGGAACGCGAACACATCAACCAGCACACAAGCATCGGCGGCGCGATTCTCGACGGATCCGCCTGCGACCTGTTGAGGCTGGCCGCGGACATTGCCATCTCGCATCATGAGCGGTGGGATGGTGCCGGCTATCCGGCCGGACTGAAGGCAGAACAGATACCACTCTCCGGACGGATCGCCGCGGTCGCCGACGTCTTCGATGCACTCACGACCGCGCGCCCCTACAAGGCAGCGTGGCCGGTCGACCGCGCCTTCGAACACCTGCGCAGCGAATCGGGCCGCCAGTTCGACCCCGCTTGCGTCTCAGCTTTCGAGCGTTGCCGCGATCAGGTCGTCGAAGTGATGTGCGCCTGCCCCGATCCGGGTATCGACGACCGCGATGTCGCTTGACGCGTCGCGATCTGCGGGCGGACTCATCGGTCCGCGTCAGTTCCCTGCCCGTGACCAGTCGATCGACCTGCACAGCAGACCGCCGAGGATGCAGCCGCGTGTCACGAGGCTCGCCTCACGCACGTCGATGCGAATGGAGTAGGTGAGGTCCCGCTTGGGATCGAACGCCGTGCCGGCGAGCCTGCCCCGATCATCGGGTGAGACGGTCATGACCAGCCGGTCGCCGACCTACTCGCCGCCGCTGGTATCCTCGATCCAGACATTCGTCGCGCAGAGTGACGGCCCACACGCCGCGATCCTGACGCGTGCATTGCCGTCGCCGCGCGTCCATACGCCGTGGATGGACTGGCTGGACGAATAGGCCTGCCCGGTGGCGAGCAGCACCGCGACAGCCGTGACGAGCTTAAGCTTGAGCATTCCGAACCTCCTGGCGAAACCCCGACAGCTACGCGAGCGACGGATCTGGAGTTTCACTCGGCCGGAGCGTTTTTTAGAGGAAGCGTACTGGCGGGATGCGCTGGCGAAACTGACCGCCCCGCCACCTCGTATCTGTGTCCGTCGACCAGCTGTGTTCCGGAGGGTGAAACGTGTCGAAAACCTATCTAGTGGCCTATGTCGCGACGGCCGCCGCATTCCTCGCAATCGACTCAGTGTGGCTGAGTGTCATGGCCTCGCAGTTCTATCGGCCGCTTCTCGGCGACCTGCTCGCAGAGGACTTCGACGTCGCCGCCGCCGCGCTGTTCTACGTGCTTTATAACGGCGGCATCGTCTTCTTCGCCGTGAGGCCCGCGTTCGCGGACCGGCGCACGGCGACGGCGGCCGTGAACGGTGCCGTCTTCGGTCTCTGTGCCTACGGGACCTACGACCTGACCAATCAGGCGACCCTGAAGAACTGGCCAACGATCGTCACTGTCGCCGATCTCTGCTGGGGAACGATCCTGACGGCGACGGCGGCAACGATCGGCTACCTCGTGGCCGCGCGCCTCGCGAGGAATGTCTAGGGACTACCGGCGTGCCGTCGCGATCAGGTTGCCGCCGAGCAGCCCGACGAAGCACGACAGCATGCCGGCGCTGAAGGCGTTGAGCGTCATGAAGTCAGCGTATTCCTCGGCCGTGTAAACGTGCACCGCCGCGCCGTAGAAACCGCGCAGGACGGTGAACGACAGGATCGCGAGCAAGACCACCGTGTAAGACGCCAGCCGCTCGCCCGGCCGAAACAGCAGGCAGGCGATCAGCGCACACGGGATGAGAAAGATCTCGACCCCGGATTGCACGCCGAAGGCCGCCGCGCTCAGTATGGTGTTGCCAATCCCGGCGAGCGGCAACAGCATACGCCCCGCGACCGTACTCTTCCGGTTGAGCGCCGGTACCAGCAGGAAAAACGGCGTCGACAGGAAGGTGAAGGCGGTCGGCCAGATCGTCGGCCCGACCGACCAGTAGACGTAGAGCGGGTAGAAAGGCTGGCTCGAGGCGACGAGCAACGCGATCGCGTTGGCTGCTTCGGCCAAGGGGTCGTCGTTGCGGGCATAGGAGCGCACCGCCTCTACGATCGAGGCCATGACGGTCAGCCGGCCGGCCGGAGCCGGTAGTGACTGACCCCCCATTCGGCACCGCCCGCATGGCCGAACAGTCCGGCGGTGGCGAGGAAGAAGAGCCGCCAGCGCCGGCGCCAGATACGGGCTTCCGCCCCGTAGACCTCGGCGAAAATGCGGTCGATGGCGACGCTGTTGGCATCGAAGTTCGCCAGCCAGTCCTCCGCCGTCCGCTGGTAGTGCCGTCCGCTCCAGCGCCATTCCGATTCCACCTCAAACAGGTCCGGGAAATGCTGCACCAGTTGGTGACTGGGCATGATGCCGCCGGTGAAGAAGTGCTGCGCGATCCAGTCCGCCCGGTCGCCATGGTCGAAACGGTAGGAGTGCTTGCGGTGCGAGAAGACATGCAGGAACAGACGGCCTTCCGGCGTAAGCCAGCTGCGTGCTCTTTCGAGCAGGCTCCGCCAGTTCGACATATGCTCGAACATTTCCACCGAAACGATCCGATCGAACTCATCGTTCGCCTGGAAGTCGTTCATGTCGGCGGTGACGACGGTCAGGTTGCGAAGGCCCCGCGTCCGAGCCGCTTCCTCGATGTGCTGTCGCTGGGGCGAGGAATTCGAAACCGCGACGATCCTGGCATCGGGAAAGCGCTCCGCCATGAAAAGGCTTAGGGATCCCCAACCGCAGCCGAGTTCGAGGATGCGATGGCCGCCGGCAAGGCCGGCGTGCTCGACCGTCCTCTCGAGAGCGCAAACTTCCGCTTCCGCCAGCGTCTCGCCGCCCGTCGGATAATAACAGCACGAATATTTCCGCCTCGGTCCAAGCGCCAGGCCGAAGTATGCGGGCGGCAGTTCGTAGTGCTGCCGGTTCGCGGCGTCAGGATGCCAGGCGATCGGGTGACGGACCATCTCCCGCGCAAATGCCTGCTCGTCCTCCTGCTGCCCGGTGGCGAGCGCCCGCCGGGTACGTCCGACGAGGAATTCGATCCCGGCGCTCGTCAGCACGTCGGGCAGCGGCGCCCGCTCGACCGCGCGAATGGCCAATGCGATGGTGCTCAAGATACCTCCTTTTACGGTTGACTGGGCGGCCGCCGGGGACCGGGCCAGAATACGTTGACGCGCGCCTGGTAGTCGCGGAACGCCTGAGGCCGGGAGCGCAGCATGTGCGCTTCGAGCGGCGGGATTCCCGAGACATGGACCAGAAGCCAGTACATGAGGAGCGGCGCAGCGATTGCGGCGTAGCCCCACGGATAGTCCCCGTCGAAGTCGATGGCGATCGCGGCATAGGCCAGCCAGCTCAGCCACTCGAAGAAATAGTTCGGATGACGAGAATAGGCCCAGAGCCCGGCATCGCAGACCTTGCCGCGATTCGCGGGGTCGCTGCGGAAGCGGGCGAGTTGTCGGTCTGCTATGCCTTCACCGGCCACGGCGATTGCCATGATGGCGAGACCGAGCCAGTCGCCTGGCCCGAGGCCGGGAGAAGGGTTGCGCGCCGCGGCGAAAATGGCAATGGCAAGAAGCAGTGCCGCCGCCGCCTGGATCTGCAGGAACGAAAACAAGCGTCGGGGGAAATCCTCGCCCCATTCGCGCCGGAGCTGGGCATAGCGGGGATCGTCGCCGCCGGCGGCCGTACGCGCGACGATATGAAACCCGAGGCGCAGCGACCATACCGCGGCGAGTGCGGCGACAAGATACTGCCGTTCCGGCAGCGGCGTGCTCCCGTCGACTGGCAGAAGTGCCGCTGCGACTCCGGCGCCGCCGACGGCGAACGACCAGATCGCGTCGATCCAGCCGGACTGACCCGTGCGCAGCGCGACGAGCCACGCCAGCGTCATGACCGCGCACAATGAGATGGCAACGATGACGATCAGCGCGAAGGGCATCACGCGGTCCGGCTCCAAGGGCGTTGGCCTTTGGCTAGCTACGGAGCGTGCAACCGATGAGTTTCAGCGGCGGGCGGCTTCTTTTCGTCGGCTCGACGAGCGGTGCGTCAGACGAGCCGGCTCTGCGCCATCGCCGCCGTGATGAACGAGGCGAACAGCGGATGCGGCTCGAACGGCCGGCTCTTCAATTCCGGATGGTACTGGACGCCGATGAACCATGGATGGTCGGGATATTCGATCGTCTCGGGCAGCACGCCGTCCGGCGACATTCCTGCGAACACGAGGCCGCAGGCCTCGAGGCGTTCCTTATAGTCGATGTTGACTTCGTAGCGGTGCCGATGCCGCTCGGAGATCCTGGTGTCGCCGTAGATCGCCGCGATACGCGAATCGGGGTCGAGCTTTGCCTCGTAGGCGCCGAGGCGCATCGTGCCGCCGAGGTCGCCGGCCGCCTGCCGCTTCTCCAGCATGTTGCCCTTCAGCCATTCGGTCATCAGGCCGACGACCGGCTCTTTCGCCGGCCCGAACTCGGTCGACGAAGCATGCTCGATACCGGCCAGCGACCGCGCCGCCTCGATGCAGGCCATTTGCATGCCGAAGCAAATGCCGAAATAGGGCACCTTGCGCTCGCGGGCGAACTTGGCAGCGAGGATCTTGCCTTCCGAGCCGCGTTCGCCGAAACCACCGGGCACCAGGATGCCGTGGACCTTTTCCAGGAACGGCGCCGGATCCTCCTTTTCGAAGATCTCGCTCTCGATCCAGTCGAGCTTGACGCGGACCTTGTTGGCTAGCCCGCCATGGGACAGCGCCTCGATCAGTGATTTGTAGGCGTCCTTGAGGCCGGTGTACTTGCCGACCACGGCGATCGTCACTTCGCCTTCCGGATTGTGGATGCGGTTGGAGACCTCCTGCCAGCGCTCCATGCGCGGCTTTGGGGCGGGGTCGATGCCGAACGCGGCGAGCACTTCCGAATCGAGGCCTTCCTTGTGGTAGGCCATCGGCACGTCGTAGATGTGCGCCACGTCGAGCGCCTGGATCACGGCGCTCTCGCGCACGTTGCAGAACAGCGACAGCTTGCGCCGCTCCTCCTTGGGGATGTTGCGGTCGGCGCGCACCAGCAGGATGTCGGGCGCAATGCCGATCGATCGCAACTCCTTCACCGAGTGCTGTGTCGGCTTGGTCTTCAACTCGCCGGCAGCCGGGATATAGGGCATCAACGTCAGGTGGATGTAGACGGCCTGGCCGCGCGGAAGGTCGTTGCCGAGCTGACGGATCGCTTCCAGGAACGGCATCGCCTCGATGTCGCCGACGGTGCCGCCGATCTCGCAGAGCACGAAGTCGTAGTCCTCGTTGCCGTCGCGGATGAAGGCCTTGATCTCGTCGGTGACGTGCGGAATGACCTGGACGGTGGCGCCGAGGTAGTCGCCGCGGCGTTCCTTCTCGATGATGTTCTTGTAGATGCGCCCGGTGGTGATGTTGTCCTGCTTGTTGGCCGAACGGCCGGTGAACCGCTCGTAGTGGCCGAGGTCGAGGTCGGTCTCGGCGCCATCGTCGGTGACGAACACCTCGCCATGCTGGTACGGGCTCATCGTGCCCGGGTCGACGTTCAGGTAGGGATCGAGCTTGCGGATGCGGCACCGATAGCCGCGCGCCTGCAACAGGGCTCCGAGAGCCGCCGCGGCGATGCCTTTGCCAAGAGAGGAAACCACGCCGCCGGTGATGAATACATATCGCGCCATGGGAGTCGGTGCTTAACGCGAGGCGATTGATTCCGCCAGAAGAAACTTGTCCGGGAAAGGATTATCCAAGCATCTCCCAAGGGCATGCGGCGGTCGGCGCGATTGCGCAAGGCCGGGAATTGTGATCCACGCTGGCAGTTGCGTTTCGCGCCCAGCCGCGTGAGCCGTCGATGCGGCGCGGCCCCTGAGGAGGAGCACGCCATGACCGCCCTGCCCGCCTTCGAGACCCATGAGGTCTTCAACCAGCCGCCGGCGCTGCAAGACTACAACCTTTTCACCAGCGATCGCGCCCTGGTCGCCGCGACCGAAGCGATGGGCGCCGCCTTCGCCGCCGGACGCCTCGCCGCCTATGGCGCGAAGCTCGGCAGCACCGAGACCATCGAGAACGGCCGGCTCGCACACCGCTTCCCGCCGCAGCTGAGGACCTATGACCGCTTCGGCCACCGCCGTGACGAGGTCGAGTTCCACCCGGCGTGGCATGCTATCATGGATTTGATTATCGGCGAGGGCCTGCATTCCGCCCCTTGGGCCGAGCCGGGCCCCGGCGCGCACACCGCGCGCGCCGCCGCCTACATCATGCACGCTCAGATCGAGCCGGGCAGCCAGTGCCCGACCACGATGACCTACGGCAGCGTGCCGGCGCTGTCGCGCGACGCCGACGCGGTAAAAACCTGGCTGCCGAAGATCTTCTCGCGTTCGTACGATCGCCGCGACATCCCGGTCGAGAAGAAGGCCGGGGCGCTGATCGGTATGGGCATGACCGAGAAGCAGGGCGGCTCCGACGTGCGCGCCAACACGACGACCGCGACGCGCGCCGGGACCGGCGGACCGGGCGGCGAATACGTCATCACCGGTCACAAATGGTTCTTTTCCTGCCCGCAGATCGACGCCCATCTTGTGCTCGCCCAGGCCCCGGACGGGCTGAGCTGCTTCGTCGTGCCGCGCTGGCTGCCCGACGGAACCAAGAACGCCGTGCGCATCCAGCGGCTCAAGGACAAGGTCGGCAACAAGTCGAACGCCTCATCGGAGGTGGAATTCCATGGAGCCCGCGGATGGTTGCTCGGCGAAGAGGGTCGCGGCGTGCCGACGATCCTCGAAATGGGCACCTTCACCCGGCTCGATTGCGCCCTTGGCTCCGCCGGACTGCTGCGCGGCGCCGTGGCGCAGGCCCACCACCACGCCTTCCACCGCCGTGCCTTCCAGCGCCACCTGATCGACCAGCCGCTGATGACCAACGTCGTCGCCGATCTCGCCGTCGAATCGGAGGCCGCGACGCTTCTTTCGCTGCGCTTGGCGCAAGCCTTCGACGAGGCGCCGCGGGATCCGCGACAGGCCGCATTCCAGCGCCTGTGCACGCCGGCGGTAAAATACTGGGTCTGCAAGCGCGCGCCCAACGCCGTCGTCGAGGCGATGGAGGTGCTCGGAGGCAACGGCTACGTCGATGAGGGTCCGCTGGGCATGCTCTACAAGGAGATCCCGCTGAACTCGATCTGGGAGGGTTCCGGCAACGTCATGTGTCTCGACGTGCTGCGCGCCCTGCAGAAAAGCCCGGACGCGCTAGAAGCCTTCTTCGACGAACTCGCTGGCGTCCGCGGCGGGGACCACCGCCTCGATGCCGCGATCGCCGGCCTCAAGGCAGACCTCGCCGACCGGAACGACATGGAGCAGCGCGCGCGGCGGATCGTCGAGAAGATGATGACCGTGCTCCAGGGCACCCTGATGGTGAGCCATGCCCCGCCGATGGTGGCGGACGCGTTCTGCGCCTCGCGGCTCGGCGGCGACTGGGGCCGCGCCTTCGGCACCCTGCCCCGCGGGCTAGACCTGCGCGCCATCGCCGATCGCGCCCGGCCGGCATAGGCCTTCCACAAATGCAGACGGCCCGGACGATGCCGGGCCGTCGCACGTGACTGTGAAAGCGGTCTAGAGAACGACGACCTCGGTGCCGACGGGAACGCGGCCGTAGAGATCCTTGACGTGCTCGTTGATCATGCGGAAGCAGCCGTTCGACGAGTTGGTGCCGATCGACTGCGGCTGGTTTGTGCCGTGAATGCGGATGTGGGTGTCCTTCTTGCCCTGGTAGAGGTACATCGCCCGCGCTCCGAGCGGATTGTCGGGGCCGCCGGGCATGCCGTCCTTGTAGATGCCGTACTTCTTCGGATCGCGTTCCTGCATCTCCTTGGTCGGGATCCAGCGTGGCCATTCCTGCTTGTCGCCGATCTTGGCCGTGCCCTTGAATTCCAGACCCTCGCGACCGACGGCGATCGCGTAGCGGCGGGCCTGCGAGGACGACTCGACCAGGTAGAGATAACGGGCGCCGGTATCGATGACGATGGTGCCAGCCTTGTAGCCGGTGAACGACACCGTCTGCGGCTCGAAGTCGGCCTTGACGCGGAACTTCTTCTTGGCGTCCTTCGCCGCCAGCGCGGCGTCGAGCGCGCGCGTCTCGGGCAGCAGTTTCGTCTGGCCGCCGCCGAAGATCGCCGAAAAGATGTCGCGGTTCTCCGGCTTCACCTCGCTGCGCAATTCGCCGTTGTTGCCGGTCGACACGATCTCGAGGACCGGTTCTTCGACCGGCTTCTCCGGCTTCGCCTTCGTCGCCGTGGTCGGCTGCGGCTTGGCCGCCGTCGGCTTCTTGGCTGGCTCGGTCGGCTTGAACAACGACCCGAAGAAGCTGTCCGATTCCGCCTTGGCGGTCTCGGTCGTCGGCGCGACCTGCTTCTTGTTCTTGACGGTTTTTGTCGTCTTGGTCGTGCGTGCGTCGGTCTTCTTCTCCGGCTTTTCCGGAGTCACCGAAGCGGTCGTCTGCGTCCGGTCGATGGCGGTCTCTGCCATCGCATGGGCCGAAAAACCGCACGAGAGAACGGCGCTGACGCCGAGGAGAACCAGTGTGCGAAACAGCATGGTGAGCTTCCCGAGACTATCGATGTGCGAAGCGGCGCGGACCTTTTCCCAAGCCGGGTCCGAGACTGCCGCGACGCGATTTATAAGCGATTAACAAGATACCCCTCAACCCGGGACCGCCCCGGAATCAATAAGATACCTGCCCTGCCCCGTTCATCGTGGTCGAGTGTGGCCAGCGAACAACACAGCATGCGGCCGCCATTGCGCCAAAACCATGGCGAGGACGACGGCTCCCGCGCCCGGCGCGGGAAGGGACCGTCACTGGCTGTTGGGAACCGCGGGCTGAGCGGGAGCCGACGCGTCGGCCGGGGGCGTCGCCGCCCCGTTGGTCGCGGGAGGCTGAGCGGTGTCCGAACCGCCGAGCTGGTCGAGTACGCCCGAACCGCCTTCTTGCTGGCCTTGGGCCGGCGGCCGGTTGAGAATGTCGATCGGACGTTCGCCGTAGCGCGCGAGGATGGACAGGGCCAGCGAGGTGGCGAAGAAGGCGATCGCCAGAATCGCAGTGGTGCGCGTCAGCGCGTTGGCTGCACCGCGGGCGGTCATGAAGCCGGATCCACCGCCGATGCCGAGACCACCACCTTCCGATCGCTGAAGCAGAACGACGCCCACCAGGGCGATGACGACCATCAGGTGGATGACGATGAGAATGGTATCCATGGAGAATTCCGGCTTTCTGCGGAGGGGCGGCGACCGCCACTGACACGGCGGCGGCTCCTTACACGGGTTTGGCGGTCATTCCAAGCCCAGGTGGCGAATATGGGGAGTCGGCGTCCCTTTTCAAAGGATGCGCGGGCCGGCCCGGCCGAAGGTCATGCCAGTTTGTAGTAAGCCTCGGCGATTCCAAGGAAGTCCGAGGCCTTCAGGCTGGCGCCGCCGACCAACGCGCCGTCGACATTGGCGACGCCGAGCAATTCCCTGGCGTTGGATGGTTTCACCGAGCCGCCGTAGAGGACGCGCATCTTCTGCGCCGGGTCGCCGATCCGCGCCACGAGCTCGGCACGGATGTGGGCATGGGCCGCGCCGACGTCGTCCGCAGTCGGCGTCAGTCCTGTGCCGATCGCCCAGACCGGCTCGTAGGCGATGACGGTCGTTGCCGGCGTCGCCTTGGACGGCACGGAACCGGCGATCTGCCGCGACAGGACGTCGAGTGTCGCGCCCGCTTCGCGCTCGCCGCGTGTCTCGCCGATACATATGATCGCAACCAGCCCGGCCCGCCAAGCTGCTTCTGCCTTCGCCAGGACCGTCGCGTCCGTCTCGCCATGGTCGGCACGGCGCTCGGAGTGGCCGACGATAACGTGGCTGGCGCCAGCGTCCTTCAGCATTTCCGCGGCGATGTCGCCCGTATGGGCACCGCTCACGGCCGCATGACAGTCCTGGCCGCCGATGCGCAGAGGCGTCCGCCCTCCCCCGACCGCCTCGGCGGCACGCGACAAGAGCGTCGCCGGCACGCAGATCAAGCCTTCCGTCTCGGCGTCGAGGCCACCCATGAAGCCCTGTGCAATCGAACGGAGTTCTCCGAGCGAGTCGCCGGTGCCGTTCATTTTCCAGTTGCCGGCCACCAGCGGGCGGATGCCAGGTGTCATTGACGAAACCTCCAGACGCGTTGATCGTACGGCGCGGGTGCGATCCGATGCCAGCGTCCTATCAAAAACCGAAGACAAAGCAATCGACAGCAGCGGCCGGGAAGGCTATTGCCGTGCCTTCGACGGGTAACGCTGAAGCCTAACTGCCGGACCGGATAACGACATGCTCGACGCCCTCAGAAACGCCGCGGGAACCTGGGTAGCGAAGCTGCTGCTCATACTGCTCGTCGTCAGCTTCGCCGTGTGGGGTATTTCGGGGCAGATCGCCGGGGGATTCGGTGGCGGCAAGGTTGTGACCGTCGGCGGCACGACCGTGTCGATCAAGGACTACAGACTCGCCTATGACCGGCAACTCTCGGTTCTGTCGCAGCAACTCGGACAGAGGATATCCCGCGAGCAGGCCGCGGCGTTCGGCATCGACCAGCAGGTCCTCGCGCAACTGGTGGCCGGCGCGGTACTCGACGAACAGGCCCGCAAGCTCGGCCTGGGCCTCTCGAAGGACCGCCTGGCCGCGTTGACCCGCGAGGACCCGGCATTCCAGGGGCCCGACGGCAAGTTCAGCCGCCAGCAGTTCGACTACGTCCTGCGTGAGGTCGGCATGACCGCCGAGGACTATCTGCGCAACCGCCAGCAGGTCGCGATCCGCCAGCAAATCGTGGAAGCCGTTTCGGACGGACTCGATGCGCCCGCGGCATTCCTCTCGGCCGTCGCGCTCTACCGCGGCGAGGATCGGACGGTCGACTACATCGTCCTGCCCAAATCGCTCGTCGAACCGGTCGAGGCGCCCACCGATGCGGTCCTGTCCGCCTGGTTCGAAGAACGCAAGGCGAGCTACGCCGCGCCCGAGTACCGCAAGATCGCCTATATCAAGCTGGAGGCCGAGGACATCGCCGATCCGTCGGCGATCAGCGACGAACAGGTTGCAGCAGACTACGCGGCCAACAAGGCACGCTACACGACGGCGGAGCGGCGCACGATCGAGCAGATCGTCTTCCCCGACGAGGCAACCGCTACAGCCGCGCGCGCCAGCCTGAACGGAGGCTCGACGTTCGACGAGATTGTCGCCGCCCAGGGTAAGACGATCGCCGACACCCAACTCGGCACATTCGCCAGGTCGGAGATCGCCGATCCGGCGGTGGCCGAGGCGGTGTTCGCGCTGGCCGAAAACCAGGTCAGCGAGGTCGTCAAGGGTGCCTTCGGCCCGATCCTCCTCCGCGTGACCAAGATCGAACCGGAGGTCGTACGGCCGCTGGAAGACGTGAAGGACGAGATTCGCCGCGACCTGGCGATCGGTGAGGCCAGTCGCATCATCTTCGACGTCCATGACTCTTACGAGGACGCCCGGGCCGGGGGAACATCGATGCGCGAGGCCGCTGAGACGCTCAAGCTGACCGTTCGCACAGTCGAGGCGATCGATCGCAGCGCCCAGAGGCCCGATGGAACGGTCGTCACCGATCTGCCCCAGTCCGCCGAACTGATCCGCGCCGCATTCGAAACGGAACCCGGCGTCGAGAATCCGCCGATCAACATCGGCGGAAACGGCTTTCTCTTCTACGAGGTCGAAGGCGTCACCCCGGGACGCGACCGCACTCTTGACGAGGTGCGCGACCGCGTCGTCGCCGACTGGACGGCCGCCACTGCGTCCTCGCGGCTCGCTTCCAGGGCCGAGGAACTCGCGACGCGCGTCCGCGACGGCGTCGGGCTCGAAGAGGTCGCGGCCGAACTCGGTCTCGAAAGACAGACCAAGCGCGGCCTCAAGCGCGAGGCCGACGACGTCGATTTCGGCCAGGCGGGGATCGCCGACGTTTTCGCCCTGGCGCCGAACGGAATCGGCGTCACGGTCGCCCCCCAGGGGGACGCCCGCATCCTTTTCAAGGTCACCGAAGTGTTCGAGCCCGCCGCCAGCGGACCGGACGCGGTGCCGGAAGAAGCGCGCAACGCGTTCTCCTCCGGGATGGCGGACGATCTGCTCGACGAACTCGTTGCCGTCCTCCAGGCGGAATACGGCGTGAGCATCGACCGGTCGGCAATCAACCAGGCCCTCGCGTTCTGAGGCAGTCATGAGCGACCTCAAGGGATATATCGGCGCAATCGCCTCCGGCCGGAAGCTTTCCTTCGATGAGGCGCGCAGCGCCTTCGGCGTCATCATGTCGGGCGAAGCCACGCCCAGTCAGATCGGCGGCTTCCTCATGGCACTGCGCGTCCGCGGCGAGACTGTCGAGGAAATCTCAGGCGCCGTCGCCGTGATGCGCGAGAAGATGCTGACCGTCGACGCGCCCGCCGGCGCCGTCGACATCGTTGGCACCGGGGGCGACGGCTCGCACTCGCTCAACATCTCATCGGCCTCGGCCTTCGTCGTCGCCGGCGCCGGCGTCCCCGTCGCCAAGCATGGCAATCGCGGCCTATCCTCGCAGACTGGTGCGGCCGATGTTCTGATGGGCCTCGGCATCAAGATCGACCAGCCGGCCGAAGCCATCGGCGGTTACATCCGCGACGCCGGCATCGGCTTCATGTTCGCGCCGGCCCACCACCCGGCAATGCGTCATGTCGGCCCGACGCGCGTCGAACTCGGCACGCGCACCATCTTCAACCTGCTCGGGCCGCTGTCCAATCCTGCCGGCGTGAAGCGCCAGATGGTCGGCGTCTTCGCACCCGAATGGGTCGAGCCGATAGCCGCCACCCTGGCAAAGCTCGGTGCGGAGTCCGCGTGGGTCGTCCATGGCGACGGATATGACGAGATCACGACGACCGGCGAAACGACGGTGGCCGAGCTTTCCGACGGCAGGATCCGCGTCTTCACGCTGACGCCGGAAGAATTCGGCCTGCCCCGCCACACGAAGGACGACCTGCGCGGCGGCGACGCGGCTTTCAACGCCTCCGCCCTGCGCGCCGTTCTCGCCGGCGCGCCCGGCGCCTACCGCGACACGGTCCTGATGAACGCCGGAGCCGGGCTGGTCGTCGCCGGCAAGGCGGCGAACCTCGCCGAAGGCATCGAACTCGCCCGCGCATCGATCGACGGCGGCGGCGCCATGCGCGTACTCGACCGGCTGGTGGCGCTCTCGAACGGATAGGACCATGGCCGACATCCTGAAGAAGATCGAAGCCTACAAGCGAGAGGAGATCGCCGCTGCGAAGGCGCGCATCCCGCTCGCCGAACTGAAGGCGCTGATCCGCGACGCGGAGGCTCCGCGCGGCTTCCTTGCCGCACTCGAGGCAAAACGCGCCGAAGGCCGTTTCGCGCTCATTGCCGAGATCAAGAAAGCCTCGCCGTCGAAGGGTCTGATCCGCGCCGACTTCGATCCGCCGGCACTGGCCCGGGCCTATTCGCAAGGCGGCGCCGCGTGCCTTTCGGTGCTCACCGATGCCCCGTCCTTCCAGGGCGCGCCGGAGTACTTGGCTGCGGCGCGCGCTGCGTCCGGCCTGCCGGCCTTGCGCAAAGACTTTCTCTTCGACGTCTACCAGGTCTACGAGGCTCGCGCCTGGGGCGCCGACGCGGTGCTGCTGATCATGGCCAGCCTTTCCGACGACGACGCGCGCTCGCTGGAGGATGCCGCGTTCGAGCTCGGCATGGACGTACTCGTCGAGGTGCACGACGAGGCCGAGGCGGAGCGCGCGCTGCGCCTTGAATCGCGCCTGATCGGCATCAACAACCGCAATCTCCGCACCTTCGAGGTCACCCTGGAAACGTCCGAGCGCCTCGCCTCGATGATCCCCGCCAGCCACCACCTGGTCGGTGAGAGCGGCATCTTCACCCACGACGACTGCCTGCGGCTTGCGCGCAGCGGCATCGGCACTTTCCTCGTCGGCGAAAGCCTGATGCGACAGAAGGACGTGGCGCAGGCGACGCGCAACCTTCTCGAAGGCGCCGCGGCGGCGGCCGCCGAGTGACATGGTGAGCGGGCCGCAGCTGACGCACATCGACGCCCGCGGCGAGGCGCACATGGTCGACGTCGGCGACAAGGCCGAGACGACCCGCACCGCGATCGCCGAGGGCACCGTCACCATGCTCCCCGCGACGCTCGACATGATCCTCAAGGGCGATGCGAAGAAGGGTGACGTGCTCGGCGTGGCCCGTATCGCCGGCATCATGGCGGCGAAGCGCACGCACGAGCTCGTTCCGCTATGCCATCCGCTGATGCTGACCAAGGTTTCAGTCGACATCGCGCCCGATGCCGCTCTTCCCGGCTTGCGCGTAACTGCGCTGGCTCGCGTCACCGGCAGGACCGGCGTCGAGATGGAGGCGCTGACCGCGGCGTCGGTCGCCTGTCTCACTATCTACGACATGGCCAAGGCGGTCGACCGCGGCATGGTGATCGGCGGCGTCCGGCTGGTCGAGAAGACGGGCGGAAAGTCGGGCGACTACCGCGCCGGGGAGCGCTGACCATGGCGCTGCTTCCCGTCGACGAGGCCCTTTCCCGACTGCTCGAAGATGTCGTGCCGACCGAAGCCGAGATGCTGCCGCTGCACGAGGCCGCCGGCCGGGTGCTGGCGCGCGACATCGTCGCGCTCCGCACGCAGCCGCCCTTCGATGCCTCCGCCATGGACGGTTACGCGATCCGCGCCGCCGATGCCAACGCCGCTGGCGCGCGGCTTCGCGTCATCGGCGAGGCGCCGGCCGGCCGGCTCTTTGCCGGCCATGTCGGAACCGGCGAGGCGGTGCGCATCTTCACCGGTGCGCCGATGCCCGACGGCGCCGACACGGTGCTCATCCAGGAGAACACGCGCCGAATCGACGCGTCGACTGTGGAGGTGGCGGAGCCCGTCGCTCCGATGAAGAACGTGCGCCTGCGCGGCCTCGATTTTCGCGAAGGCGATGTCCTGCTTGGCGCCGGCAGGCGGCTCGACCCGGCGGCGCTGTCGCTCGCGGCATCTGCCAACCATCCTGCCGTGCCCGTGACGCGGAAACCGCTGGTCGCGATCATCGCCACGGGCGACGAACTTCTGCCGCCGGGCAGCGAGACCGGTCCCGACCAGATCATCGCCTCCAATGTCTACGGCGTCGCCGCCGCCGCGCGCGACGCCGGCGCCGAGGTCCTCGACCTGGGCATCGCCCCCGACCGCAAGGGAGCGATCGCCGCCCTCGTCGACGAGGCGATCGCGCGAAATGCCGACGTCATCGTCACCATCGGTGGCGCCTCGGTCGGCGACCACGACTTCATCCACGACGTGCTGACCGCACAGGGCGTCGAACTCGCCTTCTGGAAGGTCGCCATGCGCCCGGGCAAGCCGCTGATGTTCGGCCGAAAGGGCCCGACGCGCGTC
>JACZKY010056149.1_pt1 | contig 16704 bp, 8 predicted proteins | sample 8237611 | NCBI WGS metagenome assembly JACZKY01 (sample SAMN16148055, study PRJNA663545) | marine sediment metagenome | biome: sediments and biomass from bioreactor inoculated with such sediments; feature: coastal sediments; material: methane- and iron-fed bioreactor; isolation source: Bothnian...
TCACATTCCTGGGTAGGGTATCGAGCCGGGCTGGGAGGGAATACGAACGTGTCATTGCCGTAAAGGTATCAATGGACGGGAAGATAATATTCCTCGATTCCCCCAAGGGATGGCTATTTTTAGCGGATCCCGAGCGGGCCATTAAGACGTCCGGAGTTTGGGGAAAATATTTCACCTCTTGGACGGCGCCATTGGTCTCACAAGCGGCCGATACTGCGTTGAAGGGGTTCTCTCCTATGGCGGAGGAGTTCGTGCGGAACCGGCGCGCCGCCTTGGAGGAGGAGCGAAAGAGGATCATAGAGTGGTTTCACCAAAGAACTCAGGAGATTTTCGGAGATAGAAGTGGGGCGAGCCTCCACCTCCAGATCGGGTTGTTCGAAAGGGATACACGTCCAGTACCAACTGCCTCCCCCGAAGAGCGTCTCGTGTCTTTCGCCTCGGATAACTCACAATCTCTGGCCAAGAGGCATGAGGCTGACGGAGTCATTCGGATATACAGGCAGCGCCTCGCCGACCTGGATAGCATGGCAGATCTTTCGGCTGGCGAAGCAAATCCTTTAGGTATGTTGTTGATCGTCCCTGGGGACCATCGTGGCACTTAATGTCGAAAACGCCACATTTTTTGGTCCTGCTTTTCCTGAACCCTTCGTCCGCCTTGAACTCGAAAATGAACTGGTACGACTTCATCTCCTTCCTAAAGCAACCGGGGAGGAAGGGAGGGCTCTCCAGCAATCCTGGGAGGTATACCGTAAAAAACTCCGTGATTTGGTTTCCCAGGGTGGAGTTGTCCGTGTCGCCAACCAAGTATTCGCCCCCCTGGTTTCCCGCATGGGTTACGAGCGTATAGAGGACTCCCCGGAGATCCAAACACGAGAGGGAATGGAATCCGGCGGTCAGTTGATGGTTGCACAGGACTGTTCCCAGCTTCGGATCTGGGCTGCCTCCCTCGGCGAGGATCTCGATGCGCCCTCCCGTAGGGGACGTGCCTACCGGTTCAGCCATGCCAGAATCATAAACAGGGTGTTGTTAGCTTGCGGGGAACGCGTAGGATTGCTCACTAACGGGTTGGAGTTTCGGATGATCCTTTCGGATCCGGCCCGTTACGATTCCTCGATCTCGATTCCGATCGACCTCCATTGGAAGCGGTGCCGGGAGGTGCCGGACACCTACCGCCTATTCGTCGCCTTGGCGAGTCCCGAAGGTGTCAAGGCAATCCCGGACCTGATCGAGAAGGCGCGGCTCCAGCAAACCCGTGTGACCCGCGATCTTCGCTCACAAGCAAGGAAGGCGGTCGAGGCGTTCATCCAGGAGGTTTTCAGCCACTCAGAGAACAGAGAAGCACTTATTGGGTATACCGATAAGGAAAGGGTGGCGCGTAACCTGTGGCATGAAGGACTGATCGTCGTATATCGCCTCCTCTTCATCCTCAAGTTGGAAGCCAGCGATGACCCGGCAAGGTGCTTTGAGTTTGCCTCCTCATCTCTGTGGCGTAACAGTTTTTCCCCAAGCGTTGCCTTGGCACGCCACGCCAGTGATGTTCTGAAGAAGGGTTCGGAGACCGGCCGGTTCCTCGAAGACGGCTTGCGCGCCTTGTTCTCCATGTTTGCAGGGGGCCTGCAGAGCACTGAACTGCAGATCAAGCCTTTAAATGGTGCCCTCTTCGGCCCGAACTCCATGCCGTTTCTTACCGGATTGCGATGGGGAGACCGGGCTGTTGCTCACCTCCTTGACCGTCTGTTGTGGACCCCCGCACAACGTGGTTCTGATTCCCGAAAGCGCGTCCACTATGGTTCCTTGGACGTGGAGGACCTTGGGCGGGTCTATGAGGCCCTCCTTGAACTGGAACCCGGAATTGCTTCCGAGGCCATGTGCCGGCTGCGTCGGCAGAAACTTGAACTGGTCGTCCCTTCCGCTCAGGGAGAAAAGTATCGGCCGGCTGCGCCGCCGATTGAATCGGCCGGGGAGGTTCCGGAGGAGGAACCGGAAGAGGTCTTTGCGGAGGAAGAAGGGGAATCACGAAGCCGCGCAATGAAGACCAAGGTGGAATGGATCGAGGAAATTCCTTCGGGGCGGTTCTATCTCCGTGTTGGTCTCGGAAGAAAGGCGAGCGGATCGTACTACACACCCACTTCATTCGTACGATTCCTGGTGCAGGAGACCCTTGGCCCCTTGGTTGCCGAGAAGAGCCCGGAGGAGAATCCCCTTCCCGGAGAGATCCTGAAATTGAAAGTGCTCGATCCGGCAATGGGCAGCGGGCACTTCCTTGTAGAAGCGTGCAGGTTCCTTGGGGACCGTCTGTATGAAGCCTGCCGGCTTTGCGACGAGCGGGCATTTGCAGCGGAACGCCGAGCAGAAGGAGCAAAGACAGAAGCCGAACGAGGGGAGGCACGGAAAAAGGCTGAGGAATACCTTAATCGGTTAAAGGGACTGCCTGATCCAAATGACGAAATTCTCGCTTACCTCCCCAGTCGCGCCCCCGAAGGCAGCGGGACGACTGGTGTTTCCCAGAAGAAGGCGGAAGCACTCTGCAGACGCCTGGTTTCGGTCCATTGTCTCTATGGAGTGGACAAGAACCCCCTCGCTGTCGAGCTGGCCAAGCTTACCCTGTGGATGGAGTCCCACGCGGAGAAACTGCCCCTCACGTTCCTCGACCACCGTCTAATCGCCGGGGATTCCCTTACGGGACCTTCCATCTCCCATCTGACGAGTTATCCGGGATCCGGGGAACCCCTTGACGATCTGTTCACCCGGGGGCTGGCGGAGAAATTTTCCGCGTCCTTGGCCCTTGCGCTCGAAAAGATCCGGAGCCTTGAGGAGACCATCGGAGTCGATCTTATCGAAATCGAGGCCAAGGCCAACATTAAAGCGTACCTCGACCAGATCCTTTCTCCCTATATAGTAATCGCGGCGGCGTGGGCCGGCGGCGTAATGCTTGGGGGAGATAGCTGTGACGATGCCGGGTACGCCGGGCTAGTGAAGGTCATTGTCGAAACCGGAACTTTGCCATCTGGTGGGTTCTGCGCAGGGAAACTCGCCAACATGGTCGCAAAAGGGCTTGGGGTCGACAAGATCCCTGAAAGAACGGAAGACCTTCTTGAGTTGGTAATCACCGGCGGTCTGACTCCCTCCCTCTCATACGAACTCACATTCCCAGAGGTGTTCTTCCCGGAAGCGACAATAGCGGACCGAAAAGGATTCGATGTAATACTTGGCAATCCCCCATGGGAACGCATGTTGCCAGCCGATAAGGAGTTTTTTGCATCCTACGAGTTTTCTATACTTGATGCACCTACAAAGCGGGAGCGTTTATCCATTCAAAAAAAATTATTAGCAAATCCGGATATTGCATCATCCTATTCCGAGTATATCGAGGGATTTCGTAGTGCCGAACGATCCATAGACTCCCTTTATAAATTTCAGACGGTTGTTATTGAAGGGGAAAGAACTATAGGAAAGCAAGATATATTCCGCATTTTCATGGAGCAAAATACCAAACTTATTGGGCCCAATGGAAAAATTGGGATTGTTGTGCCATCCGCGTTCTACGCAAATGAAGGAGCTACAGGGCTCAGGCAACTATATCTGGAAAAAATGAAATTGAAATGCTGTTATTCTTTTGAAAATAGACGAAAAATTTTTGAAATACATTCGAGTTTCAAATTTGCTCTATTGGTCGCTGAGCAGGGTAACCCAACAGATGTCTTCGACTGTGCCTTTTATTTGCATGATGAAGAATGGCTGTTCTCTGATCAGTCCAAAAGAGATGTATTACAGTACAGCATTGATTTTATTAGAAAGACTGGAGGGGTGTTTCTATGTTTCGTAGAGTTGCGAACAAAAAACGATCTTACTATAGCAAATATTTGCTTTAATAATGGGAAGCCTTTTGGGAAACTCTGTGAAAGCCATGGTATATCACTTGGTAGAGAACTAAACATAACAGACGATGCATATCGCCTTACGCCAATTTCCCGAATAGTAGATCATTATGATGACCCGCGAAATCCAATTACAGCGGAACGACTTCTTAAAAGTAAATACTTCGTTCTGCATGAAGGGAAAACTTTCCATCAGTATGACGACAAGTGGGGGGAACCCCCAAGATATCTTGTCCATCAAGATGCAATAACTGACAAGCCATGCTGGTTGAGTTCATTAGCATATTATCGACTTGTACTGAGAAAAATTAGCCGATCAACAGACGAGAGAACAATCGTCTTCTCAATAATTCCTCCAGGGTGCACGACAGCAAATAGTTGCCACACGGAACCTATCCCATCGAAAGCGACCGATCCTCATCGCCTCTTCATTGCAGCGATCGGAAATTCGTTCTGTTTTGACTACCTGGCCCGACAGCAGGTTTCCGCTAATGTCCTATTATTCATTCTCAACCGACTGCCTTTGCCTGTTCTGACCGAAGGCAGAGAAATTTTAGTTCACTCATCGCTTCGCCTTTCCTGCAACCACAATGGCTATTCACCATTTTGGAAGGCACAGGTTGGAGATGTTTGGCGAGAGAAGGGGGATCGTTACGTCTGGCCTGTGCTTGGAGATAACGATCAACGTTGGACTGTCCGTGCGAACATAGATGCAATTGTTGCAACCGCTTATGGACTCTCGCGAGATCAATATGCTTACGTTCTTTCTACTTTTAGCCATAGGACCTACCCCAAAGTTCCTGAGTTGTGCCTCAGTGCGTTCGACGAACTCCATGAGAGCGGCCTCGAACGATTCGCTAGGAAGTACGATCCTTACTGGGACATCCCCTTGAACGAATCACCTGCGGAACCTGTAGCAAGGATCCTTGTGCCGACAGAAGCTGATACGCTTCCCTTCGAAGGCGGACAGCCTACTCCTTCTCAGAACCAAACGCGCAAGAGAGGAAGGACAAAAAATGGCTAGGCCTACTAGGGAGACTCAACCATGAGCCTCCACCCGATACGGGAACTGAACCGGGTCATCGATGAATACAAGGAGTACCTCCGCACGGAATTCCGGGCGAAGGACGAGAGGCTCCGGGCAGCACTAGATCTGGAACTGGAGCGCCCCCTTTTCCTCTCGCAGGAACCCTTCTTCCAGGCGCATAGGCCCTTCCGAAACGGGAATTCATGGCGGGATCTTCCTCTGGACCCGAAACTGTCGCGGGCGATGGAGGAACGGGCTAAGGTTAAGTTCTCCTTTATCCACCAGACCAACGCGATCGAGGAACTCGTTTCGCCGAATCCAAGGCCGGTTGTTGTCACCACTGGTACGGGCTCTGGTAAGACGGAGGCATTCCTTCTGCCCGTGATCCAGAACGCGATCGAAGACATCGCTCTCTTCGGCAGGAAACCTGGACTGACCTCAATCCTCGTCTATCCCATGAACGCCCTTGCGAACGACCAACTCGACCGCATCGAGAAAATTCTGGATACCTCCGGCTTCAAGGGCGCCATCTCCGTCGAGAAGTACGACCGGGGAACCAAGCAGGCGGACAGGGAAAGGATGCGCCGCACCCCTCCTCACATCATACTAACGAACTACATGATGCTCGAATACCTCCTTGTTCGGCCGGCGGACCGGGAGGACATCTTCGCGAACCACCGGTGCCGGTTCATTGTGTTGGACGAGGTCCACACATATCGGGGGGCCCTCGGAAGCAACATAGCGCTTCTCATCCGTCGACTCCGGAACCACTTGGGCTCCGCACGCCAGGACTGGATGACGGAAGTGCCTGCTGAACAACGGGAGCGCCGTTACCCCTCGCTAGTGCCTGTTGGGACGTCCGCAACTATAAAGCGAGCGGAGGTGGTGGACGAGGATCCCCTGGAGGCCATCCGCCTGCGGGACCAAGCCGTGCAGGAGTTCTTCGGTAGGCTCACCGGGGTCGACCCCCCGTCCATCCGCGTATTCGGTGAGGAGATCGAGGAGATCAAGACGCCGGCCGAAGCGGTCTATGCCCCGACTCCGGCTTTGTTCTCCTCGGGGGAGGTAAAGGTATCCGATCCGGAAAGCGTGAGAAAAGCCTTGTGCAGGCTTTCCGGGGCGTCGGAGGCTACTCCGATTGCGGAAGCCGCCAGGCGTTTCAGGCTCCTGTGGGATCTGAACCATTGGCTCGTAGGATCACCCATGTCTATCGGGGAGATAGTGGAGAGGGTCCGGGAGGAGGTCCCGGAAAGGGCGGGAACTGCAGTCGGGGACATCCGGAGGGAAGTTGAAGCGGCTCTTATCGCTGGTGCAGCGCTGCCAGACGAGGTACCGGGCGCACTTCGCCTCAAGTCGCACCTCATCATCCGCGGTGGATGGCAGTTCCACAGGTGCGTCAATCCCGCCTGCGGCCGCCTCTACCCGATGGGGGAGGAACAGTGCGAGTGCGGTTTCCATACGGCTCCTTTGTACATCTGCCGCAACTGCGGCGCCGATTACCTAAGGTTTGTATGTGAAGAACCACTCCAAGAACCTTTGCGACCGAGTGCTGTGGTTTCGGAAGGGCCTGAGTGGGTTCTCTTTGAGCCGGGCAAGTTTTTGGAGCCCGGTGGCATCGATGAGGACACAGAGGGTGAGGAGGAAGAGGATCCCCCGGCGCCCCGTCGGCGCGGCAGGCGTCAACCGGTGACACAGGGCGAAAAACGGCAGGAGATAGAGGGTTCCCTCGATCCCCGAACGTTGTCGTTTAGCCTGAACGCAGACGATCATCCGATAAAGGCCAAGCTGTTGCCGAAGAGGTCCGTCTGCGCCAGCTGCGGGGGTCGGTCCGGTATCCGCAGCGTCATCACCCCTATCGCTCTCGGTACCTCCGCGGCGCTGAAGGTCGTCACCGAGGGGATTCTCGAAGCGCTGAGCATAGCGAATGCAGGTCGCCCCGGGCACGACGGAAAGGAAAGGCTCCTGATTTTCAGTGACAACCGTCAGGATGCCGCCCATCAGGCTCGTTTCATCGACTTCGCGAGCCGGTTCGACCGTATGCGACGGAGGGTCGTAGAGATCCTGGAGCGGGAGGGGACGGTTTCCCTGCAACGTATCGTCGAATTACTGGGCGACTCCGCGGTCACTAACCGGGATAACCCATTTGTTCCGACAAATGCTGGAGCCTACATCCATCCCGAGGTAATAAAGCAGATCCGGATATGGGAAGAAGCTCCTCTACTCGATAACCTCGCGGTATCCGCCGGATATCGCGCCTCGTTGTTCAATACTGGAGCGGTTGGGATCCGGTACGAGGGGCTTGGGGAGTACGTGATCGAGCACGGGCGGGGTCTTGCTGACTCCCTTGGGATCTCTTCGAAGAATCTTCATTACATCTGCCAATGCTTGCTAGACGAAATGCGGGTCCGGAGCGCGCTATCCCGCGACCTGCTCCGCTATTATCCGTTTCACCCTTCATTCCCGTCCTATCTCAATGATGCCAAATGGGAACGGAAGATCAAGAGGCCGACGGGTTACCCGTGCACCGTAGAGGGCGTTCCGATTGGGAACATCGACCAGGATGAGGTTCCCAGCGGAATCAAGGTTTACTCTTTCTGGCGCCGGGAAGGGGCCGGTGGACGGGAGCCGAAAATGGAGCGTATCCTCCGGCGGCTCCTGGATGTCTTTGGAGGCATAGAGCCGACTATCCGGTCCTTGACGGACATCGTCTCGTTCCTGCGCATTGGATCGTTCATAAATCAGGCAGTGCTCTACGGGGCCATAAAACAGAGGGGACTGCTCCAGGTCAACGCGCAGATCTTGTATCTCGGTATTCTGGCGGAAGGTGAACGACTCCATTGTGGTGTCTGCGGGGTCCCGCGACCATACTTTTCCCCGGGTTTGCCCTGTCCGCTCTGTCGTGGTTCGCTGGTGGTGTGGCCAGATGCCGAAGTGAACCGTGACAGGAACGTCCGGAGAATCCGCTCGGAGAACTTCGTGCCTCTCTTCGCAGGTGAGCATACGGCTCAGATTACGACTGGAAACCGGGAGATGTTGGAGGAGGAGTTCAAGGCGCCCCCGGGGCAATCCAAAATGAACGTGATCGCCTGCTCGCCGACAATGGAGTTGGGCATCGACATCGGCGGGCTCGACGCCATAGCCCTCCGGAATATGCCCCCCCGGCCCGACAACTACGCCCAACGTGGCGGGCGCGCTGGGCGGCGGTCCCGGGTAGGGTTCGTGGTCGGGTATGCTCGGAGCACGCCGCACGACCAATATTTCTACGACAATCCTGCGGAAATGATCTCCGGCGAGATCCCGGTCCCGCTCCTGGCTCTTGGGAACCGGGACGTCATCCTCCGCCATGCCAATGCGATCGTGTTCAGCGCGACGACCCCTGGGCTCTCGGGCCGTATGATCAACTACGTATCCGTCATGGGGGAAGTCAATACTGAGACAGTCAACGAATTGGTCGAAGCCCTTCGGCTTCAGTTTGATTATGGGGTCCGTACAGTCCGGGATGCTTTTGGCGATACAGTTCTGACCGAGGCTGGCCTAACCGAAGATGTTCTCCTACAGCATTTCAATGTCTTGCCGGATAAAGTGCGTGACGTGTTCGACCGTACAGCTCGGCAAGTCATCGACCTTCGGCATGCCCTGGACAGGATGTGGGGGGAATTGGAGGGCCGTCGGGCCGGTATTCGCTCCATGGAGCTAATTGCCCGATTGTTGGGAAAGCCGATTGAGGGTCGACCAGGGGGTGCAGATGCGGATGATCGCTCTGCTGGGCATCCCATGCGCCGGTTCGCGGAGTTCGGCATCCTTCCTGGCTACGAATTCCCGACGGAACCGTCGTCTCTACGCCTGAAGGGGGATCCGAACGAAGAGGACCCTGTAACGGTCGACCGGAGATTTGGAATTTCTCAGTACAGACCGGGGAGCCAGGTTTTCGCCAGGACGAAAAAATGGAAGGTTGACGGCCTCGACCTCTCCTCTCCCTGGAACCCTCGGGCCGAAGGTCCGAACTGGATCTACAGGGTGTGTCGGCAATGCGATCTGCGCTATTTCGCCGATTCCCCATTGTGCCCACGTTGCAGGCACAGCGAGGTCGGCGATGGAATCCCGGCTTGCGAATATGCCGGCTTCACGGCAAAGGTAGACGAATCACCCATACTGGACGAAGAAGAGCGTTTCGCGACCCGGAACCTGGTTCGCTTGTATCCGCAATGGAACGGAGACGTAGTAGGGCGATGGAGTGCACCCGGGGATTGGACCTTGCGGTTGAGTGCGCGGGAGGAGATCCGGTGGTTGAACGAAGGCTCAACACCGAAGGCCAAGGAACTTCAAGCTGGAATCACAAGGCTCCACGACGGAGGTAAAGGGTACCTTCTATGTGCGACCTGCGGGGGGATTCTTATCCCGCAATTCGCGACGCCTCAACGCAACCGTGGACGGAGACAGGCAAGAGGCGCCGCGGACCAGCCCGATCCATTCGGTCACAGAAGAGGGTGCACGAATGCGGGGACGCCGCCGATGCCTGTCGCGCTTGTCGCTGCTTGTAGGACGGATGTTCTGAGACTGCTGGTTCCAGTGCCGCCGGACGACCAGGCCAATGTGGAACAGTGGGGACTCTCCCTTGGGTATGCCCTAAGGATCGGGATGCGTCACCACTTCATGTTAGACGGAGCCGAGATTGACTTCGAAATGGAAGGTCCTTGGAAAACAACAATCGGTGAATCCGGTGATGTCCGGTTGGTTTCCCTTTCCTTCATCGATCCCAGCATCGGGGGAACCGGATACCTTCGGAAGGCGGCAGAGGAGTTTCACCTTGTTGCCCGGCGCGCGATAGGTCATCTCGATCACCCAGACTGTACGACGGCATGCTATCGGTGCCTAAAGTCCTACGCAAACCAGCGGGTCCACGATCGATTGCGCTGGCCGCTTGCCTTGCCATATTTGGATATGCTCGCGTCAGCCCCACCGACACAACGGCCAGGGCTTCTGGGTGACATCGAAGATCCGCGTCCCTGGGTGGAGGCGTATGCGGCCGGCGTGGGGTCCCCGTTGGAACTCAAGTTCCTCCGTCTGTTCGAGCGGCACGAGTTCAACCCCATTAAGCAACATCCCATATCTCGTATGGAGGGTGGGAGGCCGATTACGGTCGCCGACTTCGCGGTACCGGGGAAGAGGGTGGCTATCTATGTGGACAGCGCGGCGTTCCACGTCGGTGAAAACTTGCGGCGGGATAGGGTGATTCGGGCCCAGTTGCGGAGTTTCACACCTCCCTGGACGGTCGTTGAACTACGTGCCACAGATCTCGGGAGAGGTTCCGCATTGGTCGAGGACCTTAAGGAGAAAGCCCAATAACAGGGTCCATTAAATATTTTGCTAGAGGGGGCAAAAATGGCGTACTAGCTTGTTCCAGGTTGATAGGTATAAGTCGATGACGTACCGGTTCAATTTCCTATGGACCATGATTGAGGCATAGCCGAGGAAATACCTATAAACCGACGAAGTCGGTACAGAAAACAATACAGACTGCCATGCACCTTGGGAACCGCGGTGCTGCCACCCATCAAGAAGTTGAGGAAGGGCCTTCTATGCCGATCAAACTCATAGATCTCCTACAGCGAGTGCCTGCTGAGGTAGAAATCAAGGTGAGGCGAGCTCGCGACCAAGCGCGCTCCGCGTTACAGGAGGCCTTGCGAACCGAATGCCGTCTGGTCATGCGTACCCCTGATGAGGCAGAAGAGAACCGACCTGGAGCGCAAGTGCCTGTGGAAGTGGCTCCTGGTTATCCAGCCACTTTGGCCGGAGTGATATTTGCGGATAACTTTGAGCTCACACTCTTGCTGGGCCGTCACCGGATTACCTTGGAGCAAGCCCAGGCGGGCGCCAGAGGATTGCTGCAGGTGAGGGAACAATTGCTGCGTGGACCAAACCGGGAGCAATGGATTGGAGCAACCAAGACCGAACTGCAATCAACCGCTGATTGGGCCGCTTTACTCCTCACACTCTTGGACAAGCACGACCCCTTGAAGGTCGTGCTCGCGGTTCGAGACGACTTCCTTGGAGTTTTCGAATACGAAACGCAAAACATCATCGTGGACGAGTATGCCGTGAACCGTGCCACGATTAGGATTTATTGGGGGGTCGTGGGACTGGTGGCGGAGTGGATGGGTTGCACTGTGGAAGACCTCGCAATTGTAGTACTGGCGCATGAGCTTGCCCATGCCTATACCCAGCTCGGGGCGGATATCGACGGACGCCGTTGGCCAGCCCAGTGCTTTGCTCAAGCTGAAACCGGCCTCAAAGAAGGCCTCGCTCAATACTACACGGAGCGTGTGCTCAGTCGGCTGGAGCGACGCTACGGTGGGGCTCTCAAGGTATATCAAACCATGCTTCCTGGTCAGCCACCGGCGTATCGAAACCATACATCATGGATTAAGGATTACTCGCCGGAAGCAGTTCGTCGCGCTATGTTGGAAGTTCGGAGATGGAACGAAGGGAAACTGGTTGATTTTAACCGCCGACTCTCAGATGCACAGAAGGAATTGCAACCTGAGAAGCGGTCACCATGATATTCGATCCGTAAGTACGGTTATTCGGTCGCATGTGATCGAGGGGGGATCCGTGAAGAATCTAACCACGCCAAGCGGTAAGCCTTTCAGATACAGGGAGTGCCCAGGAGGAGAACTCGTTGTATACCCCTCTGACGAGCAAGGTACTCATCAGGAAATGTTTGCACTCGTTGTTACGCCGTACACGATCAATCTGGTTTCCAAAACGATCAGAGAGCGCGGCCGAATCCGTATGGGGGCGTCGAGAGACAATCCTCCGAAGAACTCTCTGGGGGAACTCTTGAAAGGCAAGAATCAGTCGCCCCAACAATTGAGTTATCTCTCGGCCATACTGCAGTCGCGCGGGTTCTGTTCGATTGAAAAAGAAAAGAATGCATTCGTTCTGGTGTATCGCATTCCGGCCGGAGAAAGGCACAGGTAGCCATAGGTTTTTCGGCAAATTATGGGAGGTAGATCACGATGACGCCGGACGATATCCAGGAACTCCAGAAAACATGGGATTCTTTTCTAAAGGAATGGCCGCTCGAACGCCTTCGCACGATGACCCTTCAGGAGTACACGGCAGCGGGTCGCGACCATACCTTCACTGCGTGGATCGAGAGGCGCTTGGACAAGATGGGGAGCATCTGGGGTGGATCGTCATTCAAGTTCGGAGTCTACTCCCGGAAAGACAAATCCCCGAAAACTAAATCCGCTGGGGGCGGGGAGAGCTACACTGAGGATTACGCCTGGTACTCGAAATACGGATCCACTCCCGAAGAAGCCTTTGCCAAGGTGAAAGCTTTCGTTGTTCAAGTCGCCGAGGCGGCGGTCCGGGGCGATTTCGCAGCGATTAACAGCATCGATCTCGGAGAGGCGTTCAAGTGGAAGATCGCTTTCCACTATCAGGACAGGAACAACCCAGGAGTCGTCGCAGTTTTCAAACCGGCACGGCTCAAGGTGTATCTTAAAGGGCGGGTCGGGTCGATTCCCCATCAAACATCGGAACTCTATCGCGCGATTCTTTCACTCCGTGGAGACAAGGACCTAATTACGTTGTCTGAGGATGTGTGGGCTCAATCGGCTGCCGAGGAAGGCCCTAAGATAGACACGGAGCCTGCAGAAGAGGAAGGAGACGACCTCGATCTGCCGCAGGATCTACCCCTCAATCTGATCCTTTACGGTCCTCCTGGAACAGGAAAGACATACTCAACCGTCGAGATGTCAGTGAGGATCTGCGACGGTGTTGTTCCGGAAAGCCGGGAAGCTCTCATGGCGCGGTATCGAGAGTTGAGGAACCTGCACCGAATCCGATTCGTCACATTCCACCCGTCGTTCACCTACGAGGAGTTCGTAGAAGGCATCCGGCCGTCGACCGTGGACGGACAGGTTCGATACGACGTACGTCCTGGTGTCTTAAAGAAAGCCGTTACCTACGCATGGGAACTGTTCGAAAAAAGGACAGTTCCCGGCCCCTCAATCGATTTAAAGGGTCGAAGGCTTTTCAAGATGTCGTTAGGAGATATAACGAAGAGCGAGAAATCGTGGGTGTATCCGGACTGCATCGAGAACGGCTATGTGTGCCACGGATATGGCGCCGGGATCGATTTCACCGGCTGCGATACTTATCAGGCCGTGAAGGATCGCTTCAATGCCGAGAAGAAAGAGAGCAAAGAGTCTGACTTCGGGGCTACAGCGGCCCATTATCTCAAGAATGAATTGAGGAATGGCGACCTGATCCTCATCTCGGATGGGAACACCCGCTTCCGGGCCGTCGCCGAGGTAACTGGGCCTTACTTCTTCGACGGGCAGTCCGAGTACGATCAGAAACGGGCGGTTCGTTGGTTGTGGTCCACAAACGAAAGCCTTCCGATCGAGATGATCTTCTCGAAGCGGCTATCCCAGATGACCATCTACTTTATGGACCAGGAGGCTGTAAACTGGGACGCTCTTCAGGAGCTCCTTTCCCCGAAACGGGCCGTTGGGCAGGTTCCCAACTGCGTCCTTGTGATTGATGAGATCAACCGCGCCAATCTCGCAAAGACCTTTGGCGAACTGATCACCCTGATTGAGCCAAGCAAGCGCTTGGGCCAGTCGGACGAGCAGGAGACCGAGCTTCCGTACAGCGGAGACCGCTTCGGCGTCCCCCCGAACTTGTATGTGATTGGCACGATGAACACGGCGGACCGATCCATCGCCCTGATGGACACCGCTCTGCGCCGGCGCTTCTCCTTCCAGGAGATGACTCCGCGGAAAGATCTGTTGTCGCAAGATGTCGAGGGAATCGATCTCCAGTTACTGCTCGATGCGATGAACATCCGGATCGAAACCCTTTTCGACCGAGACCACATCCTCGGACATACCTACCTGATGGACATTGGGACCTTTGATGACCTGGCCTTGCGATTCCGGAACCAGATTATCCCCTTACTACAAGAATATTTCTTCGAGGATTGGCGCCGCATTCAACAGGTCTTCAACGACCAAGAACTGCCCCCGGAACGACAGATCATTCAGAATCTCGACACATCCGAGGAAGATGGGGCGACAGGTGGTCCACGTGGTCGATTCCGGGTGAATCCGAACATTTCTCCGGCGGCGATACAGAAGATCTACAAGTGAAATTATCGGTCTACGAGCAGAGCCAGATTCCCGTCCGTACCCGAGCGGATGAGGAAAGGCACTGCATCAGCCATCACCAGGCGTCCGGCCTAGTCGAGCTGGGAGAAAGGATGGGGGCCCGGGTTGCGTCTTGGCAGAGTCCTAGCGCTATCCGAATACACCAGTTCGTCGGGGTTGTTCGACAAGGCGATCTCCAACTCGAGATTCTTCCAAAATTGGACGGATTATCGGAGCCGTCTCAAGTTCGGAAAAACCTACTGGCGATGTTAGCGGCCACTCAAGACCTGGATGTCCGGGCATCCGACGTGGTCGGTTTCCTGGAAAGTTCGGAGCCGTTTATCTGTGCCCTGGCTCGGCTTTATTGCAATCGCCTTCTCGAAGAGGTTCGAAAGGGCCTGCGTCAGGATTATGTTTATTTATGTGAAGTTCTTCCGCACATCCGTGGGAAAGTAGATTGGCCGGCGCAAGCGAGGCTTCACGTGACACAGCGCCTAGGCTTCAATTGTCTCTATGACGAGCGTTCGAACGACACGCCGCTGAACAGAACATTGAAGAGTGCCTTGCTGACTGCGAACTTTTTGCTGGAAGGCGCCCGGGTATCCAGGGTGGTGAACGAGATACGGAATGCGATGGACGGGGTCGCAGACGTCTGTCCGCTCCCCGAGAAGATGGCACGTCTTCGTACTGATCGGATGAATTGCCATTTGAAGCCTCTTCTGGCGTTGGCCAAACTTCTCCTCGGGAATCGCAATCCAGATCTTGGCCGATCTGCCCGAGGATCGCACGATACATTCGCGATCGTCTGGGACATGAACGTACTCTTCGAGGAATACGTCGGGCGGTTGGCCGACGACGTTCTGCTCCCGAAAGGATTCACGGTCGATCTGCAGGAAGACGCTACGGCCTACCTGGCTGCGGAAGCAACAACTCAGAAGAAGGCGTTCTTGCTAAAGCCCGACATCCTCGTTCGTCATCGTCGCAAGCCGACGGTAGTGGCCGACACGAAATGGAAACGACTCGACTCTCGCCAGTCGAATCTCGGAGTTTCGCAATCCGATGTCTATCAGGTACTGGCTTATGCCAATCGCTTTGGGACCGACCTCGCTGTGTTGATATATCCCCATCACCCAGCCTTGGGAATTCCAGGTCTTCAGCGGGAATTTCTGATCCGAGGGGCATCCTCGCAGAACGTGTCGATTCGAGTAGTTACGTTGGACTTGTCGATGCTTGGATGCGTTCCTGGGCAGGTGGAGCAGGGGTTGTCTATCGAAGTTCAAACAGGAGATCTACTGGTCGCACTTTCAACGTAAATGCGGTTAAGGTATGAACAGGGAGGGGTAGATAAACGCGTCACAGATGGTTCCTTCTAATGAACGGTTGGGTGGACACTAGCAATATAACCGTTTGCGACTTGGAGAACAGAATGAGTAATAAAAAGTATCATTTGCCTGATTTTTTAAGCGGTCAATGTTCGGAATCTGTTTATAAGAAATGGTTAAGCCGAAAAGCAGTGGCACATGTAAAGAGAGACAGGAAAAGGGGAAACAAGGGAGCGAAAACCTCTATTTATAAAGAAGCAATTCATGATGCTGTGCTACGTAGTAAAGGGAAAGATGCTTACACTGGGAAGCTAATGGATTGGAAAAATATAAGTAAATATGACAATGATAAGTCTAATAATAAAGGCCGGAATTATAAAAAGCAATTTGGAGATTTACCAACAGTTGATCATATTGGAGATGGAACAGGGGATCCGGAATTCGAAATATGTTCATGGCGGACAAATGATTCGAAAAATGATTTGACTATTGATGAGTTCAAAAAATTATGCAGACAAGTACTTATGTTTTCTGGTAATTTTTCCACCTAACCACAGTCTGGAGCTGACGGCTGTTCTGCGGGATACCCTGATGACATACAGCCTAGATTGAGCCCTGCCTAGGAGGAATAATGTCCGTATATAGAAATTTCATTTGTGATTTTCCGGACCGCTGCAACAAGATCCTATCTGATTACGAACACCGCGCGGTCTTCCGAGGAGTTGAGGTTACGACGATGCTCGCGATTGCCTCGGCTGGTTTGATTATTCCTTATGAGAGGCTGAAGAAAAGTAACCATCCTTCTAGTGATAGGGCATGTTTCGAGAACGCAGCAGAAAGATTTGATGAGTTCGGGAAGAAAGATTTCCTAAATGATTATTTATTAGGAGTGAATGGTACATGGCACTATGGAGAAATACCCGATGCTGTCGGGGCGGTGGAATGGTGGAAAGATGGTACAGTTCCGCTTACCGATATGGGAGAGGGAATTATTACTGGAGAGGAGGAAAGAAAGAAGGAAACTAATTACTTCTTGAATTGCTTGAGAAATGCTCTTGCCCACGGAAACGTGTTTACACCTGGAGGCGGGCAGATCACGGACATCGTATTCCTCTCCAAGATTGAGCAAAATCGTAAGGAGTACTCGGTCATCATCGTGTCACCATCCGATTTCCGGAAGTTCCTCATAAAATGGCTGGAGTTTGTCCGAGAGCTAGAAATGCCTGAAAACGTAGTGTCCGAACTTTATGAAGCGACTGCTGAGGAGACCACGGGGTGAGTGAAACGGTTATCCCCGCCGACGCTGCGAAGAAGCTTCT
>JACZKY010082624.1_pt1 | contig 16699 bp, 12 predicted proteins | sample 8237611 | NCBI WGS metagenome assembly JACZKY01 (sample SAMN16148055, study PRJNA663545) | marine sediment metagenome | biome: sediments and biomass from bioreactor inoculated with such sediments; feature: coastal sediments; material: methane- and iron-fed bioreactor; isolation source: Bothnian...
ATTCGGGCTCAGCGCGGCGACGTGCAAACGGTGCCACGACGAGGCGAAGGTGAACGTGTCCGGGCACTTCCAGAACCTGGCGACGCAAGCGTTCGAGCAGCCGGCCCGGGAGACGATCCTCCCCGCCGTCGAGTACAACGGGAACAGCTGCAACCCGGATGCGGGAGGCCTTACGGGATGTCACCGAAGAGAGGATTGGTGACTCTCTAAGGGCGGCAGGGAAAATCCCGGGAAGCGCCGGAGCGCCGGATCGCCCGCAACGCGGGCGCGCACCTTGACAGGGTCCAGGCATCGACGTATCGTTTTAGGAGATGCTGCGACGTTTCCAATGGGGGTTTGACATGCGCGGACCCCATCTGCCGTCCACGATCAAATCCGCCGTCGCGGTCCTTTGCGCCGCCTGTTTCCTCACCGTGAGCCTTGGATCCGTTTCCCCCGCGAATGCGGACGACACCTGGGAAACGTGGCCGAAAAAGACGACCGTGCCGGGCGTGGCGCCAAAACCGGAAACGGACGCGACCGGGGCGGCCAAAACCGGGGAAGCGGCGGAGAAGAAAGCGGCGAAGGGAAAATCCTCCGGTAAGATCTGGTGGATCGCCGCCGGGGCCGCCGTGGTCATCGGGATCGCGGTCGCGGTCGCCGCCGGCGGAGGCGACGGAGGCGGGACTACGCCGAACCCGGGCCACCAATGACCGCAGGCGGCTCTCCCATCGGCTGAATCCTCATCCGTCCGCCATCAGGTGAATCGGGAAGGGCCAGCAGGAGTTCCTGTTGGCCCTTATCGACTTCGCCCCATGCCGGAGGAAGGGGACGGAAGGTCCAGGGGACGTCAGATTCCGAAGTAGATCCCCGCCAGCAGCTGGATCTGGCCGAAGACGTCCCCCTTCACTTTCACGGTGCAAGCCGCCCCGCCGGAGGAGACGCAGAAGATTTCCGTCTCGTCCGGGAGAATCGTGAGGAACCCCCTCCCCTCGAAGCGCAGCCCGAGCCGGTTAGAGATCGGGATCTTCGCCCCCACTCCCAGGGAGAGGGAGAAGTACGCTTTCGAGCTCACACCGGATGCGCCGGGGGCGAGCAGGGTCAGGCCGAGTCCCCCGGAAAGGAAGGGGCGCACCTTTTCGCGGGGGAACAGGTACGTCCCGCCCAGGTGGAGGTAGTGGATGTCCATGTCGAACAGGGGGGCCCTTCCGGAAACCCCACCGGAGCGAAGCTCCGTCCTCTGGAAACTGTAAAACAGCTCGTACTGCGTCTCGTCGGTGTCCCGGAGGCCGAGGACCAGGCCGGCGCTCCCGGTCGAGGGGACGTCCAGGCTGGCGCCGGTCGTGTTGTCCTCGAATCCGCCGCCGATCGCGTAGCCGGCGAAGGGGGTGATCTCCAGGCCCCGCTCCGCACTGGCGGCTGCAGGGATCAGGAGAAAAAACGCGGCGAACGCGAAGGACGGAAAGGCCCTGCGACGCCGCCTCCGGCATCTCCCGACGCCCGCGGCACGGGTTCGTGATTCGTGGCGGATGCCCGCCCCCTCATGCAAGGGGCTTTTCCGCCAGCTGCCGGATCCGGGCGCGTTCCCTCTCCGTCGTCGGGCGCCGTGGAGGCCTCGGGAGCGGTGAACGGTTCCGGAAACGGGCGATCGACTGCCGGAACTCGCCGCTCGCCCCCGCCTGTCCGAAGTAGTAGGCCTCCTCTCCGTACTGCACTCCCTCGGTGACGTTCCGGACGATCAGGTCCAGGGCGTATCGCAGGACCGTCCCCCGCTTCCCGATGGTTTCGGCGTGACGGAGGTACCTCTTGACGTGTTCGTCCTCTGCGAGGAACGCCGCGTCGACGGGACGCCCCGTTTCCTCGTCGGTCAGCGGCTCCTCCCAGCGCGCAACCGCCCGGTGGCGCTCCTCCATGGCGCGCCGGAGGGTATCGTCGGTCCCCAGCGCGTGGCCCGCGGCGAGGCGATACGCCCGGGCGAGGGAGTTCGCGGGGACGAGCTCCGAGACCAGCCCGTGCGCGTACGCCTCCTCGACGGACATCGGCTGCCCGGTCAGGATCGTGTCGACCCCGAAGAGGAGCCCGCTGCGCCGGCCCAGCCGGGACTTTTCGGCCAGCAGCCGGACCAGGCGCTGGGTGCCGCCGAACCCGGGGATCAGGTTGATGTACGTTTCGGGCTGGCCAAGGTAAATCCGCTCGACACGCGAGGCGACCACGTAATGGGCGGCGGCGACGAGCTCCGCCCCGCCCCCCAGGGCCAGGCCGTTCAGGTTCAGGACGACGGGGATCCGGAATTCCTCGATCAGGCTCATCGTCTCCTGGGCGAGGGCGGCGAGCTCGGTGATCTGCTCGTCCGACAGCACGGCGAGCTCGTCGCTGTTTTGACCCGGAACGAACGCCCGGGTGCCTTCAGCGGTGAGAACGACCGCCCCGGCGGAACCTTCTTCCCGGATCCTGTGGAACAGGAACCGGAGTTGCTTGACCGCATCGCCCCGGAACCAGTGCAGATCCGAATTCCGCAGGGCGTTGCTCTCGAGGGGGCGGTTGATCTTGAACTCCACCGTGGCGACCGACGAATCCCGATCCAGGGGGTGGAACAGGAGCCGCATCAGAGACAGCTCCTCGGCGATCCGGATCCCCTGCGCCAGCAGCAGGTCGCGCTCGGAGCGGACGTGGTCGAGGTCGGTCGCCATCCGGTAGGCGGTCGAACCGGGAGCCCGGCCGCCCAGTTGATCGCTGAACCCGCCCGGAATCCGGTCCGGGTCGAGGACCCGGTCGGGGCCGTGGAGGTGATAGATCCCCCGGTCGATCTTATCGCGGAAGGCGTGCGCCTCGTGCGGCTCGTACATGTGGGAGCCGGCCATCCGGACGATCTTCTCCCGGCCCGTCGCGCCGTCCCCCAGCGCTTCCGGATTGGCCGGGACAAGGATGGTCCGCTGCTGCATCCAGCCCTGGGCGAGGTGCCATGTCAGCGTCTGGCGCGAGCTGGTCTCCCCGTACACGACGCGGCCGGTCTGCTCGGTCAGAAGCGCCACGTTGAGCGCCAGGTGGTCCCGGCGGCCGCTGTCCCAGATCGCGTCCCATGTGCCCGAGCGGTTGGTGTTGTACCGGCCGAGCGCCTCCTTGACCACGCTCACGGTCTCGGTGGCGAAACGGGTCTGGGCATCCCTGCCCGGCCAGCTCCGATGGGCCTCCCTCTCGGGCGCGAAGCGCCCATCGTCGACGTCGGGGAGGTGATCCGGCCAGAGCAGTTTTTTCCTGCCTTCCCCGCCGCGCAGGGCCTCCACGTTCTGGATCCGGGCCTTTCCGAAGTGCACCGCGACTCCCTCGTTCCGCAACAGCCGGTTCTGCTGCTCCTGGGTTTCGGCCAGCACCGTTACACGCGCCCCCAGACGCGCGGCTTCCGCGATGGCCGATGCGGCAAATTCGTCGCCGCCCGCCTCGTCGGAGTTGGCGCCGTAGTGCACCAGCACATTCTCGCCGAGCTTCAAATCCGCACCGTCCGGCCCCAATGCCACCGCGGCCGAAAGAGCGGCGTCATACCCGTTGAACGTCCCGTACAGGCCGAACGCCCCGGAGAACCAGGCGGTACTGCTGCCCCGGGGGCAGGGCCGCAGCAGCCGGAAGTCCGCCGCCTGAAGGCCCCGCCCGGCGTTCTGCATGACTTTCGTCGGCCGGTACCTCGCGGGAACCGAGGCCACCAGGCGATCTACCGCCCGCTGCCACTTCTCCAGCCCTTCCGGGTCGTCTACGGGGGCGGCACGCAGCGCTTCCGGATGCTCGCTCCGCAGGATGAAGCCGACGTCCGCATGGGGATGGCGGCCGCGGACGAGGTCCGCCTCCTTCCGGTCGAAGACATAGGTCAGAACCGGAATCCCCAGGGTCGCCGCCATGTCGATCGCCATGGATCCGGTGTGGCCGCTGCCTCCGTGGACCAGGAGCACGTCCCCCGCGGCGAGGTTGAGCTTGGCCGGAGAGAAGAGGGCATGCTCCACGGTGGGGCCGTTCAGGATCAGCGTCGCCGCCTGGGGGAGCGGCATGTCGACCGGGACCTCGACGAGATTCCCCGTGTCGAAGGCCGCGAACGCCTGCAGGGTGGCCTGGTCCCCGCCGCCCTGGTAACCGCCGATGTGCCCCTCGCGCTGCGCGTCCAGGGTCACCGTGGGCGCTTGCCGGTTGAACACCATGGGGTCCACGATCACCAATTGGCCGATGGCCACGCGCCCCTCCTGCTCCGCCTCCGGGGAGAGCAGCACGACCTGCCCGACCGCCGCGTCGCCCAGCACATGGTGGTCCTTGTCTCCCAGCACGTCGACCGGGTCCGCCGTGATCCCGTTGATGACGTTGTAGGTGGCGCCGGCGTAGAGGATCTGGACCAGGGCCTGCCCGGCCGCGGGCGTCGGGGTCGCCCTCACGAATTTCCGGAACCCCAGCGCCGGGTCCCGGTGGACGATGCTCATCCCGTCCTCGTTGCGGACGATCCCGTACGCCTCCTGGTAGGGGGGGACCGGGTCGATGCCGGGGCGCAGCGGCGGCGTTCCAAGGCGTTTGACGAGCCGGCCGGGGACGTCCGCGAGGGAAACGGCCACCGATGCGTCGGGGCGAAACGGGGCTGCCTCCGCCTCGTCCCCCTCGCGGGAGGCGACGACGCGGTCCAGAAGATAGATGAGCGTGCCCTTGACCTTGAGCCCGTCGGTGTTGGGCATTCCCTGGAACAGCGGGTTGGCCCGGAAAAACTCGACGTCTCCCCCCCGGATTTGAGCCCGCACCTCCTCGGGCCGCAAGGCCTGCTGCATCTTCCGGAGCGTCTCGAGGGGTTTCCCGGCGTAGAACTTGACCAGCTCGTACATGATCTTCGCCGTCAGGGTCATCGGCAGGAACGTCTCCTCCCCCTCGAATCCCGCCGCCTCGGCCACCAGGAAGACGATGTCCTGGGGGTCCGGCTTGACCTGTGGGTTGAGCTTCTGGTTGATCGTCATCTGGACGAGGTCGACCAGGTCCCGGCTGGGCTGGACTCCGGCCTGCAGGGCCGCCACGACGACCGGCGTGCGGTCCTTGGTCGGGTGGTGGATGAAGGTCACGCCCACCTTCCGGAAGTACCGGGTGTGTTCGTTCAGCGCGTTCTCGTACATCGTCTCGTTGACCAGGTGGCCGTAGACGTTGGCGATGTTTCCGGAGCGCCCCGAAGCGTAGAAGGTCCTGGGGGTGACCGGATCCGTCGGGCCGTCGAGGATCAGCGCGTCTTCCGGGCTCCCGGGATCGTAGAGCACCCGCACCCAGTAGGCCGAGTCGCCGCCGTCGTGGGCGATGCGCTTCCCTTCCCGTCCCTTCCCCGGCCAGTCCGGGGCGAAGGCGTGGTTGTAATATTTGGCCGCGGTGAGTTTCGCGTCGGGCCGGGCCGGTCCCCGCCGGCCCTCGTTTCCGCCCATCAGCCATCCCATGCGGTGGGGCTGGGCGCCCCGGTAGAGCAACTGGCCGATCACCGCTTTCCGGCCCCGCCCCGAAGCGGTGATGAGGGCCTCCGTCACCTCGCGCGGCGATTCGACCCGGTTGCCCTCTTCGTCCTCCAGCCGATCGGCGATCACCGGGTTCACCCACGGCAGCGGAAGGATTTCAGGGTGCTCGTGGTCCATTTCGATCGGGGTCCGCACCCGCGCCACCACCTCCTCCGGCTCGCGGGTCCCGGCGAGACGCCGGAGCGCTTCGCGGTACGTCTCGACGCACCGCCCCTCGACGCCCGGACGGCGCTTGAAGGTCGCGTGCTGCGACCCGAAATCCTCGGTACGCCACAGCGAGTTGATCGCCACGTCGCCCAGCACCGCCTGGATCCGGGCGTGGGCCGGGTAGGAGTAAGGGGCCGCGCAGCCGCAGGTCCCCGGGGCCCCCTCCCGCTGCAGGGACCGGACGTCGAACCCGCCCTTGTCGGGGTCGAAGAGCCCGTCGACCTTCGACATCGCCTCGTAGATCGGGGAGCCGGCCTTCAGGAACGAGACCCCGAACTCCTCGACCACCTGGGCGAGCCTGCGGGGAGTGGGCACGAAGCTCTGGAGGAGGAAGGTCCTGCCCTCCATCATCGGGAACCAAAGGGCGTACGCGGGGCCCACGATCCACCCGTAGTCCGTGGACGTGTGGTGGATCTCGTGCGGCGCCAGACCGAAGGAATTGAACATGGTCTGGCCCCCGGCGACGATCGCGCCGACCAGGGAGATGATCCCCTTGGGTTGGCCCGTGGAGCCGCTGGAGTAGCTCAGGAACGCGGGATCTCCGCCGCCCATCTCCACCGCAGCGAACTCGTCGATGTCCTTCCCCTGCGCCTTGAGCTTTTCCTCCGTCCGCCGGATGGCGTCGTCCCAGAGGATGTCCCGTCCCGGCGTCAAGGGCGCTTCCGTCAGAAGGCCGAGCCGCGTCAGGCGATCGTGGACGATGAGTCTCTCGTCGCGCTCGCAAGGTTCCTCGAAAGCCGAAAGGATCCGGTCGATGGCCCTCCTTTGCCGCTCGATGCTCTCCAGCCGCCCTTCTCCGATGCCCTTCCGCCGCGCGTGGCGGAGGATGAACTCCGAGACGCCGACCTGCTCGTCCTCGGTCAGCAGGGCCGGGAGGGTCGGTTTCGGGGTCCCGCGCGCGAGACGCCGCACGTGGTTCTTCAGCCAGTCGCGGTGGCGGGCCTCGACGGCGTTCCCCGCGGCATCGAGGACGTCTCCCCAACGATTCAGCAGATCGGCGGCGAGGGCCCGCGCGTCGGCCGCCCAGGGGTCCCCGCTGTCGCCCGGGTCGGCCGCCGCCGGAACGCCGCGCAAGCCCGCCGCCATCACGGGGGCGTACCGCTCGAAGATCCGTTCGTCCCGCGAGGCGGCCGCAACCCGCGCCTTCGCACGGCGAATCGCCTCGTCCCGCATCCGGAGAGCCCCCCGGAGCTCTTCCCCCGCGGCTTCGTCGAGGGACGAGAGGACGACGCGCTTGATGTGCGCCTCGTGCAGGACCTCGAGAAACTCGCGCATGGAGTCGCGGCTGTACGTGACCTTCCCCGCGAGCCGCTCGGTCACGGCCGCGGCGATCCCCCGGGCCTCATCGCGCGGCTCCTCCGGCAGCGCCGAAAGCGCCGAATCGAGTCTCTCCTGGAAGACGGCCCGCGGCAGGTAGCGGCTCAAGGCCACGTCGACGGAATCCTTCTTCAACTCCCGGGAACGGTCCCCCACCCGGTAGCCATCCTCCGTGACGATCACCTTGGCGCCCATGTTGTGGACGGTGTCGCTGAAGATGTCGGGGCCCTTGGCCCCGAACACGAAGTGGTAGGTCGCCCCGACCAGGGTCGCCGCGAGCTGGGCGACCAGTCCCTTGATGTCCGTGGACATGTAGATGACGACCATGTCGCCCGGCGCCACCCCCATGTCGGCCAGGACGTTCGCCAGGCGGTTGGCCTCCCGCCGGATCCGGCGGTAGGAGAACGAATTCACGTCCGCGTTCTTCCCGTCCTTCTGGTCCTCGCCAATGTTGATCACGCGGCGCTCGTCCAGAAGGCCCCGCGCCTCGAGCTGATCGAAGATCGCGCGGGCGGGATTGATCCTTCCGTCCTCGAAGCGGCGGATCACGGGGAAGCTGCGCAGATCGAGCGAGACCGACGGCCGAACGCTCCACGCGTACGGGTAGACCATGTCGAGCTCGAACTTCTCCGGATTCGCGAGCCAGGCGCGGCGGACGACGCGCCAACCGGTTTGCGTCTCCATCAGGGAACGGATGGCGCCGAGGTCGTCGGCGACCATGCCGTCCGACCACTGGGAGTTGCGCAGATCGATCCGGAAGGCGACGGCCCGGGCGGCCTCGCCCTCGGGGGTCAGCGACCGGCTCTTCTCCCCGCAATGGTAATCCCCCCGGGGGAGCGTGTATTCGCTTCCCCCGTAAAGGAAACGGGCGTCGCCCGCCAGCCGGCATCCCGTGGAAACCGGCGCGGCGGGGATCGACGTCCGGAACCCCTTGGCGTCCGAGAGAACGATCCGGTCCAGGCGGCTGTCGCAACCCCCGGCAGGATGCCCGGCCAGGCCGAGGACGCCCTCCAGGTGGGCGAACCCCGCGGTCATCTCCTGGGAGAACTTGAGCTCCACTGCTCGGGCCTCGTCCTCGCCGTACAGGCCCTCCTGGGCGAAGGTGTCGATGAGGAACTCGGTCAACCACACGGCCTGGGGCGAGGCCGATCGCATCGAGGCCAGGGATTCCCGCGCGAAGAGATCCTCTTGCGCCGCGGCCCTCTCCAGGCTGGCGAAAACGTCCCCAAGGTAGCCCCGGTTGGTTTTCCCGAACCCGAAGTGCCGGCCGGCTTTTTCCGACAGGTCGCGGACCTCTTCCTTGAAGGCCTCGCGCGTGCCGCACGTCTTCTCCAGGAGGGCAAGGACCCGTGCGCGGTCGAGGGCGCCTTTCGTCCGCCGGAGCTCCTCGAGGAGCCCCGGGACGTCGCTTCCCGCGTACCCCTGCGCCAGGCCCAGCCCGACCGCCTGCTTCCCGCTCATGGGGGAAGCCGTCAGGCCGAAGTATTTCGCGACGGCGGGGCCCATACGCCGCGGCAGGAACCAGGTGGCGCCGTTTCCGGGGACGAGGCCGACCGTAACCTCCGGCAGCCGGATGCGCGTGGTCGCGTCGGTGATCAGGAAGTCCGCTGCGGCCGCGATTCCAAGGGCCGACCCGGCGCAGAGGCCGCGGACAAGGGACAGGGTCGGCACGCGCAGCCCCCGGATCCGGTCGCACAAGATTTTTTGATCGGCGAGAAAGCGGTAGATCCGCCCCCCCGCTTCGGGATCCAGACGGAGGCGCATCGACTGGTGGAAGTCCGTGCCCGCCGAGAAGTTTTCCCCTCCCGCGAACACCAGCGCGCGGATCGCGTCGTCCTCCGCCACGCGGTCCACGAGTTCGATCAGGCGGGCGATCTCATCGATGCCCAGGGAGTTCCCCCCGTCCGGACTCCCGAGCCTGAGGACGGCGACGCCGTCCCCCCCGACCTCGAGTTCGACCCGGTTCACCACCGTCCCCCCTTTCCCCGTTGCCGGCTCAAAGAAATCGGGAAGGTCCCGCTGTCCGTCCCCTCTTTGGAGGCGGCTCCGTCGGCCGGGGATTCGCCCCGGCGAGAAAACGGCCTCCCGCCATTTGGGGGGCCCCGAAAAGCCTCGCGAACGGGTGACGAATCCAGTCCTGACGAACCGAAAGCCACGCCCTGGCAATCTGTCGATGGACGGCTGGGTGGGGATGCGGGGAAGGTCGCAGCCGCGGCGAACGTCGAGGCGGAAAAGAGCGGGTGGAACGTGACGATCCCCATCGGCGCCGGGCGGCGGGCGATGGGAAACGGTCCCGATGCTCAGCGCGCGGATTCCTCGTTCAGGCGGTCGATCAACTGGCGGAGCCTGCCGAAGCTCCGTTGGTTGAACCGGAACACGATCCGGGAAAGGCCGGCGATCTCCGGTTCCTCCGCCTCCTCGGGAAGGGCCGCGGTCTGCGTCATCCCGCCCCCGGCGAGGAGATCCCGGAAATCGCCTGCCAAAGCGCGCAGCGCGGCGGGAGAGAGCGGCTCGCGGACGCGGATCGCGAGATCCTTCCCCACGTACCTCGCGCTGTGGAACACCCGGTAAAATCGTTGGATCTCCCGGACGGCATCGTCGACGCGCGTGGTGATCCGGAACAGGGAGAGATCCTCGACGGAGATCAGCCCCCGTCCCAGGAGACCCTCCTCGACGAACCGGCGCCATGTCGCCCAGTAGGTCCCCCCGGGCTCGTCCACCAGTACGACGGGGAAGGGGTGCGTCTTCCCGGTCTGGAGCAGCGTCAGCACCTCAAACGCTTCGTCCATCGTCCCGAACCCTCCCGGGAAGAGCGCGACCCCGCTGGACTCCTTGAGGAAGAGCAGTTTCCTGGTGAAGAAATACTTCGTGTGGATCCGCCGGGGATTCCCCGCCATCACGGTGTTGTCGGATTGTTCGAACGGAAGCAGGATGTTCACCCCGATCGAGTGTGCCGCCCCCGCTCCGAGGTGCGCCGCCTCCATGATCCCCTCGCCGGCGCCGGTGACGACAAACCAGCCCAGCCGGGCCATTTCACGGCCGAACGACTCCGCCTGCCGGAACGCGGGAGACCGCGGGGAAAGACGGGCGGATCCGAACACGGTGACTTTCGGCCGATCGCGGAGCCCGTCGAAAAAACGGAACGCGTGGCGGAGTTCGCGGAGGGAACGGGACAGCAGCTTGAGGTCCGCGCGGCCGGCTCCGTCTTCCGCCAGGCCGTCGACGGTCCTGCGCATCTCCTGGAGGAGTTCCTCGACGGTCACCTTGCGGTTCCCGATCCCCTCCCGCCTTCCCGCCATTCCTCCCTCTCTTCGGCCCTTCCTGCGGGACCTCCTTCTGTTTCCACCGCGCCCCGATCGTCCCCCTCATCCCGTGACCGGCGCGCCCCCGGGCGATGCGACTCGCCGCTTCCTGTCCGTTGATTGGATGGTTCTCCGGGCCGCCCGGTTCTCGCGTCCCGCTTTCCGTCCCGCCGCCCTTACCGACGGATCGGGGGCGCCTTGACCGTTGCGACCACCACGGCGGCGGCGGCGGCGAGGACGGCCGCGATCCGGAACGCCGCGGCGTAGCCCCGGGTGGCGTCGAAGATCCATCCCCCCGCCATCGGGCCGATGATCCCGGCTACCCCCCATGCCGTCAGGAGGAGGCCGTAGTTGTTCCCGAGATTGCGCATCCCGAAGAAATCGGCGGTCGTCGAAGGGAAGACGGCGAGCTGCGAGCCGTAACAGTAGCCGATGAGGAAGACGGCCGCGAACAGCAGCGGCACGGTGGAAACCCCGGGGGCGAGGAAGAGCAGCAGGGCGGTCGCACCCATCACCAGGGTGAGCGTCCGGACGCGGCCGATGTGGTCCGACATCCACCCCGATGCGATCCGCCCGCAACCGTTCCCCACGGAGAGCACCCCCACGGAGAGGGCGGCATCGCGCGCGGAGAATCCCGCCCCCAGCGCGAAGGCGGCCAGGTGCCCGATCACCATCAGGCCTGCCGCGGTGCCGAAGGCGTAGGCGACCCACATCCGGCGGAAGACGCCGGTGCCCACCATCTCCCGCGGGAGGAACTCCCGGCCGCGACGCGCCTCCCCCTTCCCCGCCGCCGGAGGGCTCCATCCCGGCGGTCGCCACCCTTCCGGCGGGTTCCTCAGGAACATCGTGCCGGCCACCGTCACCGCCAGGAACCCCGCGCCGAGGATGCCGAAGGTGTCGCGCCACCCGAACCGGTGGATCAGGTACCCCGCGAGCGGGGCGATCACCGCGCCCCCGGCGCCGTATCCCATCACCATCATCCCCGTGACCAGCCCCCGCCGCTCGGGAAACCACTTCATCCCGACGGAGAGCGGGCACGTGTACCCGATGCCGCTGCCCAGCCCCACGACGACGCCGTAGCAGCCGTATAACCATGCCAGCGAGTCGGTGTAGCGGGAGAGGAAGATCCCCGCGGAGAAGAGGAGCGCGCCGGCGAGCGAGACGGCGGCGGGACCCCGGCGGTCCTGCCACCGCCCCCCGATCAGGACGCCTGCGGCGATGAAGGCGATCGACAGGGTGAACGCCGCCGAGAGTTCGGACCGCGTCCATCCGAACTCGTCCTGGAGGGGGGTGAGGAACACGCTGTACACGTACGCGGCGCCGAGGCAAAGGTTCAGTCCCACGCCGCCGGCGACCCGGAACCAGCGGTTCACCCCGCCCCCCGCCGGCGAAGGAACGGGGTCACTTGACCGAGATCAGCTCGACCTCGAAGATCAGCGCGGCGTTGGGCCCGATCTCCTTCCCGGCGCCCCGCTCGCCATAGGCCAGGCTGGACGGCAGGTACAGTTCCCACTTGGCGCCCTCCTTCATGAGCTGGAGCGCCTCCGTCCAGCCGGGGATCACCCCGGAAACCGGAAAGGTCGCGGGCTGGCCGCGCTTGTAGGAACTGTCGAACTCCGTCCCGTCGATCAGCGTTCCCCTGTAGTTGGTGGTCACCGTGTCGGTGGCCTTGGGGCTCTTCCCCTTGCCGGGCGTGATTTCCTTGTACTGCAGCCCGCTCGGCAGCGTCTTCACGCCCTCTTTCTTCGCGTTCTCCGCGAGGAACTTCTCTCCGTCCGCCTTGTTTTTCTCACCTTGCACGCGCATCGCCTCCGCCTGCTTCGCCATCTGCTTTTGCTGGAACTCCTTGAACGCCTGTCGCGCCTCGTCCTCGGTCAGGATCGTCTTCCCCCCGACGTAACTGTCCTTCAGCCCCTGCGCCAGCAGCTCCGTGTCCACGTCGAGCGACTGCTGCTTCAGTTTCCCCCCGATGTCCATGCCGATGCTGTAGCTCAGCTTCTCCTTGTCGGTTTTCAGCTCCGGGGCGTCCGCGGCGAACGCCGCCCCCGAGAGCGCGACCGCGGCGCATATCGTGATCGCCAAACGTCTCCTCATCCTCGTCGCTCCTTTCCGCCGGAAACCGGGCCCGGTGATTCGTCCCAATATCTTACACGCCGGCCCACCGAACCCAAAGCGGATTCCCGCGCGCCGGGGCGTCTTTCCGGATCGGATGGATTGCGATATAACTATCCTCCGCGCGCGGGGTCCGCCCCGCGTCCCGACGGGACGGCTCCCGCCGGGAGCGGGAAGGGGGAGAGGGGATGAAGATCACGGTGACCCCGGCGTCCGGGGACCGCCGGCGGCGGAAGCCGGAAAGCGGAGAAAAGCTCGGCTTCGGCAACCACTTCTCGGACCACATGTTCCTGATGGAATACGCGCAGGCGACGGGGTGGCGCGACCCCCGCATCGTGCCGTACGGACCGTTGTCGATCGCCCCCTCCGCGATGGTCCTGCATTACGGGCAGGAGATCTTCGAAGGGCTGAAAGCGTACTACGCCGGGGACGGGTCGATCTGCCTCTTCCGTCCCGACAGGAACGCGGAGCGGATGAACCGTTCGGCGGCGCGACTCTGCATGCCGGAGATCCCAGTGGCGGACCAGGTCCAGGCGATCCGCGAGCTCGTCCGGCTCGACCGGGACTGGATCCCGCGGGCCCGCGGCGCCTCCCTGTACATTCGCCCCACGATGATCGGCACGGAACCGGGACTCGGCGTCCGCCCGTCGGCGGAATACCTCTTCTTCATCCTCACCGGCCCGGTGGGAGCCTATTACACGCGGGGTTTCGAGCCCGTCCGCATCCTGGTCGAGGAGCGATACGTGCGCGCCTCCCGGGGCGGACTCGGGGAGGCGAAGACGGGGGGGAACTACGCGGCCAGCCTCCTCGCGGCGAAGGAGGCCAAGGCGAAAGGGTTCGACCAGGTTCTCTGGCTGGACGCCGAGCACCGCCGCTTCGTGGAGGAGGTGGGGACGATGAACATCTTCTTCGTCCTGCGCGGCGAACTGGTCACTCCCCCGCTCGAAGGATCGATCCTCCCCGGGGTGACGCGGGACACCGTCCTCACGCTGGCGCGGGAGTGGGCGATGCCGGTCGCGGAGCGCCCCGTGGACATCGGGGAGGTCCTGGAAGGCGCCGCGGACGGGACGCTCTCGGAGGCGTTCGGCTCCGGGACGGCGGCGGTCATCTCCCCGGTGGGCGTTTTCTCCTGCCGCGGACGGGAGATCCTCGTCAACCGGGGACAGGCGGGGGAACTCTCCCTGCGCCTCTACCGGGAGATCACGGGGATCCAGTACGGGGAGATCGAGGACCGCCACCGATGGATCCACCGGGTGGATTGAGGGGGGCGCGATGGACCTCGGCCTGCAGGGGAAGGCCGCTCTCGTTTGCGGCGCCAGCAAGGGGATCGGATTCGCGTGCGCGGAGGCGCTTTCGGCGGAGGGCGCCCGGGTGATCGTCTGCGCGCGGGACGCGGGGCGTCTCCGCGAGGCGGCCGCGCGGATCGAGGCGAGGACGGGGAACCCGGTGACGGCGGTGCCGGCGGACGTGACGAGCGCCGCCTCCGTGGAAACCCTCTTCGGGGAGATCGGGCGGGCCTTCGGCACGCTCCATGTTCTCGTGAACAACGCCGGGGGGCCCCCTCCCGCCGGGTTCGGGGGAACGTCGGACGAGGACTGGCAACGCGCCTTCCAGCTGAATTTCCTCTCCGGCGTCCGGTGCATCCGGCGGTGCCTGCCGTGGATGGTACGGCAGCGGTTCGGCCGCATCGTCATGCTCACCTCGTTCGCCGTGAAGCAGCCGATCGACAACCTCATCCAGTCCAGCGCGATCCGCAGCGCCGTGGCCGGCATGGCCAAGACCCTGTCCCGCGAGGTGGCGGAGCACAATGTGACGGTCAACAACGTCTGCCCGGGCTACGTCCTGACCGACCGGCTTCGAGCGGTGATCGAGCGGCGGGCGCGGGAGAACGGGGTCTCCGTGGAGGAGGCGATGGAAACGGGGATCGGGGAGATTCCCGCGGGGCGGTTCGGGCGGCCCGAGGAGGTTGCGGCGGTGGTCGCGTTCCTCGCTTCGGAACGCGCCTCCTACGTCACCGGTTCGACGATCCAGGTGGACGGCGGGCTGATCCGCGGGCTCCTATAATCCGAGGGCGGCCATCAGCGCCTCGCGGGTGAGGCCCGCGACCCGGACGATCTTGCTCCGCCCCCTCTCCCCCGCCACGAGCGTGATGCGGCCCTTGGGGACGCCCAACGCCTTCGCGAGGAAACGGACAAGGGCCTCGTTGGCCTGCCCCTCGACCGGGGGGGCGTTGAGGCGGATCCGCACGACGCCGCCCTCGCATCCCGCCACCCCCTCCCTGGAAGAGCGCGGGACCACGCGGACCGACACGGTCGCCGAGGGGCCGGCCGGCCGGCTCACGGCATCCGGAGGGCGAGGTCGAACAGCGTCCGGACGACGAACCGCTGCAGGAAGACGATGACCAGGACGGCGACGATCGGCGAAAAGTCGATGGAGCCGGCGAAGAGGGGGAGCTTCCGGCGCAGGCGGGAGAGGACGGGCTCGGTCACCGCGTAGAGGCCCCGGACGATCGGGTTGTACGGATCGGGGCTGACCCACGACAGAACGGCGCGGAGGATGAACGCCCACATGTAGGCCCACAGCGCGTAATCGATGATCGTCGCCAGCGCCTCGAGCAGATTCTTCGCCACGAACATCCCGTCCCCCTTTCAGCCAGAGAGCTCGCGGCACCGCATCCACGCGGACCGCACCGCGTCCATCACGGTCGCGCGGAACGCCCCGCGCTCGAGGGCGGCCACCCCGGCGGCTGTCGTTCCCCCCGGGGACATCACCATGTCCTTGAGCTCGGCCGGGTGTTTCCCCGTCTCCCGGACCATCCGCGCCGCACCCTCGAGCGTCGAAGCGGCGAGCAGCGACGCCTCCGCGCGACCCATTCCCGCCCGCACCGCGCCGTCCGCCAGCGCCTCGAGGAACAGGAACGCGTAGGCGGGACCGGAACCGGAGAGCGCGGTCACCACGTCGAGCAGCTCCTCCTTTTGCACCTCGACCGCCGCGCCGAAGGAGGAGAACAGGGCGAGGACCTCCTGCCGGGCCGCCGCGTCGACGGACGGCGGAAAGTAGATCCCCGTGCTCCCCATCCCGACCTGCGCCGGCGTGTTGGGCATCGTCCGGACGACGCGGACCCCCTCGCCCAGCGCCTTCTCGTACCGTTCGATCTTCGCGCCCGCGACGATGGAGACGAACGTCTTCCCCCGCGCCGCCTCCTTGGGGATCCCGGACAGGACGGACGGCAGGACCTGGGGCTTCACGGCGACCACCACCATGTCGCAGGCGCGCAGCAGGTCCTCCGCGGAACGGGCGACGGAGACCCCGAACCGTCGGCGCAGATCCTCCCCCCGACCCGGCGCCGCGTCGAACACCACGACCTGTTCCGGTGAGCGCAGCTTCGCGGAGAGCAGACCGCGGATCATCGCCTCCCCCATGTTCCCCGCACCGAGAAATCCGAGCGCCATGATGTCAGCCCCTCTCCCGCCGGCTTCCGAAGATCGCCGTCCCCACGCGGACCATCGTCGCCCCTTCCTCGATCGCCTGTCCGAAATCGTTGGACATCCCCATCGACAGCTCCGAAAGCCCCGCCCCCGGCATCTCCCGCGACAGGGAGTCCCGCAGTTCCCGCAGCCGGGCGAAGTGTGGCCGGCTCCCCTCCGGGTCGGCGCAGAGCGGCGGGATCGCCATGAACCCCGCCACCCGTACGCCGGGGAGGCCGGCGGAAGCGTCGAGAATCGCGCGCAGTTCGCCCGGCTCGGCCCCCGCCTTGCTCCCCTCGCCGCAGAGGTTCACCTCGAGCAGCACCTGGATCGCCTTCCCGGATTCGGCGGCGCATCGCGAGATCTCGCGGAGACGGCAGACCGAATCCGCCGTCTGGATCCAGGAGAACAGGGAGACCGCCTTGCGAACCTTGTTTCCCTGCAGCTTGCCGATCAGGTGCCACTCGGCCGAGGGGAGCCCCGGGATCTTCTCCTGCGCCTCCTGGACGTAGTTTTCGCCGAACACCGACAGCCCCGCGGCGTGCGCTTCGAGGATGCGCGCGAGCGGCTGCGTCTTGGAAACCGCGACCAGTTTCACCGCGCCTTGCGGCCGCCCGGAGCGCCGCAAGGCGTCCGCGATCCGGTCCCGGACCCACGCCGCCCGGTCGGCGACCGGCGCGCCTTCGGCCGGCGGCCCGCCGGAGGGGCTCACCCCTTTCCGCCCGCGGACGCGTACCAGGCGGGGCCCCGGAGAGATACCCGGATCAGCCCCGCCCGCGCGAGCATCGCCACGACGCGGGTC
>JACZKY010013240.1_pt1 | contig 16693 bp, 18 predicted proteins | sample 8237611 | NCBI WGS metagenome assembly JACZKY01 (sample SAMN16148055, study PRJNA663545) | marine sediment metagenome | biome: sediments and biomass from bioreactor inoculated with such sediments; feature: coastal sediments; material: methane- and iron-fed bioreactor; isolation source: Bothnian...
GTGAGCACCAGTTCGGCGGCCAGTGCGCCGCCCATGCTGTGACCAAGGAGCAGCGGAGCGCTGGCGCATTCCTTGGCAAAATCGGCCACCAACCCCACGGCATCACGCCGCAGGTCGCCCGCCGGTGCCAGCACCCCGCGCGCTCCTCCCGAGCGACCGTGACCGCGATGGTCATGGGCGCGCACGCGCCATCCGGCGGCACACAGTTCCCGGGCCAGCGCGTCGTAGCGCCCGACGTGCTCGCCCAGTCCATGCAAGAGGTAGATCCCGCCGAGCGTCGCCGTTGAATCCGGCAGCCAGTCGCGGCAGAAGAGCGCGATGCCGTCAGCACCGGGGGAGGTGAAATCGTTGATGCGCACCGCCTGTTCCTCAAATTGGATCGATCAACCGCGCCGCCCTGGCCGGAGCACCGCCATGATCGCCATCAGGATGCTCACGAGCGCCGCATAGTCCTGCCACGAAGGCCGCTCGCCCAGGATCATCATGCCCGAGAATACCCCGATCACCGGGATGAACATCACCGACAGGCTGCTGACCACTGGCGGCAGGATCGTCGCCAGGCGGAACCACATTACCTGAGAGAAGCCGAAGACCACCACTGCGTTGTAACCGATCGCCAACCACCCGCTGCGGTCCGGCAGCTGCGTCCAGCTGGCGCGCTCTAGCAGCAGCGCCAGCGTTGCGCACGCTGCGAGCGAAATCAGCAACGACCAGAACATAATTACGATTACCGGAGTAGTCTGGCGTCGGCGCCTCATTAACTGGGTCCCAAGTCCCCAGAAGGCAGCTGCGCCCAGCATCAGAAACGTCCCTGCAGGGCTGCCGGCGATCGCGCCGACCTCATGCATGAGCAGCAGCGCAACCCCTGCGGCGGCCGCCACGATCCCGAACCACAGCAGCCCCGACCCTCGATCGCCAAAGAAGGCGAAACCAATCAAGGCCGTAAAGATGGGCATCGTATAGCCGAGGATCACGGCGCGCCCAGAGGCGAGCAGCTTCAGTCCGTACATTCCGAGCACCAGCCAACCGACCATGTTCGTGAGCGCGAGCAGGGCCAGTTCACGCCAGTGCTCGCGCGGCACCGCTATACGCAGCCCCTGGATACGCGCCACCAGGAAGATTACTGGAACCCCGAAGAACATGGAGATCGAGCGGAACGTCATGGGCTCGAGGTGCGCCAAACCGATCTTCATCACCGGCCAGTTAAGGCCCCACGTGAGCGTGAGCAACACCAGCAGCCACAGGTCGCGGGTCGAAAGGAGTCTGGAATCGGTCTCGGGCATCGGAATCAGCTTGGTGACCGCGAATCGTCACCCCATTACACTCGGCGCGCAACCCCTATGAGGAGCAACAGGTGAATCTTTGCGGGCGTCTGCGCTCGTGCCAGCGTGCCCGCCGCGACCATCCAGTGCAGCAAACGTGCCGAAATCCGGCGATGGACCAGGGCGTCGGCGACGTAAGCCTGGGCCTCATCCTCGTCGTGCGAGAGCCATTCAGGCCTCAAGCCATTGGCGATTGCGAGGTCCGACGCCGCACGCACCAGCAGCCAGCGCAGCGCCCATGCTGTGACCAAGGAGCAGCGGCGCGCTGGCGCGCTCCTTGGCAAAATCGGCTACCAACCCCGCGGCAACACGTCGTAGCGCCCGACGTGCTCGCCATCAGGATACTCACGAGCGCCGCGTAGTCCTGCCACGCGGGCCGCTCGCCCAGGATCACCATGCCCGAGAATACCCCGATCACCGGGATGAACATCCTTCCCGCCGGGCTGCCGGTGATGGCGCCGATCTCCCGCCACAGCAGCAGGGCAGCCCCGGCCAACGCGGCGACGACACCCAGCCACAAGCGCAACGACGCGCGCTCGCCGAAAAACGCAAAGCCGATCAGCGCCGTGAAGATCGGCATGGTGTAGCCAAGAATGGCCGCACGGCCCGAAGACAGAAACTTGACGCGGTACATCATCTGGGAGCCATCATCAAGTAACAACTGGGTCGAAACTCTCAGGTCAGGTCAGAGCCTTATCGCTGGTTCGAGGATGCCAAGGCTATCGAGCAGATCCTGGCGCGTAATCCTGCAAAACTGTATGAACATGAATAGGCTATGCTCTTCCGAACCTGAGGGAAGGATTGCATCGTGGCTCAAAAAATCGAACAGCCAATCAAGCTCGTTGCCATGAAAGGCGATGGTATTGGGCCCGAGATAACCAATGCCGCACTCGCCGTGCTGAGCGCAGCCCGCAGCGCATTCGACCTGCGCATCGAAGTGTCAGAGGCCGAGATCGGCTTCGAATCTCTTGCCAGGGAAGGCACGACGATCACTGACGCGGTGGTGGCGCGGGCCGCGGCCGCTGACGGCATCATTCTTGGCCCCATTTCCCACAATGATTATCCACCGTTGGCCGAGGGTGGCTTGAATCCTTCTGGTGTGTTGCGCAAGGGACTGGACCTATTTGCCAACGTTCGGCCCGCGCGCACGCGCGCAGGCGTCGCCAATCCGATCGGCAAGGATTTCGACCTTGTGATCGTGCGCGAAAATACCGAGGGCTTCTACGCCGATCGGACGATGTTCGCGGGGACTGGCGAATTCATGCCGACCGAGGATGTCGCACTGGCGGTGCGCAAGATCACGACCAAGGGTTGCCAGCGGATCGTCGAATATGCATTCAAGATGGCCGCGCAGCGCCAGCGCAAACTCGTGACCGCAGTGCACAAAGCCAACGTGTTGCGCTTGTCCGATGGCCTGTTCCTGAAGCAGGCACGCGCGGTTGCGGCGCAGTATCCGGACATCACTTACGAAGAGCAGCTGGTTGATTCGATGACGGCACTACTGATTCGCAAACCCGAACACTTTGATGTGGTGGTCGCCACGAATATGTTTGGCGACATCATTTCCGATGAAGCCTCCGAGCTTGCTGGTGGCCTCGGGCTGGCGGCGTCGTTGAACGCCGGCTTTGATCATGCCATGGCGCAGGCGCAGCACGGGTCGGCGCCGAGCATCGCCGGTCAGGATCGGGCCAATCCGTCGTCATTGATCGGTTCGGTGGCGATGCTGCTGCGCTGGCTGGCGGTGCGGCGCGGCGATCCCCGCCTGGAGGCGGCGGCAGATGCAATCGACCGGGCGGTCGATGATGCGCTGGCCAGCAGCACTACGCGCACCGTGGATCTCGGTGGCAGCTTGGGAACCAAAGCGTTCGCCGCCGGGGTGGCGAGCCGGATTACCGCTAGTGCTCGCCGGGACTTGAAATGACGCGGGGCATGTACCAGATGGACGTCAATCGCAGTTGCGGGCGGTGCCAGCCGATTGAAGTGGACTCAACATGTCAACACCAACGGCGGAACTCCCGCCAAGCGGAACTGCAGGTGATAACTGGGTAGTGTGCGGATTTGCGTTCAGAACTGCTTACGGGCAGGTGGTAGTCATAGCAAGAGTTCGATTGTCGAGACCAACCCGCCCGGCGTGGACCCGACTGCCGTTTGCTGGTCACTTGGCGGAAGGGCTTAAGGAGGCTGTGGCAGTTGAATAAGCTCGTCCGCCGTGCGAGAGCGGGCGAATTTGGCCACGGTGCGCCCCGGGAAGCTTAGCGAATGATTCGAAGTGCGCTCTAATCGTGCGAGTATGCGCGATGCGGCCCCACGACGTGGAGCGCATCGGGAGTAAGGGATCACATGGAACTGCGTCAGATGCGCTACTTCGTGCGCGTGGTCGAGATGGGGAGCATGGGACGCGCCGCCGCCGAGTTGGGTGTGGTCACCTCCGCGCTCAGCCAGCAGATCAGCCGGCTCGAAGGGGAACTGTCGACTCGGTTGCTGCAACGATCGTCGCGTGGCGTCGTGCCGACGGACGCTGGCGCGGCCTTCCTGCAGCAGGCGCAACTCGCGTTGCGTCACACTGACGATGCGGTACGGGCGGCTCAACGTGCACGGCTATCGGGACACGCGAGTGTCGGGTTGGCGCCCTCCACAGCGGCGGTGCTCGCGTTGCCGTTTTTGGCCGCGATGCGTGCGCGCTACCCCGACGTGCGGGTGCGGCTCACCGAAAGCCTTTCGGGAAATCTCGCGGCGATGCTCAGCTCGCGGAAGCTTGATCTCGCGGTGCTGTTTCAGGCTGAGGCGGCCCGGCGCTGGTGCGTCACGCCGCTGCTCGACGAGCGTCTCTTCGTGATTGGCCATCAGTCGATGCCCGGCATGCCCACGCGAGCCCGGGTGCGCCTGGTGCGGCTGGCCAACCTGCCGCTCATAGTACCCAGCGGGTCGCATGGGCTGCGCGCGACCGTCGATGCGACCTTTGCAAAGGCCCGGTGCGAACCCAATATAGTGCTCGAAATTGACGGCCTGGCCGTGCTGATGGATGCCGTGCGCGCCGGCATGGGCGTCACGATCCAGCCCGGGGCGGCCACGGTGCGCATGGCGCGCGAAGAGGTCCGCATGGTCGAGATCAGCGACCCCGGCGCGCGACGCCGCAACCTGCTGACCAGCCTCCCCGACGACCAGCTCTCCCCGGCGGCTCTGGCCGCCCGTGTCGTTCTGGCGGAAACGGTACGCACGCTGGTGACCGCAGGCAGCTGGCCGGGGGCCACCCTTCACGAAACCTGAATAGGACTTGCCATCGGTAGGGCTTCCTGCCCGGAACCCTTTCACCTACAGTCTGGTTGCGGCGGCGAAGGTTCGCCGCGGCGAGGAAACTTTCATGTTCGATGTGCTGGTGATTGGCGGCGGTAACGCCGCGCTCTGCGCGGCGCTGATGGCACGGGAAGCGGGCGCCACGGTATTGCTGCTCGAGGCCGCACCGCGGGAATGGCGCGGCGGCAACTCGCAGCACACGCGCAACATGCGCTGTATGCACGACGCGCCCCAAGACGTGCTCGTCGACGCCTACCCGGAAAGTGAGTACTGGCACGACCTGCTCACAGTTACGGGAGGCCTTACCAACGAGCAACTCGCGCGACTCGTGATTCGCTCCTCGTCAACCTGCCGACCGTGGATGCATGCGCATGGCGTTCGGTTCCAACCCGCGCTCTCGGGCACACTGCATGTCGCCCGTACCAATGCCTTTTTCATGGGCGGCGGCAAGGCACTGGTCAACGCCTATTATCGCAGCGCCGAGGCTCTTGGCGTGCAGATTCGTTACGACACCGGGATCGAGCGGCTCGAACTGCGTGACGGCCGGTTTGTCGCAGCGATCGGCCACGGTGAGCGCTTCGCGGCGCACGCCTGCGTGCTGGCCGCCGGCGGTTTCGAGTCGAACCGCGCGTGGTTGCGGGAAGCCTGGGGACAGAACGAGCGCGGCGAGTGGCCAGCCGAGAACTTCCTGATCCGTGGCACCCGGTTCAATCAGGGCACGCTGCTGCGATTCATGATCGACGCTGGCGCCGACTCGATCGGCGATCCCTCGCAGTCACACTGCGTCGCAATCGACGCGCGCGCGCCCGAGTACGACGGAGGCATCTGCACCCGCATTGATTGCGTCTCGCTGGGTGTAGTGGTTAACCGCGCGGCCGAACGCTTCTACAACGAAGGCGAAGATTTCTGGCCCAAGCGCTACGCGATCTGGGGGCGGCTGGTGGCGCATCAGCCGGGGCAGATCGGCTACTCGATCATCGATGCCAAGGCTATCGGTCGCTTCATGCCGCCAGTGTTTCCCGGAACTCGGGCCGACACAATCCCCGAACTAGCGCGCCAGCTGGATCTTCCCGAAGCGGCGTTCGTTCGCACCATTGAAAGCTACAACGCGGCCTGCCGCGTTGGGCGCTTCGATCATACCGCGCTTGACGACTGCCACACCGAGGGGCTCGCCATTGCAAAGACCCACTGGGCCCGCCCGCTCGACACGCCGCCGTTCTATGGATACCCGCTGCGGCCCGGGATCACGTTCACCTACCTCGGCTTGAAGGTGAACGAAGACGCGGCCGTACATTTCGGCGGTCAGCCCAGCGCCAACCTGTTCGTCGCCGGCGAGATGATGGCCGGCAACGTGCTGGGCAAGGGCTATACGGCTGGGGTCGGCATGTCGATCGGCACGGCCTTCGGTCGGATCGCCGGCGCACGGGCAGCGCGCGTTGCGCACCAAGCCATGGAGGCTCCGCATGCTGCCGCCTGACGCCCAGGCGAACCGAGCAGAAGTGGCGCGGAACATGCAGATCTGCAATGCCTGCCGCTATTGCGAGGGGTTCTGCGCCGTCTTCCCGGCGATGACGCGCCGACTCGAATTCACGAGGGCCGATATCAATTACCTGGCGAACCTGTGCCACCACTGTGGCGCTTGCTACCACGCCTGCCAGTACGCGCCGCCGCACGAGTTCGCGGTCAACGTGCCGAACGCGATGGCGCGCGTGCGTGCGCAGACTTGGGCCGAATATGCGTGGCCATCGTCGTTCGGCGGGCTCTATCGGCGCAACGGACTAACGATCGCGCTGTCTCTGGCCGGCGGCCTGTCGTTGTTCCTGGCGCTGGTCGTCGCCCGCCAAGGATCGCTCCTGCATGCACCGCTGGCCGGAAATTTCTATGCGATCTTGCCGCACAACCTGATGGCGACGCTTTTCGGAGCGGTCTTCGGCTTCGCGGTCCTCGCGCTCGCGATCGGCGCGACGCGGTTCTGGCGCGACATGCCGTCCGGGTCAGGCAGGGGAGCGCCATCCGGATCGGCGGCACAATCGAGCGCGGGATCGCAACCAGAGCGTGCGCCAGTGACCGCGCCTGCCCTTGCCGAGGCGACTCGGAACGTGCTCACGCTCACCTACCTCGGCGGCGGCCACGGCGACGGATGTAACGAAGCCGATGACCGATTCACGCTGGCGCGACGGCGCTTTCACCATCTGACCTTCTACGGCTTCGGGCTGTGCTTCGCCGCCACTCTGGTGGCAACCGCGTATCACTACCTGCTGGGTCTGAGTGCGCCGTACGCGCTGACCAGCCTGCCGGTGATACTCGGTGTCACGGGCGGCGTGGGCCTGATCATCGGACCGACCGGGCTGCTGTGGCTCAACCTGCGCCGGCACCCCAACGTTGGCGACGCCCGGCAGCATCCGATGGATCGCGGCTTCATCGCCCTGCTGTGGCTCAGCAGTGCGAGTGGCCTGGCGCTGCTCGCGGGACGCGATACGGCAGCCATGGGCTTAGTGCTCGCCGTGCATCTGGGCGTGGTCATGGCCCTCTTTGTCACCCTGCCCTACGGCAAATTCGCGCACGGCATTTTCCGCGCGGCCGCGCTGCTCAAGTACGCGATCGAAAAGCGGCAGCCCGATCGGCTTCGGATCGACTCCGAATAAGCCCCAATCCGCCACCGGGCCAGCGCGGTCGCGCGGAGGCACGGGATGCATCAAATCGTTCTTGCATCGGGTGGCGGCCATCGGCGTCGCATGCTTCTTGATCACATCACCGCAAACTTCTGAATCAATCAGGCAGGATGGCACCCCACATTATCGGGTGCCGCATGATCAGAAAGGTGGCCCAGCCCGATTCAGCGCTTATGGGGTGCAGCGCCCGCATCGGATGTGCCAGCGCCCCTAACCTTCTGCCAGTCCGCGTAGCTTGGTACCACCATCTCGAACTGCTCCCTGGTCTTCGTATAGAGCTTTCCAAATAGCCGACCAATAGGTCGATAGCCTTTGTTATCAATGTACAGGGTTTCAGGATCCAGCAAGCCTTCCCTCACGTGCATCAGGACCACTCTTCCAATGACGATGTGGCGGTTGGGGCTAATCTGAAGGATCGAGTGCTTTTCACACTCGAATGCAATCGGTGCTTCCGCGATGCGCTCCGGGCGGACACGGATTGAAGGCACACAGGTCAGACCCGCCTGCACAGCTTCGTCCACCCCGGTAGGAAAGTCGATGGCGCAGACGTTCATCGCCGTCGCGAGATCCTCGTCCACCGTGTGGACGACAAACTGACCCGTATCCCGAATGTTGATCAGGGTGTCCTTGAGCGCGCCGCTTCCGCGCTTGGCCTCAATTCCCAGAACCAGTACCGGCGGATCCTCGCCCATCACATTGAAGAAGCTGAACGGCGCCGCGTTATGCGCCCCGGAGCGCGAGCAGGTCGTCACCAACGCGATCGGACGCGGGATGATGGTTGAAGAAAGCAACTTGTACTGGTCCGTTGGGGCCATCTGATCAATGTCGATTTGCATAGTTCCATCCTCAATCAAGCTTTGCGCGATGCACACTTGTTCGGGTGCCCGTAGTTCCCCAATTGACGTTGCTCCATGCCTCCGCTGCGCGAACCTGGCATATCGGGGTAAGACGCTGTCCAGGGTTTCGGGATCTGGCTGCCGGACACAACCGGTGTTGATCTCGCACCCGCAGCACACGCCTGCTTCATGGTGAACCGGACAGGAGCGGCGGGCGCAATTCGTGCCATGGGCTAGCCCGCTCGTATGCTTCTGCCGCCCGCAGCAGACTGCACTCATCGAAGGCACGCCCCATCAGTTGCACGGACAGCGGTAGCCCACCTTCCGACAGACCAGCCGGCACCGCAATCGCCGGATGGCCAGTCAAGTTGGCCGGGCCGCGCGCATGGCGGGAATAGGTACGCACACATTCGGCGGGGTCATCGATGCGACATGCCGGCTCAAGTGCGTTGGCCATCAGGAGAACATCAACATCAACCAGGGCACGGTCGACCGCGTCGATAAGGAGACAGCGGTGTTGCTGCGCGCGGATGTAGTCTCCGGCAGAAACGAAGGCACCAGGAAGCAATTTGCGCCGCGAGACTTCGCCATAGTCACCAGGGCGCTCGCGCAGCCACCTGGCGTGCACTGCCCAGCACTCGGCAAGAAAGATGATGCGTTGGACCGCGGCAAATTGCTGCAACGAAGGCAGATCGACTTCACGCACCTGTGCGCCCAGGTCCGCGAACGCACGCGCGACTCCGTCAATCGCCGCCGCGACATCGCCGCTGGCCGGCATGTCACGCTCGTGAAAGTGCCGCACGTACCCGACGCGCAGCCCGCGCGCGCCGCGTTTGAGATCGGCGCCAAATGAGGCCTTGCACACATTAGCACTGCCTGGATCCTCTGCATCGTGCCCCGCCAGAATGTCGAGCATCAGAGCCACATCCGCCACTGAACGGGCCATCGGTCCAACATGGTCAAGCGAAAATGACAGCGGAAACACGCCACGACGAGAAATGAGGCCGTAGCTGGGCTTGATGCCGACAACACCGCAATGACCGGCTGGATTGCGCACAGAACCGCCGGTGTCGGTCCCGACCGCAACGGGGACCAGACCTGCCGCCAGTGCCACGCCAGCACCCGACGAAGACCCGCCCGGCTGGTGATCGACATTCCAGGGGTTGCGGGCGGGCGGAAACGGCAAGTCGAACGAGGGCCCACCAATGGCGAATTCGTGCAGTGCTAGCTTGCCCAAGACAATCGCACCGGCCGCCCGCAACTGGGAAACGACCATGGCATCGCGCGCCGCCACGTGACCAGTCATGAGCCGGGAGTGACAAGTAGTCGCTTGGCCTGCGATATCGATGATGTCCTTGATCGCGACCGGCACGCCGTGCAACGGTCCGCGCACGCGCCCGGCGCCCATTTCCCGCTCCGCCTGCCGCGCCTCGTCCAGCGCGGCTTGCGCAGCGACGGTGATGAAAGCGTTGAGCCGAGGGTTCCAGATCGTGATCCGATCGAGCAGGCACTCAACCAATTCGACCGGCGACAGATCGCGTCGGGCGTAGGCGGCGGCGATTTCCGTCGCGGTCAGCCACGGCAAGTCAGTCACTTTACCCCTTTCATGCGCATCGGAGGCCATGGCTCTTTACCCGCGTCACTGAGCGCCATCAACCCATTGCGCGCCGCTGTCGCGGTCTGCGCTGCGACGGCGACGTCCAGAGGGAAGTTATCGAGCGCCTTGTCCAGGCCCGCCAGACGCGCCAAGATCTTTGTGTCTTCATCAAGGATCACCGCATTCTCCTTCTTCATTCGCACCACAACTCTGGCTACCGAACCAATCGTCCAAGCCGACTGCCGGGCGAGCGCTGCGAACACGGATTCATCCTGCCCCCACGGTCTTGAAATACCGCTGCGTACGCACCAGCCAATGCGCGTAGTCGGCAAGTGCCAAATCAGGAGGGAATTGCGGGACGATCCCCAGATCGGTTCGCATGCGCGTCGTGTCCAGCCGCGCGCGAGGCCGCGCGTCATAGTAGTCAATGTTCGCCGTCTCGCCGCGGTCGGCCACCTGCCATTCGAACCCCGGCATGCACCGCGCCACCTCACGGCACCAGCGGCTGCACAGATCATTCCAATCCTCCTCGACGGAAAGATTGTAGACGCGGTAGTTGGGGCGGCGGGTGAAGAGCAAAGCAACCAGCGCGCGCGCAAGATCGCGGCTATAGATATAGTCGCGCTCCAGGAGCATGTCGGGCAGGACTGCCGCCCCACCATTCGCAGCGAGAGCCGCAATCTGAGCGAGCGGCGACACGAGGTCGCGGACACCGCTGTCTCCTTCCCACGGTCCGAAGACGCTGCCGATCCTGCCAGCGACAATATCCAGCCCCCACCGCTCGCCCAGCCTCAGCACCGCTCGCTCCGCCGCGTACTTGGTGATCCCGTAGAGACTCTCTGGTACGGCCGGCGTTCCGATCTCGGACACCAGGGCGCGGTCGAACAGACTCTCCCCGTAGACGGTTAGAGAGCTCGGAAAGACAAACCGGCCGCCGCTCGCCTGCCGGCTCGCTGCGAGCACATTCAGGGTTCCCTGCAAGTTGACTTCGACGATCGTTTCGGGATCCTTCGTTTCGCGTTCTGCTCCCGCGGTAATGACCGCGCCATGGAAGACATGGGTGATGTCGCCATTGTCGAACGCAAGTTGGAGGTCCTTGCGCTCGCACACGTCACCGGCCAGCCAGCGCAGGTTCGCTGCCGCATCGCCCACAGCGGCGACAAATGCGGGAGGCGGCTCGCGCAGGTCAAAGAGCAGAACCGGAACCCTGCTCGCGAGCAGGGCCTCGGCGAGATTCAATCCCACGAAACCGCATCCGCCGGTGATCAGGACGGTCACGGCGAGCGGAGCAATGACGAAACGGAGCGCGACACGGAATGGCTCATTGGTCGCCGCTCAACACCCCGGGCGCCAACTGATAGCAATACTCCGCAATTTCGCCCGGTCGAGTGAACCATACGCGGTCCCGCAACGGGTGCTCCAGGCAGTGTTTCAGGGCCAAGCGCAGCGGACGGAGCCGAAAGGGTTGGCCGACGACAAACGTGTGTAGAGCAATCGGGCAGACCAGCGGCTGGTGTTCGCTTTGCTCGATCATTTCGTCGAATTGGTCGACGATCATGTCGGCGAATTCGCGGGCCGTATAATTGCGAAATACGATTGCCGGAGAATCGTTGATCTCAATCGGATAGGGAATCGACAGGATGGGTCCCGCGCGCGTGCTCATCCAAAACGGTTGATCGTCACACGCCCAGTCGAGCAGGTACCGATAACCGGCTTCCTTGAGCAGGTCAGGTGTCACCCAGGTTTCCGCCAGCCATGGGCCAAGCCATCCTTGCGGCGGCTTGCCTTCGTTGCGGGCGAGAGTGGCGGTGGCCTCCGCGATCAGCCTGGCTTCGTCCTCTTCCCACATTCCCGACTGACGCTCGGCATTAGTGCGGCCGTGACCAATGATCTCGTCGCCGCGGCGGCGAATCCTCTCGAAGAGCCCCGGGTGGGCATCGTAGAGAAAGGAATTCACGTTGTGCGCGGCCGGGAGTCCGAGCTCGTCCATCAAGTCGAGCATGCGGGAGAGTCCGACCCTATTTCCATAGTCGCGCCACGCGTAGCCCCGGTGGTTGGGTGGTGGATTCGCAAACCCGATCTCTGAGCCCATACCGGCTCCAAAGGCGAAATATTCGACATTGAAGCAGACATAAAAGGCAAGCCGCTTCCCCCCGGGCCAGCTGAAGTCCTTGCGTTGGTCGATGCTTGTGAATGGGTACCGATTGTGTATGGGTAGCGGCATGGCAGCCTCGGCGGTTGAGGACGGTCTAGTCAGGGGATGATCTTGTCCGGCAAGGTCATGCAGTGGTCATAGATTTCCCGGGGTCGCGTGAACCACACTTGATCACGCCGGGGGTGATTCACGATGTGCTGCAACGCCTTGCGCAGCGAATGCAACCGATAGGGCTGACCCACGATCATGGTGTGCAGGGCGATGCCCAACACCAGCGGCTGTTTTTCGGATTGCCGAAGCATCTCTTCGAACTGATGAACAATCATGGTAGCGAACTCCTCGGCGGTATGGGCGCGGACCAATAGCTGGGGAGAATCGTTGATCTCCAGGGAATATGGTATGGACATCAACCTGCCCGCGCGCGTTCGCAACCAGATCGGCTGATCGTCGCAGGGCCAATCCATGGCGTAGCAAAAGCCCGCCTCCTGCAGCAGATCCGCCGTGACCTTGCTTTGCGACATCCAGGGTCCCATCCATCCACATGGCTGCTGGCCAGTGTGCCGGTGGATGCTGTCGCGCACTTCGGCAATGAAGCGCGCCTCATCGGCTTCCCACCACTGTCCCTGGCGCTCCGCGTTCGTGCGTCCGTGGCCGATGACTTCGTCACCGCGGGCGACGATCGGCGCCACCAGCTCGGGGCAGTAGTCGAATACAGTCGTGTTGATCAGGTGACATGCCGGGACTTGCAGTTCCTCCAGCAATTCGAGTAACCGCCATACCCCAACTCGGTTGCCATAGTCGCGCCACGCAAAGGTACGTGGATCGGGTGCCGGCAACTCACTCGAAACCGAATGGCCCAGCCCGGCGCTGAGCGCGAAGTGTTCGATGTTCAGCGCCAGGTAGACTGCCAGCCGCTTGCCTTCGGGCCACGAATAGTCTGGTCGGCGAACGATCGGGGAGAAATCATAACGTCCGTGATGGGGCAGCTTCATCTCATTTCTTCCTCAGGTTGCGGCTGGACCGACATGATGTGAGGGTATGGAAAAGCGCTCACATGGCGGTCCAGCCACCATCGACGAAAAGCAGACTTCCGGTAGTGAACGAAGAATCATCCGAGGCCAGAAAGAGCGCCGCCCGCGCGACTTCCTGCGCGGTGCCGAACCGTCCCAGCGCATGCCGGCTTGCCCAGCGCGCGCGAACCGCCTCCGGATCTTCATACCGGGTCAGTGATTTGCGCGACATCGGTGTGTCGATCACACCCGGCATCAACGCGTTCACACGAATGCCCTGCGCAGCATGGTCAATCGCCATCGTGCGGGCCAGCGCAACGATCGCGCCCTTGGACGCGATGTAGGCCGCGTTGTTGCCACCACTTGAGACCGCGAGTTGTGAGCCGAGCAGGATGATCGAACCACGTCGCCGGGCGATCATGTGCGGCAGAGTCTCGTGCAGCCAAAGGTAGCTCCCTTTGACGTTGATTGCAAAGACACGATCCCAGTCAGCCTCCTCTATCGTGGCAACCGTTCCACCGGTGGAAACGCCCGCGCAAGCCATGAGCACATCAAGGCGCCCCCATTCCTTGGCGACTCGCGCCACTCCGCGGCACGCACTTTCTGCATCAGAGACGTCCGCAACCTCGGCGATCACCTCGCCTCCGACTGCGCGGAGTTCCTCTGCGACTGCCGCCAGTGCAGCTGAGTCGTTGTCGAAGAGCGCGACCTTTGCACCCTCGGCTGCGAACAGTTGAGCCGCTGCGGCGCCGATGCCCGACGCAGCGCCGGTGATCAATGCAACGCGCTTTGCGAGTTTCATCACCTGCGCCCTACCCGACCCCGAGGTAGGCGTCGCGAATTCTCGACGACCTGCGCAGTTCGTCCGAGGACCCTTGCGCAACGACCTTTCCCAGCTCGAGAATCACTGCCCGCGATGCGATGCCGAGCGCCCAGTTTGCGTTCTGCTCGGACAGTATGATCGACAGTTTCTCCTGCGACTGCACCTCGAGGAGGATGTCGCCGATCCTTTCGACGATGATCGGAGCAAGGCCGAGCGAAGGTTCGTCGAGAAGAAACAGCTTGGGGTACGACATCAACGCTCGACCGATTGCGAGCATCTGCTGTTCACCGCCGCTCAGACTCCCGGCCGCCTGTGTGAAGCGCTCCTTCAAACGGGGAAAGTACCGGTAGACCTGATCGACGCGGGTTTCGAACTCTTGCTTGGTGCGCGTGTAGCTGCCGACCCGGAGATTTTCGTGGACGCTGAGAGCAGTGAAAACGCGTCGTCCCTCCGGCGAATACCCGATGCCGAGACGCATGATTTGATGCGGCTTCTGACCGGCAAGACTCTCGCCGCGCCAGAGTATCTCACCGCGAGCGTAGGGTGCCAGGCCCAGGATGGCTTTCAGACTGCTGCTCTTGCCAGCGCCATTGGATCCGATCAGAGCAACTGTTTCGGCTTCGGCAACTTCAAACGACACGCCGTTGGTGCCGAGGATGTTGCCGTATCGGACTTCGAGATCAGCGACTTTGAGCAGAGACATAAGCCTTCCCCAAGTACGCTTCGATCACCCGCGGCGACGAAAGGGCCTCCTTTGGAGTCCCCTCCGCGAGCTTTTCGCCTTGGCTCGCGACGACCACTCGGTCGCACAAATCTGAAATGAAACGCATGTTGTGATCGATCACGACGACGGTAATGCCACGATCGCGGACTCGTCGGATCGTGTCGCGCACGTGATTCGTCTCCTCGACGCTCAGCCCGGCGACCGGTTCGTCGAGCAGGATCATCCGCGGCTCGGCCGCCAGTGCAATGACGATCCCCAGCGTCTTCTGGTAACCGTAAGGCAGCGCGTCGGCTTGCGCCGAGGCGACCTTGTCAAGACCCAGCCAAGTCAGAAGGCGGTCGACCTCCGCAGCGGACTCCGCCTGCAGTCTTCTCGCCCGCTGCGTCGACAGGAAGGCGGCCAGCAGCCCGGGGAATCGGTGCAAATAGGCTCCCCGCATCGCGTTTTCCCGGACCGTCCGGCTCGCGTAGACCGCGGTCGCCTGAAATGTTCGCACCAATCCGAGCCGCGCCAATACATGCGGCGCCACACCCGTCACGTCGTGGCCATCGAAACGCACGGTGCCGGAGGTGGGCCGAATCACTCCGCTCACCAGATTGACGACGGTCGTCTTGCCGGCACCGTTGGGGCCGATCAACCCCATGATTTCGCCCTCACGGACGGAAAAACTCAGATCGTTGACGGCCAGCAGTCCACCGAAGGCTCGGCCCAGGTTCGAAACTTCAAGTAGCGTCTTCATGAGGCCGCCGAACGAGCAAAGCGTTTGGAGAAATATCGCGCGGCGCCAATCACGCCGATCATCCCGCCGGGCAACGCGGCCATCACCACAATCAACATTATCCCGAAGATCACGCGCTGCAATTCGACGTAGCCCCGCAGGAGCTCGGGCATGGCGACCATGAATACAGTTCCAAGGATCGGGCCAACGACCTGGTACATCCCTCCGATGACATTCATCACAACGAGATTCAGTGATACCTCCATGCTGAAACCGGTGGGGTCGATGAAGTCAAGAAAGTGTGCCTGAAGGGCTCCCTGCACGCCGACGAGGGCGCAAGCGATCACGAACACCAGCACTTTCAATCGAATCACCGGCACGCCCGAGCATTCCGCGACCCGTTCCGCCTCACGCGCAGAATCGATGGCACGCCCAATCTCGGAACCCAGGATGCGCCAGGCGATACCGATGCACACCAGCGCTGCGAAGAGCGCGAGGTAGTAGAACTTGAGCGGAGAATCAAGCGCCGGATGAATCTTTGGTAAACCCTGTATGCCATTCGATCCACCGGTAAGACTCACCCATTCCACGAATATCATGCGGATGATCTCGCCGATCAGAAAAGTCACGAGAACGAAGTACTTTCCGGTCAGCCGCAGGACCACCGGGCCAAGAAGCAGTGCCAATCCTCCGGACGCCGCGCACCCCGTCGCCATCGCAATGGGAAAGGAGAAACCCAGTCGCATTTCAGTCAACACGCAGGTGTAGGCGGCGACACCCATGAATCCGGCATGCGCCAGCGATACATGCCCGGTCCGGATGATGAGATTGAGGCTGCTGGCGCCGATCGCCGACAAGAGAACCAACGTCACCACCGTCAGCATGAATCGATCAACGTGGATCAAAGGCCAGACCAGCAGCGCTGTGACGACGAGCACACCGGCGAGCCAGCTCGCCCTTTGCCAGTTCGATGATGCGCCCACGGAAGGATGGGCCGAAGCGGTTGAAGCTTTCATGTCACTCGGGCCTCCCCAGCAGACCCCACGGCCGGAAGATGAGCAATGTCACCACGACTCCGAACGAAGCGAAGGTCGATACCGCTGCGCCGTAGAACGTCGACAGGAAACTCTCCGAGAAGCCGAGCAGGACGCCGCCCAGCGCGGCCCCCGGGATACTTCCCATGCCCCCGAGAATGACGACGATGAATGCCACCATGAGCGGACGATCGCCGAGGAATGGCGACAGCGCATACGTCTGCGCATAGAGCCCACCGGCGAGCGCTGTCATGAAGATCGCGATAAAGAAGGCAAGCGCGTAGACAAACTCAGTGTTCACACCCTGCGTTGCCGCGATCTCGGAATCCTGAGCAGCGGCACGCAACGCGAGCCCATGCCGGGTCTTCGTCACAAAGAACCAGAACGCCGCAAGCACCGTCAGCGCCACACCCATGATGACCAGGCGATCGACCGGCAGCGTCATGCCAGCAAACTGCAGGATGGTCGAAGTTGCTGCCGGCACCGAACGTTCGTGGACGTCCCACAC
>JACZKY010015755.1_pt1 | contig 16573 bp, 13 predicted proteins | sample 8237611 | NCBI WGS metagenome assembly JACZKY01 (sample SAMN16148055, study PRJNA663545) | marine sediment metagenome | biome: sediments and biomass from bioreactor inoculated with such sediments; feature: coastal sediments; material: methane- and iron-fed bioreactor; isolation source: Bothnian...
CCCCTCTTCGCCGCTACTCTATGATTTCCGAAACGACGCCGGCGCCCACGGTGCGGCCGCCCTCGCGGATCGCGAATCGAAGTTCCTTCTCCATCGCCACCGGGGTGATCAGCTCCACGGACATCTGGATGTTGTCCCCGGGCATCACCATCTCCACACCCTCGGGAAGCGTGCCGACGCCCGTCACGTCCGTCGTCCGGAAGTAGAACTGCGGACGGTACCCGTTGAAAAACGGCGTGTGACGCCCACCCTCTTCCTTCGTCAGGATGTACGCCGACGCCTTGAACTTCTTGTGGGGAGTGATCGATCCCGGCTTCGCCAGAACCTGCCCGCGCTCCACGTCGTCCTTCTTCGTCCCGCGCAGCAACACCCCAATGTTGTCGCCGGCAAGACCCTGGTCCAGAAGCTTCCGGAACATCTCCACGCCCGTGGCAACCGTCTTCTGGGTGTCCCGCAAACCGATGATCTCCACCTCGTCCCCAACCTTCACGATCCCCCGCTCCACGCGACCCGTAACCACCGTCCCGCGACCCGAAATCGAAAAAACGTCCTCGATCGCCATCAGGAACGGCTTGTCCACCGCGCGCTCCGGAGTCGGTATGTAGCTGTCCACCGCCGCCGTCAACTCGTGAATGCACTTGCACGCCTTGCAGTCGTCCTTCCCGCAGCCGCACTCCAGAGCCTTCACCGCCGCGCCCCGGATGATCGGCGTCGCGTCGCCGGGAAACTCGTACTTGCTCAGCAGCTCCCGGACCTCCAGCTCCACCAGGTCCAACAGCTCCGGATCGTCCACCATGTCCACCTTGTTCATGAACACCACGATGTACGGAACGCCCACCTGGCGGGCCAGAAGTATGTGCTCGCGAGTCTGAGGCATCGGACCGTCCGCCGCGGATACCACCAGGATCGCACCGTCCATCTGGGCCGCGCCCGTGATCATGTTCTTGATGTAGTCCGCGTGACCGGGACAGTCCACGTGAGCGTAATGACGGGCCTTGGTCTGATACTCGACGTGCGCCGTCGCAATCGTGATCCCGCGCTCACGCTCCTCGGGTGCCTTGTCAATCTGGTCGAATGCCACGAAATCCGCCATCCCGCGGGACGCAAGCACCTTCGTGATCGCCGCCGTCAACGTCGTCTTCCCGTGATCCACGTGACCGATCGTGCCTACGTTCACGTGCGGCTTCGTACGCTCAAATTTCTGCTTGGACATGTGTGTCCTACCTCCTCCCCGCGGTTATCTGGCTCAGGCGCCCTTGACCTTGGATATGACTTCCTCGCTGACGGACTGCGGTGCGGCTTCGTAATGGTCGAACTGCATCGTGTACGTTGCGCGTCCCTGCGTCTTCGACCGGAGATCGGTGGCGTAACCGAACATGTGCGCCAGGGGAACGTGTGCGGCGATCACCTGCGTGTTCCCCCGCGCCTCGATCCGCTGGATCCTGCCGCGTCGGGAGCTCAGATCCCCGATCACGTCGCCCATGAATTCCTCGGGCGATACGGCTTCGACTCCCATCACCGGTTCGAGGAGGATGGGGCCGGCCTTCTGGCACGCCGCCTTGAACGCCATGGAACCCGCGATCTTGAACGCCATTTCCGAGGAGTCGACCTCGTGGTATGAACCGTCGATCAGGGTTACCTTTACGTCCACCACGGGGAAGCCGGCGATGACGCCCCCTTCCGCCGCTTCCGTGATACCCTTCTCGACCGCTCCGATATACTCCTTCGGTATGGCGCCCCCCACGATCTTGTTGGCGAATTCGAACGCTTTCCCCTTCTCCGCGGGCTCCACCGTGATCCACACGTGTCCGAACTGCCCGCGTCCGCCGGTCTGGCGGATGTATCGCCCTTCCTGTTTCGCGGCGCGGGTGATCGTCTCCCGGTACGCCACCTGGGGACGCCCCACGTTCGCCTCGACCTTGAATTCGCGCAGCAACCGGTCGACGATGATCTCCAGATGGAGCTCCCCCATCCCGGAGATCAGGGTCTGGCCCGTTTCCTCGTCGTTGCGCACCTGGAAGGACGGATCCTCCATCATCAGCTTCTGCAGCGAAAAACCCAGTCTTTCCTGATCGGTTTTCGTCTTCGGCTCGATCGCGATGGAGATGACGGGTTCGGGAGCGTGGATCGACTCGAGGATGATCTCGCTTTCCTGGCTGCAGAGGGTGTCGCCCGTATAGGCGGTCTTGAGCCCGACGACGGCCGCGATCTCGCCGGAGTATATCGTCTTGATCTCCTCGCGCTTGTTGGCGTGCATCTTGAGCAGGCGCCCGATGCGTTCCTTTTTCTGCCGCGTGGAGTTGTAGATGTGATCGCCCGAATTGAGAATCCCGGAGTATACGCGGATGAAAGTGAGATGACCCACGAACGGGTCGTTCATGATCTTGAATGCGAGCGCGGAGAACGGTTCCTCGTCGGAGGATTTGCGGACGACCTCCGCGTTGCCGACGGGGTTGATCCCGACGACCGGAGGGACGTCGAGGGGGGAAGGAAGATAGTCCACCACGGCGTCGAGCAGCGGCTGCACCCCCTTGTTCCGGAACGCCGTACCGCAGACGATGGGCGTGAACTTGATCCCGATGGTGGCCAAACGGATGGCCGCCGCCAGTTCCGCGGTATCGATCTCCTCCCCGAGAAGGTATTTCTCCAGCAGTTTGTCGTTGACGTCTGCGACGGCTTCCAGGAGCTGCTCGCGCGCCTTTGCGACCCGCTCGGCCATGTCGGAGGGGATCTGCTCCTCGTGGAATTTCGCCCCCAGCGTGTCCTCTTCCCATACCAGGGCCTTCATTCTCACGAGGTCGATGATTCCGCGGAAGCCGTCCTCCTTGCCGAGAGGAAGCTGGATGGGAACGGGATTGGCCGCCAGCCGCTCCTTCATCATCCGGACGACGCGGTCGAAATCGGCGCCCGTGCGGTCCATCTTGTTCACCATGGCGATGCGGGGAACCCGGTGCTTGTCGGCCTGCCGCCACACGGTTTCGGACTGGGGTTCCACGCCTCCGACGGCACAGAAGAGGGCGACCGCACCGTCGAGGACCCGAAGGGACCGCTCCACTTCGATCGTGAAGTCCACGTGCCCGGGCGTGTCGATGATGTTCACTCGGTGGTCCCGCCAGAAGCAGGTGGTGGCGGCTGAGGTGATCGTGATACCCCGCTCCTGCTCCTGCTCCATCCAGTCCATCGTGGCGGTACCGTCGTGTACTTCGCCCATTTTGTGGGAGACGCCGGTATAGTAAAGGACCCGCTCGGTGGTGGTGGTCTTCCCGGCGTCGATATGGGCCATTATCCCGATGTTCCTGGTCTTTTCGACCGGCGTGATCCTTGCCACTTTCCTTCCCTTTCCCCTTCAGTTCCCGGAGACTACCAGCGGTAATGCGCGAAGGCCTTGTTCGCCTCGGCCATCTTGTGGGTGTCTTCCTTCTTTTTGATCGTCAGGCCTCGGTTGTTGTAGGCGTCCAGAAGTTCCCCGGACAGTTTCTGCACCATGGTCTTCTCGCCGCGTCCCCTGGCGTAGCTGACCAGCCAGCGGATGGAGAGGGATAGCCGCCGCTCGGGGCGGATCTCGACGGGCACCTGGTAGGTTGCGCCGCCCACCCTGCGGGACTTGACCTCGACCATCGGTTTCACGTTCTCGATGGCTTTTTTCAGGACCGCGACAGGGTCCTCCTTGGTCTTTTCCTTCAGGATGTCCATCGACCCGTATACCAGGCCCTCGGCAACCCGCGCTTTTCCCTGCAGCATCACCGCGTGAATCATTTTGGCGACCAGTACGTCGCCGTACACGGGATCCGGCGACAAGACCCGCTTGGAAATGAATCCTCTCCTGGGCATTCGAAAAACCTCCTGGACCCGTAGCCTTTTGCTGGTAAACGAAATAAAACGTTCCCCGCCTCATGTCCCTTGAAGCGGCACCAGAAACTTCGATTTTTACCTTTCCCGGCAGAGGTGCCGGGGCCCGGCTGGAACTTCTGTTACGGTAAAAGGGAAGCTATTTGGGTCGCTTCGTGCCGTACTTCGACCGCGACTTCCGTCTGTCCTGGACACCAACGGAATCCAGCTTCCCACGGATGATGTGATACCGCACTCCCGGGAGGTCCTTGACGCGACCGCCCCGGATCATTACCACCGAATGCTCCTGCAGGTTATGCCCTTCGCCCGGGATGTAAACCGTCACCTCGACGCCGTTCGTGAGCCGCACCCTCGCGACCTTCCGTAACGCGGAGTTCGGCTTCTTGGGCGTCGTCGTGTACACGCGGAGGCAGACCCCCCGCTTCTGCGGGCACCGGTCGAGGGCCGGGGAGTTGCTCTTGTTGACGGCGGCCTCGCGCCCTTTCCGGACCAGCTGGTTGATCGTGGGCATTCCCTAGTTCCTTCCGTTGTTCTGCATTCCTTATTTAAGCAAAGTATTCTTTATAGCAAGGGTTTACGGATCTGTCAATTCTTTCTTTGAATTCCCGGCTAGCTGCCTTCCTCCTCTTCCCTCGGGAGGTCCGGTTCCGCCTCCTCGGGCAGCGGCGGCTGCTCCACGACCAGGGGTTCGTCGGATTCGCATTCGACCGCCCGATACGAGCTTCCGCCGGTTCCGGCCGGGATGAGCCTCCCCATGATGACGTTTTCCTTGAGGCCGGCAAGCAGATCCACGCGTCCGTGAACCGAGGCGTCGGTAAGGATCTTCGTCGTCTCCTGGAAAGAGGCCGCCGAAATCCATGATTCCGTGGAAAGGGACGCCTTGGTGATCCCGAGGAGCAGCGGTTCCGCCTTTGCGGGCCTCCCCGTATTCCCCGGCGCGTCCCGCATCACCCGCTCGTTCTCGTCGCGGAACACCCACTTCTCGACGCTCTGGCCGACGAGGAACGCCGTTTCCCCGGGATCGGCAATCTTGACCCGGCGAAGCATCTGGCGGACGATGGTCTCGATGTGCTTGTCGTTGATGCGGACCCCCTGCAGCCGGTAGACCTCCTGGATCTCGTTCACGAGGAACCTTGCCAGTTCCTTGTCGCCGAGGACGCGCAGGATGTCGTGGGGGTTGGGGGATCCGTCCATAAGGGCCTCGCCGGCGCGCACGCGCTCCCCGTCGTGAACGGTGATGTGCTTCCCGCGGGGGATCGTGTACTCCCGCGGCTCCCCGATCTCCGGGACCACCTGTATCTTCCGCTTCCCCTTGAAGTCCTTCCCCAGGCGCACCACACCGTCGATTTCCGAAATGAGCGCGAACTCCTTCGGCTTCCGCGCCTCGAACAGCTCGGCCACCCTGGGAAGTCCGCCGGTGATGTCCTTGGTCTTGGTCGTCTCCCGGGGGATCTTGGCGATGATGTCTCCCGCCTGGACCTTCTGCCCTTCGTCCACCAGGATGTTGGAGCCGACGGGGAGAAGATACCGCGCGTCGCTGGTCGAGGCGGGCAGCTTCCTCGTTTTCCCGCCCTCCTCCTTCAGCGAGATCCTCGGACGGGCGTCCGCGTCCTTGGACTCGACGATGACGCGGGTGGATCGTCCAGTCACCTCGTCGACCTGCTCGCGCATGGTCACGCCCTCGATGATGTCCCCGAACTTGATTTCGCCGGAGACCTCGGTGAGGATGGGGATGTTGTACGGGTCCCATTCCGCGAGCCGGGTCCCCTCCTTCACCTTCCCGCCGTCGGCCACCATGAGGACCGCGCCGTATGGAATATTGTATTTTTCCCTCTCGCGGTTCCCGTCGTCGAGAAGAACCAAGAAGCCGTTCCGGTTCATCGCCACGAGATTCCCCTCGCGGTTGCGCACCGCGACGATCCCCTGGAATTTCACGGCAGCGGCCTGCTTGGACTGGTGGGAGCTCTGCGCGACGGAACCCGCCGTGGCGATGCCTCCGATGTGGAACGTGCGCATCGTCAACTGCGTGCCGGGCTCGCCGATGGACTGCGCGGAGATGATCCCGACCGATTCCCCGATGGCCACCATTTTCCCGCGGGCCAGGTCCCGGCCGTAGCACAAGGCGCAGACCCCACGCCGGCTTTCGCAGGTGAGGACGGAGCGGATCTTCACCTCGTCCAGTCCCGACATCTCTATCTGCTGCGCGACGTCCTCGTTGATCTCGTGGTTGGCCTCCACCAGTAGATTCCCCTCGACGTCGTACACGTCTTCCAGGGCAACGCGTCCCAGGATCCGGTCCGTGAGACGGTCGATGATCTCGCCGCCTTCGATGAGCGCCCGGACACCGATGCCGTCGAGGGTATTGCAGTCCTCCTCCACTACGATGCAGTCCTGCGCGACGTCCACGAGACGCCTCGTGAGGTACCCGGAATTCGCCGTCTTGAGCGCCGTGTCCGCAAGGCCCTTCCGCGCGCCGTGGGTGGAGATGAAATATTCGCCGACCGACAGCCCTTCCCGGAAGTTCGACCGGATCGGGGTTTCGATGATCTCGCCGGACGGCTTCGCCATGAGCCCGCGCATGCCGGCGAGCTGCATCATCTGCTTGTCCGAGCCGCGGGCTCCAGAATCGGCCATCATGTAGATCGGGTTGAAGCTGGGAATCTTCTTTTCCTTGCCGTCCTTTCCCTTGACGGTCTCGGTCCCCATCTCCTTGAGCATTTCCTTTGCGATGCGTTCGGTGGCGGCGGACCAGATATCGACGACCTTGTTGTACCGCTCTCCGGGAGTGATGAGGCCCTCCACGTGCTCGTTGATCACCTTGTTCAGGTCGTCGGATGCGCGGTCCAGGATCGACTTCTTGCTGGTGGGGATCACCATGTCGTTGATGCAGATGGAGATCCCGGACATCGTGGCGTACTGGAACCCCTGGTTCTTGAGCTGGTCCGCCAGGATGACCGTCGCCTTCTGCCCGCAGTTCCGGTACGTGACGTCGATCAGTTCCGCGAGGTCCTTCTTCTTCATCAGCTTGTTGACGTATTCGAACGGGACTTCCTCGGGAACCACCTCGTATAGCAGGACGCGGCCGACGGTGGAATCGACCAGGTTCCCGTTTACGCGTACCTTGATCGCCGCCTGCAGATCCACGGCGCCGTCGTCGAAGGCGATCCGCACTTCCCCCGGACTTGAGAACCGCTTCCCTTCGCCCTTCATCCCGTCGCGCAGCCGGGTGAGGTAGTAGATCCCCAGCACGATGTCCTGTGAGGGGCCGATGACCGGTTTCCCGTGCGCCGGGGAGAGAATGTTGTTCGTCGACATCATGAGCACGCGGGCTTCCATCTGCGCCTCGATGGAAAGCGGAACGTGCACGGCCATCTGGTCCCCGTCGAAGTCGGCATTGAACGCGAAGCACACCAGAGGGTGCAGCTGGATGGCCTTCCCTTCGATCAGGACCGGCTCGAAGGCCTGGACACCGAGACGGTGAAGCGTGGGAGCCCGGTTGAGCATGACGGGAAGCTGGCGGATCACCTCGTCGAGCGCGTCCCAGACCTCCCGCTTCTCCTTCTCCACCATCTTCTTGGCCTGCTTGATGGTGGTCGCGTGTCCCGCCTCCTCCAGCTTGTTGAAGATGAACGGCTTGAACAGCTCGAGCGCCATCTTCTTGGGAAGCCCGCACTGGTGGAGCTTGAGCTCCGGTCCCACGACGATGACGGAGCGCCCCGAGTAGTCGACGCGCTTCCCGAGGAGATTCTGGCGGAACCTTCCGCCCTTTCCCTTCAGCATGTCCGACAGGGACTTCAGGGGACGCTTGTTCGACCCGGTGATGAGCTTGCCGCGGCGGCCGTTGTCGAAGAGTGCGTCTACCGCCTCTTGAAGCATGCGCTTCTCGTTGCGGATGATGATTTCCGGTGCGGAAAGGTCCAGCAGCCTCTTCAGCCGGTTGTTCCGGTTGATCACCCGGCGGTACAGGTCGTTCAGGTCGGATGTCGCAAAGCGTCCGCCGTCGAGCGGAACCAGGGGCCGGAGATCTGGCGGGAGGACCGGGATCACGTCCTGGACCATCCATTCGGGGCGCTGCGAGCTGTCCCGGAACGCCTCGACGATCTTCAGCCTCTTGGATATCTTCTTTTTCTTCGCCTCGGAAGCGGTCTCGACGATCTCCTTCCGGAGAACCTCGGAGAGCTTCTCCAGGTTCAGTTCGGACAGCAGGGTCTTGACGGCCTCGGCGCCCATCCCGACCCTGAAACGTTCCTTCAGGAGTTCCAGCTTCTCCTTGTCTCCCTTGAACTTCTCCCGGAACTCCTCGAGCTTCTCGCGATACCTGCCCTCGGAGAGGATTTCCTGCTTCTGCAGGTCGGTCTCCCAGGGGTCGATGACGATGAACTTCTCGAAGTAGATCACCGCCTCGACGTCTTTCATCGGCATGTCGAGGATCGTGGCGATCCGGCTGGGAAGGCTTTTGAGGAACCAGATGTGCGCAACCGGCGACGCGAGTTCTATGTGCCCCATCCGTTCCCGGCGGACCTTCGACTGGATGACCTCGACGCCGCACTTCTCGCAGACGATGCCGCGGTGCTTCATCCGCTTGTACTTTCCGCAGTTGCACTCGTAGTCCTTGATGGGCCCGAAGATCTTGGCGCAGAACAGGCCGTCGCGCTCCGGCTTGAAGGTCCGGTAATTCAGCGTCTCCGGTTTCTTCACCTCCCCGTGCGACCACTTGCGGATCTGCTCGGGAGAAGCGATTGAGATACGGATCCCCGAGAAATGCAACGGGTCTTTGGGCTTTTCCGCCCTGGTGAACAGGTCTTCCACGAATGCCTCCCTTATGCCGTTCCCATGAAAGGGTTGCCTACTGGTTTTCCTCGCTGATCAACTCGACGTCCAGGCCCAGCGCCTGAAGCTCCTTGATCAGCACGTTGAACGACTCCGGGAGTCCCGGTTCGAGAGAGAAGTTCCCCTTCACGATCGCCTCGTACATCCGGGCCCGGCCCGGAACGTCGTCCGACTTGACGGTGAGGAATTCCTGCAGCGTGAATGCTGCCCCGTACGCCTCCAGCGCCCATACTTCCATTTCCCCGAGCCGCTGTCCTCCGAACTGCGCCTTGCCGCCCAACGGCTGCTGGGTGACCAGGGAGTAAGGCCCAGTGGACCGGGCGTGGATCTTGTCGTCCACGAGGTGGTGGAGCTTGAGCATGTACATGGACCCGATGGTGACCGACTGCTTGAAGGGTATGCCGGTCTTGCCGTCGCAGAGCATCGTCTGGCCGTTTTCGGGCAACCCGGCGTACTTCAGGTATTCCTTGATTTCCATCTCCGTGGCACCGCTGAAGACCGGGGACGCGAGAAACACCCCGTTGTTGAGCGTCCTTGCCACGTCCCTGACCTCGTCGTCCGTCAGGGTCTTGAGGACCGCGTTGAACTGGTCGGACCTGTATATCTTGCCCAGCCAGTCCCGCATCGCCCGGGGGCTGAATTCCTTTTCCATCATCTGCTGGATCTGTTCCCCCAGGCATCTCGCGGCCCACCCGAGGTGCACCTCCATGATCTGGCCCACGTTCATACGGGACGGGACGCCCAGCGGGTTCAGAACGATATCCACCGGCGTGCCCCCTGCAGTGTAGGGCATGTCCTCTTCCGGCATGATCCTGGAGATCACGCCCTTGTTGCCGTGCCGCCCCGCCATCTTGTCGCCCACGGAGAGCTTCCGCTTCATCGCGATGTAGACTTTCACCATTTTGAGGACCCCGGGGGGCAGTTCGTCGCCACGGCGGATCCGGAAGATCTTCTCGTCGAACATCGCCTTCACCACCCCGACCTGATCGAGGGCAAGGCGATACGTTTCCGTATTCCTTTCCTTCAGCCCAGGGTCTTCCTCGACGCCGATTTCGGCCCACCGCTCCCTGGGGATCCCCTCGATAACCTCCTCGGACAGCTTCTTCTTCTTCGCGATCAGAATCTCGCTTTTGTCTTCCGAGGTCAGCCGCACGGCGGAGGTCTTGCCCAGGAGCAACGCCTTCATCTTGCTGTGCGCGGTCTCGAGGATGATACGGATCTCGTCCTCCTGGTCGCGGAGCAGCCGGTCGAGTTCCCTCTCCTCGAGCATCTGTGCCCGGTCGTCCTTTTCGCCGCCCTTCCGCGTGAACACCTTGGCATCGATGACGATCCCTTCGATCCCCGGCGGAACCCGGAGCGACGAATCCTTGACGTCCCCCGCCTTGTCGCCGAAAATCGCGCGGAGCAGCTTTTCCTCGGGAGAAAGCTGCGTTTCGCCTTTCGGCGTGACCTTTCCGACGAGGATGTCCATGGGCTTCACGCGGGCGCCGACGCGGACGATGCCGCTTTCGTCAAGGTCTTTCAAGGACTCTTCGCTGATGTTCGGGATGTCCGCGGATATTTCTTCCTTTCCGAGCTTGGTCTCCCGCGCGACGCACTCGAACTCCTCGATGTGGATCGAGGTGAAGATGTCCTCCTTGACGATCTTCTCCGAGATCAGGATGGAATCCTCGAAGTTGTACCCGCCCCACGGCATGAAGGCCACCAGGACGTTCCTCCCGAGGGAAAGATCGCCCTCGTGGGTAGCAGGCCCGTCGGCGATGACCTCTCCCGCCGACACCTTCTGCCCCAGGGTGACGATCGGCTTCTGGTTGATGCACGTGTTCTGGTTCGAACGTCTGAATTTCACGAGAGTGTAGATATCGGCGCCGTACTTCCCGGACGCGTCAGGCTCCTCCGAGCGGACCACGATCCGGCGCGCGTCGACGGATTCCACGATTCCGGCGCGCCTCGCCTCGACGGCAGCACCCGAGTCCCTTGCCACGACGGACTCCATTCCGGTCCCGATGAAGGGGGGCTCGGTACGGAGGAGAGGCACCGCCTGCCGCTGCATGTTCGAACCCATGAGCGCCCGGTTGGCGTCGTCGTGCTCCAGGAACGGAATGAGGGATGCCGCCACGGAGACCAGCTGGTTCGGGGACACGTCCATCAGGGTGACGTCGCCGGACCGCACGATGGCGAATTCCCCCCCCTGCCGGGCGATGACGGTTTCCTGCAGGAACCTGCCCGCCTTCGCGTCCACCGCCGCGTTCGCCTGGGCGATGACATGCCGTTCCTCCTCCATCGCGGTGAGGAACACGATCTCCTTCGTCACCGAGGAGTCCCTGACGACCCGGTACGGGGTCTCGATGAACCCGAACTCGTTGATACGTGCAAAGGTGGACAGGGATGCGATCAGGCCGATATTCGGGCCTTCGGGCGTCTCGATGGGGCAGATCCTGCCGTAATGGGTCGGGTGGACGTCCCGTACCTCGAACCCGGCGCGCTCCCGGGTCAGCCCCCCCGGCCCGAGGGCGGACACGCGCCGCTTGTGCGTGACCTCGGAGAGCGGGTTCGTCTGGTCCATGAACTGGGACAGCTGCGAAGACCCGAAGAACTCCTTGATGACGGCCGACACCGGCTTGGCGTTGATGATGTCGTGCGGCATCAGCGTCTCGATGTCCTGAAGCCCCATTTTCTCGCGGATTGCGCGCTCGACCCGCACCAGCCCCATCCGGAACTGGTTTTCGATGAGCTCGCCTACCGTCCGCACCCGCCGGTTTCCAAGGTTGTCGATGTCGTCGGCCTCGCCGACCCCGTTTTTCAGGCCGATGAGGTACCGGATGACGCGCAGGATGTCCTCCTGCGTGAGCACCGTGTTTTCAAGATCACCGTCCTTGACGCCCAGCTTGTGGTTCAGCTTGAGGCGACCCACGCGGGAGAGGCTGTATCGCTCCGGATTGAAGAACATGTTCGTGAATAGCGATTCCGCGGCATCCTTGGTCGGCGGATCGCCCGGACGCATTTTCTTGTAGATCTCCTTCAGGGCCTCTTCCCGCGACCGGATCTTGTCGGTGACGAGCCCTTCCCAGATGGCACGGTCCGAGTTTTCCAGCGTGAAGACGGACACCTGCGGAACCTTCTTCTCGCGGAGCTTCTCGAGGACCTCCGCCGTGATCTGCTGTCCGCATTCGAGAAGAACCTCGCCGGTCGCCGGGTCCGCGACGTCGATCACCACTACCCTGTTGATCAGATCCTCGATGGGAAGACTGATCCTGCCGAACTTCAGCCCCTCGCGCGCGAACCGCTCCACCCGCTTCTTGGAGACCTTGATCCCCTTCTTGAAGGCGATCTCTCCTGGCTTGTCCGGGTGGCGCACCTCGACGAGCATCTTCAGGCCGACGACGAGTTCCGGGCGAAACTCCTTGGAGCACTTGTCGCCCTCGAGGTCGATCTCCTCGACGTCGTAGAAGATGCGCAGCAGCTCTTCCGTGGTCTTTCCGAACGCCCGGAGGAGAACGGCGATGGGAAACTTCCGCTTGCGGTCGATCTTGATGAACAGCTGGTCCTTGTGGTCGAACTCGAAGTCGAGCCAGGATCCGCGATACGGGATGATGCGCGAGGAGAAGAGCACCTTCCCCGAAGCGTGGGAGCGGCCCTTGTCGTGTTCGAAGAAGACGCCGGGCGAACGGTGAAGCTGGCTCACGATGACCCGCTCGGTCCCGTTGATGATGAAGGTCGCCTTTTCGGACATCAGGGGAATCTCCCCGAAGAAGACCTCCTGTTCCTTGACGTCGCGGATGGTCCGCGCGGTCGTTTTCTCGTCCACGTCGAAGATCACCAGCTGGACGGTCACCTTGATGGGGGCTGCGAACGTCATCCCCCGCTCCCTGCACTCCTCCTCAGACCACTTCGGCTCCCCGATCGAGTAGGAGAGAAACTCCAGGGATGCGCGTCCGTTGTAGTCGGTGATCGGGAAGATCCCCTTGAACACCGCATGGAGCCCGATCTCCTTGCGCTTTTCGGGCGGGATATCCGTCTGCAGGAACTCCTCGTAGGACTCCTGCTGAACCTGGATCAGGTTCGGGATCTCCTGTACGTTCTCGTTCTTTGAAAAATCGATGCGCTTTATGCGGTTCCGGTAATCCAGATAGGCCATCGTGTCACCCCGGGGGCAAGCAAGTAGGTGGTGCGGGGGGCAGTGCGCCGCCCCCCGCGGTTTCAAGACGCTTTCCCGAAAGCGGCTACTTCACTTCCGCCGTCCCCCCGACATCTTCGATCTTCTTCTTCATGTCTTCGGCGTCCTTCTTGGCTACCGCTTCCTTGACCGGCTTGGGAACGCCCTCGACCAGGTCCTTGGCTTCCTTCAGGCCCAGGCCGGTGAGCTCCCGTACGACCTTGATGACCTGGATCTTGTTGGCGCCGAATCCGGTAAGAATGACGTCGAACTCGGTCTTCTCCTCGGCGACGGGTGCCGCGGAACCGGGTGCCCCGCCGGCGGCCGCATATGCGACCGGGGCGGCGGCCGTCACTCCAAACCGCTCTTCGAGGGCCTTCACGATATCGTGCAGTTCCAGAACGGTCATGCCTTCCACCATCGTGATGAATTCATCCTTGCTCATGGCAGCCATTTCCTCGTATCCTCCTTGGTCTCTTATGAAAGCGTTAGTTTTGGGATTCGCCGGCGGCGGAATCTGCGGGCATCTGCTTGCGGATGGACTCCAGGACGTACACCAGCTTTCTCGGCGAATCGGAAAGCGCCTGGGCAAGCCGCGTGATCGGCCACTGCAGACCACCGACCAGCCTGGAAAGCAGCACCTCCCGGGAAGGCACGTCCGCCAGCGCCTGGACCTCCTTCCCCGTCAGAACACGCCCGTCGAAGAACCCGGCGCGAAGGGTTACCTTCGGGCTGGCGGCGGCGTATTCCTTCATCGCCTTGGCCAGGGCCACGGGGTCGCCGTGTGAAAGGGCGATCGCGGTTGGCCCCCTGAAGTGTTCGGAAAGCGCGCCGAAGGGCGTGCCCTCCGCGGCGCGCCGGATCAGGGTGTTCTTCACCACCCTGAATTCGGCGTCGATCTCCCGGAGCTTCTTCCGGAGATTGGTCATTTCCGCGACCGTCACGCCCCGGTACTCCGCGATCACGGCCCCGCGCTGCGCCACGATGGCGCCTTTCAACGCTTCGACCGTTTCCGGCTTGCTGATTTTCTTCACCGCGTCCGTTTCCCCCTTTCCCTCGATAAAGATTTGGTCTCTATGACGAAACCCCCGTCAAAGGAAGAGGGCCGGTTCGGAAGGAGGTCTTGGCAGTTTCCGTTCCACCGGCTCCCTTTCGTCTGCGCGGGCCGTAAGCGACGGTTTGCACCGATCGCCCGCTTAATCGCCTCACGGCGAACCCGCGGTCTTTGACAAAGGATGTTTCCAGTATGTAAAGAGCGTCTACTTCGCCGCCATCAGCACGCTGGTGTTCAGCCGGATCCCCGGCCCCATCGTCGTGGAGAGGCACAGCGTCCGGATGTAGGTTCCCTTCGCGCCCGACGGCTTGGATTTCATGATCGCCTCGAAGAAGGTCGTGAAGTTATCCCGGATCTTTTCCTTCCCGAAACTAACCTTTCCGATCCCGGCGTGCAGCGTTGCGGTCTTGTCGACCCGGAACTCCACCTTGCCGCCTTTCAGGTCCCGCACGGCCCTGGCGACGTCGAACGTGACGGTCCCCACCTTGGGGTTGGGCATGAGGCCCCGGGGCCCCAGCAGTTTTCCGATCTTCCCCACCGCCCCCATCATGTCGGGCGTGGCGACGGCCTTGTCGAAGTCGAGCCAGCCACCCTGGATCTTGGCGACCAGGTCCTCACCTCCCACGAAGTCCGCCCCGGCCTCCTGGGCCTCCTTCTCCTTCTCACCCTTGGCGAACACGAGGACCCGAAGGCTCTTCCCCGTCCCGTGGGGCAGGACCACCGATCCCCGGACCTGCTGGTCCGGATACTTCGGATCGACCCCCAGTCGCATCGCCACTTCCACCGTCTCGTCGAATTTCGCCTTCGCCGTCTCTTTGAGAAGGTCCAGCGCATCGTCGAGAGAGTACTTTGCCTCCCTGTTTACCTTGCTGCGCGCATCCAGGTACTTTTTCCCGCGTTTCGGCATTTCCCCCTCCCTTCCCGCCTGTCCGTCCTGCCTGCAGGCGATGGTCGTATGTCGGTACGCTTCTATCAGACGACGTCCAGCCCCATGCTGCGCGCCGTCCCTTCGACCGTCTTGATGGCGGCCGCGAGATCTTTCACATCCAGGTCCACCATCTTCAGTTTCGCGATCTCCTCGACCTTGTCCCGGGAGATCGTTCCGCACTTCTCCCGCTTGGGCGTCTTGCTTCCCTTCTCGAGCCCCGCGGCCTTCAGAAGGAGCACGGAGGCGGGCGGAGTCTTGGTGATGAACGTGAAGGACCGGTCCGCGTACACGGTGATCACCACCGGGATGACCATTCCCTCCTGCGACGCCGTTTTCGCGTTGAAGGATTTGCAGAACTCCATGATGTTCACGCCGTGCTGCCCCAGGGCGGGTCCTACCGGCGGGGAGGGATTCGCCTTGCCTGCCACGATTTGCAGCTTGATCTGGGCTATGATCTTCTTCGCCATGTCTTCTCCTCCGCCTGCCTTTCTTTGAAGGCTTTAGGCCTTCTCCACCTGCGTGAAATCGAGTTCCACCGGGGTCGCCCGCCCGAAGATGGAGACCAGGACCACCACTTTCCCCTTGTCCGGCTTGATGCTGTCCACCGTCCCGCTGAAGTTCGAGAAGGGTCCGTCGGTAACCCGGACGTTCTCCCCTTCCGAAAAGGAGATCTTGGGTTTGGGTTTCAGGCGGCCCTCGACCATCTGGGACTTGATGTCCTCCACCTCGTTCTCGGGTATGGGAGCCGGATTCTGGCCGCCGACGAATCCGGTGACCTTCGGGGTGTGGCGGACCAGATGCCAGGTCGCCTCGTCCAGTTCCATGTAGACCAGCAGGTAACCGGGGAAAAAGCTCCGGATTCCGGTTTTCTTCTTCCCTTTTTTCATCTCGACGACCGTTTCGGCGGGGATCAGCACATCGCCGAAATGTTCCTGCATCCCCTCCGTGGCGATGCGGTTCAGCAGGGATTCCCTGACTTTCTTCTCATACCCCGAATAGGTATGGACAACGAACCACTGTTTCGCCATTATTTCCTCTTTGGAGGGTTAATAGCTCAGGACGGACTGGACGATCCTGCCAAGGGCAAAGTCCACCAGCCCGAGAAAAATCACGATAAACAGCACGGTTACGATGACCACCCCGGTGGAGGACAAGGTTTCCTTGCGTCCCGGCCAGGTGACCTTCTTCATCTCCGTCTTGAACTCCTTGTAGAAGTTGGACACCTTCTTCGGGAATCCCACGGAAGCGGCGGCGTACTTCCCTTCGTCCGTCGCAGTGCGCGTGCCGGGCATCCGTTCCATCAATCTGTCCTTGATCGTTTTCGCCATTTCCGTTCCGCTCCCGTGCACCGTCTAAGGGATGGCAGGCCAGGAGGGATTCGAACCCCCAACCCGCGGATTTGGAGTCCGCTGCTCTAGCCGTTAGAGCTACTGGCCTTCGCCCCGGTTCGCCCCTACTTGGTCTCCTTGTGTGCCGTGTGCTTCCGGCACGTAGGGCAGTACTTCTTCAGCTCGAGCTTGTCGGGCGTGGTCTTCTTGTTCTTTGTGGTCGTGTAGTTCCGGTTCTTGCAGTCGGCGCACGCCATGGTTATGATGTCCCGCATCGCTTGTTCCTTCCCCTCTTCGCCGCTACTCTATGATTTCCGAAACGACGCCGGCGCCCACGGTGCGGCCGCCCTCGCGGATCGCGAATCGAAGTTCCTTCTCCATCGCCACCGGGGTGATCAGCTCCACGGACATCTGGATGTTGTCCCCGG
>JACZKY010006014.1_pt1 | contig 16550 bp, 16 predicted proteins | sample 8237611 | NCBI WGS metagenome assembly JACZKY01 (sample SAMN16148055, study PRJNA663545) | marine sediment metagenome | biome: sediments and biomass from bioreactor inoculated with such sediments; feature: coastal sediments; material: methane- and iron-fed bioreactor; isolation source: Bothnian...
CCGCGGATCTTGAACCTCTCCTGGTTGTCCCCCTGCCGGGTGATCGGCGCCCCGAAATCCACCGACCGGAACCTGCCGTCGCGGGTCAGCGCGGGGAAGATCTCGCTGGCGGAAGGGGAGAACCCCTCGAGGTCCACCTTCCGGCCCTCCAGGCGGAGGGTAACGAGCCAGGTCCCGTCCGGGACCCTGTCGGTAAGCTCCTTGAGTATCCGGAGCGGTTCCCCCGAAAAGGACGCCGCTTCCCGGAGAACGGAGATCTTCGCCTGGGCCTCGTCCAGCTCCGCAAGCGATTCCTCGTACCGCTCCGCGTGCGGCTGCAGCGAGGCCACCGCGGCGTCCAGGCGCCGCAGGTCCGACCTTGCCTTCCACGCCACGGCCGACGGCCACGCGGCCCCCAGGACCAGGGCGGCGGCGGCGGTCATTCCGACGACCGTCCGCGCCGTGCCCGACATCTCGCCCGACCGTTGCGGCAGGAGGAGATCGATCTCGGTCCCCGCGGCGGCGGCTCCGTAGGCGGAGAGGAACGGGAACGGATCCGAGGGGGTCCCCTGGAGGCCGGGGACGGAGAGAACGGCGGCTGCCGAAGCCGCAAAATCCTCCCGGACGCGGAACGGCACGTCCCACGCGCCGGCCCGGAACTCCTTCTCCGGAAACCACCCCGCGGGCGCCAGCAGGTCCACGGGTTCCTCCGATGCCGCGGGCGCGTCCGTGAGGCCCGAAAGCGCGAGGGAGATCCCCTCGGCGGGCGCCGATTCGTACGGGCAGGCGCGGGCGGCGCAGAACAGCGCCTCCCTTCCCGTCCGGACGGTGCACTCGACGGAATCTCCGAGCCAACGAAGCACCACGGAGGCCGTGCCGGCGGGCGGCGGTCCCTGGCCGGGAATGCGGGATACCGCGGCCGAAGCGGCCCACCCCGCCGGGGACGCGGCCGCCAGGGTCATTCCCGCACGCGAGACAAGCTGTCCGCAGGAGTCGAGGTACTCCTGCGGAACGGCCGCGACGACGACGGCGGTTTTTCCGCCCGGCGAACGGTCGGGAAGCCTGCGGTACCCGTGGCGCAGCGTCTCGGGCGGGACGGGGAAAAGGCGCTCCAGTTCGAGCCCCACCGCTTCCTTCAGGTCTTTCTCGCGAAGCGGGGGAAAGGCGGCGCGCGCCATGTAGACGCGCCCCGCCGGGAGCGCCAGGTACGCATCGGAACCCACGAGCCCGTGGCGGGCGACGAACTCTCCCAGGACCGTTTCCGCCTCCTCGAGGCGGGCCGCCTCCCGATCGCCCCGGAAAACGTGCATCAGCGGCGGAAGGACGACGGACGAGCCTCCAAGCGATGCGCGCACCGCGACAAGCGCGATCCGCGAACCGGAGAGGTCGATCCCCAGCCGTGTGCGGAAAAGCTTCACCCTTCTTCCTCCGGCGGCGCCAGATCCAGCCACCTCAGTATCTTAACCTTATTCCTCCCGGCGCCTCCAACTTCCGCAAGGACCCGCACGGCGTGGACGACCCCGGCGCCGGCCCTGCCCGTCGCGGTGACCGCGTAGACTCTCGACGCCGGATTGCCCGAGAGCATCGCGAGCCCCTTCGGCGTCAGCATCCCCTTCCCCGCCCATTCGGCCAGATCCGCGGGAGACACGGGCGAATCCCCGCCGCGCCGCGCCACGATCTCCGCCGCGACTTCCGGAGACACCCCGGGCAGGGAGTCCAGGACGATTTTCGGAGCATGCTGTACGTTCACCTGGGGGGAGTTCCCGTAGGTGGTGAACACCCGCGAGAGGAACCGTTCGTGGAACTCCGGGGTGATCCCCTTCACGTACCGGATTTCGTCGACGCTGCCGAAGTTCCCGTTCCGCGGCGTAAGCGGCTCCTTCATCCGTGCGTAGTCCGGGAACTCCGCCCCCCGGACCCTCGGATCGTCGTCCGTGTCCCTCCAATCTTCGATGGCGTCCCGCAGCCGTTTCGCGTCCTCGTCCGGCAGTCCGCCCTTCTTCAGGATCTCCAGGAGATCCTCCGCCGACACGAAGTTGACGTCGACCTTCCCGCTTTCGCTCTCCACGCGGACGCGGTAGGAGGCGTCCCCGTCCTCCCCGGCGAGTTCCGTGCCCATCACGTTGTCGGGCGAAGCGGTGGACAGAAGCATGACGGCCCGCCCCACGCCCGTGCGGGCCTGGAAGTACGCCCGCGCATCGTCGACGTAGTTCCTCGCCGCCTTCGCTTCCGTGCGCATCGAAAGGGAGAACCCCGCCGCCAGCGTCCCCAGCAGCAGCAGGGCCCACAGGACCAGCAGCTGCGCGATGCCCCGGCGCCCTTTCATCCGTCCACCCCCTCCCCGGCAGGAACCGGCACGACGAAGGCCGTCCCGGCGGGACCGTCCACCGTCTCGACCGTGAACTCCACCCGCACCGCCGCCGGGAGGCGGCCGGTTTCCTTGGGGTCCCACGCGGGGAGCCACTCCCAGACGCCGTCCTCCGAAGGGCCTTGCGAGTAGGTAAAGGCGATCCCGGTCGCCCCGGGGATCAGGACCCGCGGCCCCTCGGTCCCGCGCCAGCTGCCCGCGCCCTCCGACCGGAACGGCGACGCCGTCGCCATCGCCAATCCCCCGCCGTCGCCCGATAGCTCGAAGAAGGAGATCAGCATGGGACCGCCGCCGCGAATCGTCGCCGGCGGCTGGGCCGTGAGGAACCGGACCTGGTTCGCCTCGCCCGCGAAGTAAACGGTGGTGTTGTCTTCCACGGGGATGAGCAGGGGGTCCGCGGAACGGATCGCACGCTCCAGGATCCCCACCGTGGCCCGGGTGCGCGCGGCCTCATGCGCGACCGCCTCCCCGCGGGCAATGGACGCGGCGGCGAGGCGGATCCCCACCGTCACGCTCCCGGCGATCAGCGCGAGGATCGTCAGGGCCACGACGAGCTCCAGCAGGGTGAACCCGCCGGGATTTTTCGCGATCCCGCGGTTACGCGCCTCCATCCTGACGCTCCTTCCACCGCCAGCGGGTCGCGGAGAGATCCACGGAGCGCTCGCTTGCCCCGTCCAGCCAACGGATCGTGACATGGAGCCGGATCTCGTCGTACGGCTCCTCCCCCTCGGGGGGAACGATCGCCGTCGCGACCTCCCACCGGTACTTCCCGCCGAACGTCCCCCGTTCCGTTCCCTCCACCGGGTTCGGGGCCAGGAGCGCCTCCTCCATCCGCTGCCGGGCGTAGATGACCGACTCCGAGGCGTCCCGCGACCCCGCCGACAACCGCAGCGCGCCGGACAGCAGCTGGGTCACCAACACGATTCCCGCGGCGAACAGGGCCATGGCGACGACGACCTCGAGCAGGGTGAACCCCGCCTCCGTCCGCCGAAGGGGCGTCACGTTCCCGCCTCCGCGATCCCGGTGAGCGGATCGACCTTCACCCGGACCGTCCCGCCGTCTCCCGACTCCACGGAGACCTCGGCGTCGTCTGCGGTGCCGTCCGGGAAAAACCGGACCTTCGCTTCCGTGCCTTCGGCCGCTTCGCCCGTGAGGCGGACGCCGCCGAGGCGGATCGGGTCCGGGAAACCCCTCCGGACCGCCTCGTTGTCCAGCCCGTACTCCTCCTTGTCCAGATCGAAGACCACCGACCGCTCCCGGCCGGCGGCGACGGCCAGGTACCGCGCCTTCGCGAAGGCCGCGCGGACGTCCGACGCCGAGGCCCGCAGCCTCGCGGAAACCATCGTCCGGGAGAAGGAAGGGGCCACCAGGGCGGCGAGGGCGGCGACGATGAACAGCACGACGGCCAGCTCGACGAGCGTGAACCCGGCGGTACGCCGCATCAGAACGGGACCTCGTTCAGCCGGAACACCGCGAGGAAGATCGAGAAGACGATGAATCCCACGAGCAGCCCCATGCCGAGGATCACCGCCGGCTCCAGGAGGGTCAGGAAATTCTTCAGGCTGCGGCGCGCCGTATCCTCGTAGGTATCGGCCACCGATTCGAGCATCGCCTCGAGGCGGCCGGTCTCCTCGCCGACCGCGATCATCTGGAGCGCCAGCGCCGGGAACGGGGTGTTTTCCTCCAGGGCCCGCGCCACCTTGGCCCCCCCCTGGATCCTTTGCCGCGCGGCCTCCATCCCGTCGCGGATCGCCGTGTTCTCGCTGACCTCCCGCGCGATCACGAACGCCGGAAGGATCGGCACCCCGCCGGAAAGAAGGGAGGAGAGCGACCGCATGACGCGGGAGGTTTCCAGCGCGGTCACCGTCCCGCCCACGAAAGGCCACGACATCATGCCGCGGTCCCACTCCCGCCGCGTGTCCGGCCGGGCGAGGATCCATCGGGCCGCGCCGTACGCCGCGGCGGCGACCACCGCCAGCCAGAGGGCGTTCTGCCGCAGAAAATCGCTCACGGAGAGGAGGATCCGGGTGGGAAGGGGAAGCAGGACGCCGGAGGAAGCGAACACCCCTGCGAAGCGGGGCACCACGAACACCACGAGGAGGGCCACCGAGAGGAACGATGCGCCGAGCAGGATGGCCGGGTAGAGCAGCGACCCGAGAAGGTTCGCCCGGAAGTCGCGGGACCGCTCCATGAACCGGTACGCCTGGTCGAGGGCTTCCTCGAGGCGTCCGGTGGCCTGCCCCGCCTGGACCATCTGGACCAGGAAGCGGTTGAACGGGGCGCCCGGGGCCTTGCGCATCGCGTCGGAAAGGGAGCTCCCTCCGCGCACTTCCCGGAGGAGGAACGACGACACGGCTCCCATCGCGCCGCCGCGGAAAAGCTCCACCGTCATCTCCAGCGCGCGGTCCATGGGGATCCCCGCCGCGAGCAGGGTCTTGAATCCCTGGAGGAACGGAAGGAGGTCCTTCCGGGCGGCCCTGGATCCCTGGCGGACGGTTTCCCCCCCCGCCCGTTCCGCTGCGGCCGCCGCGGGCCAGACGCGGATCGGGACGAATTTCATCTCCCGCAGCCGTTCTGCGGCGGCGCGTTCCCCGGACGCTTCGATGACCCCCTCGGATACCTTGCCGGCCGCGTCGGTGGCCCTGTATCCGAAGACCGCCATCCGCTATCCCGTCCGCGTGACGCGGAGAACTTCCTCGATCGTGGTGACGCCGCGGCGCACCTTCTCCCAGCCGTCCTCCCGCAGCATGCGCATCCCTTCGGCGGCGGCCTTCGCACGGACGGCCCCGGCGTCGGCCCGCGACAGGATGAGATCCTTCACGCTCTCCGAGACGGTGAGGAGTTCGAAGATGCCGGCGCGCCCCCGGTACCCCGTGCCTCCGCACGCCTCGCACCCCTGCCCGATCCGGAGCTCCCCCTCCGGGAAGGATCCGGACTCCCGCACCACTTCCTCGCGCAGCGCGCTGGATACGACCCTCGGGGCGGAGCATTTCCCGCAGATCGTCCGCACCAGCCGCTGGGCGAGGACGCCGATGAGGGTGGACGGCAGGAGGTATTCCTCGACGCCCATCTCCAGCAGCCGGGTCACGGCGCCCGCGGCATCGTTGGTGTGCAGCGTGGAGAGGACCATGTGCCCCGTGAGGGCCGAATGGATGGCGATCTCCGCGGTCTCCCGGTCGCGGATCTCCCCCACGAGGATCACGTCCGGGTCCTGGCGGACGATGGAGCGCAGGCCGGAGGCGAACGTGAGCCCGATCTGCGGCTTCACCTGGATCTGGATGACCCCCGGGATCTGGTACTCCACGGGATCCTCGATGGTGATGATCTTCCGTTCCCCGGACCGGATCTCCTGGAGCGCGGCGTACAGGGTGGTCGTTTTTCCGCTTCCGGTGGGCCCGGTCACCAGGACCATCCCGTACGGCGTGGACACCATGGGGCGGAACGCCGCCAGCGTGTCGGGGGAGAAGCCCAGCGTCCCCATGTTCAGCGGGACGGAGGCCTGGTCCAGGATCCGGATCACCACGCTTTCGCCGTACAGCGTGGGCACGGTGGAGACCCGGAAGTCGATCTCCTGCCCCCCGATCCGGAGCTTGACGCGCCCGTCCTGCGGAAGGCGGTTCTCCGCGATGTTGAGCCGCGCCATGATCTTGATGCGGGACACGATGGCCGTCTGGAGACGCCGCGGGGGGGACTCCACGTCCTCCAGGACCCCGTCGATGCGGTACCGGACGCGGAGCGCCTTCTCGTACGGCTCCAGGTGGATGTCGCTTGCGCCCCGCTCGATCGCCCGCGCCAGGATGAAGTTCACCAGCCGGATGATCGGCGCCTCGGACGCGACCCCGATCAGCTGCTCCACCCTTTCGTCGGCCGAAGCGACCTCCGTCACCTCCTCGGCGACCTGTTCCACGATCCGCTCCATCGAGGACGACGACTCTCCGTACGCCTTCTCGATCGCCTCCCGGACCTCCTCTTCCGTCCCGGCGAGGATCTCGACGCGCTTCCCGGTGGCCCTGGCGACCGCCTCCCGCGCGTCCGCGTCGAGGGGATCGGCCATCGCGACGGTGATCGTGCCGTCCGAGACCGCCACGGGAAAAACCATCCTGGCCCGCATGAAGGAGACCGGCAGGATTTCGCCCGGAACGGGAGAGGTCTCGTCCTGCCCCCCCCGATACGCGGAGAAACCGCAGAGGTGCTCGTACCCGCGCCGCAACGAGTCGGGCGTCAGGAGCCCGCGGGAGAGGAGCCACTGTCCGAACGCGGCGCCCTCCTTCCGCGCGCGATCCAGCAGCTGCTCCCTTTCGCCCTCCGGGACGGAAAGAGTCTCCAGGAGCCGTTCGTTGAACGCCCTTCGGCTGATGTGGATCGGGCCGCCCATGCGGGTATCTTATCGCAAGAATGCCGCGGGTTTCATGGGGATGATGGGGGTTGAACCGCAGATCCCCCCCGCTTCCCCCGCAAGGGTCGCCAGAAGCCGCGCGGCCTCCTCCCGGGGAAACTCCCCCGTGACGCCCACGACGCAACGCCCGGCGGGGGAAAGCCACAGCGTCCCGGACGGCAGCTTCGCCCGGAACAGCGTGCCGGAGACCTCCGTGTACTCCGGCAGCTCCCGCACCATCCGCGCCCCGCGCTCCCCCTCTTTCCCGGGAACCGGCGGAAGCAGGACCAGCCGGCCGGAGGCGGAGGCGCCGGAGAACTTCCCTTCGAACCCCGGTGCCAGGCATTCGTACCCCAGCATCGCGCGCTTCTGGTAGATGACGGAACCCCGGACCCGGCCCGGGAACCGGTCGAGGGCGCCCGCCTCCTCCGGGAAACCGCCGTCGCCCGGCAGAAGGCCCACGAGGTCCTTGGCGAGGCCGGCCACGAGCCGCCGGGACGCGTCCCCCGGCCTGCCCCGGAGCCGGACGAAGGTTTCCCCCCGGTAGAAATCGGCCGACGTCTCCGAGAGGACGACCTCCGACGGCGGAACGGAGACGATCTCCTGATCCGGGTACCGATGCTGGGAGTAGATCCCGAAGGCGTCCCGCGGGGATTCCATCCGGTACAGCTCCACCCGGACCTCGTCCCCCGGCATGGAGCGTTCGGCGACGACCCCCACGGTCAGGCGCTTCATTCCGTACGGGAGAAAGAGCTCCGCCTCCCCGTCGATCTCCTCGTACAGGTTTTCCGGCCCGAAGGATCTCGGCGGCTCGAGCAGCTTCCAGGTCCCCGCGCGCTCAAGGGCGGCCAGCGCGGGGTGCGGCGCATCCGCGGCGCGAACGGCGGCGGCGGGCGCCAGGAAGAAGGCAGCGCACAACGCAAGGCAAATCGCGGACCGCCGGATCGCCATGGCGGCCGTCACCCGGCCAGCAGGGAGTGGGCTTCCCGCGCGAGCCGTCCCACCGGCAGGTGGAGGCGGCACGCGACGGGGCAGGACGCGCAATCCGCGCAGGCCGCGGCGTTGCGGCCCGCCGGCAGGGCGGAGTACGCCTCCCGGGCGAGCCCCTCCTCCCGGTACCCTTCGCGGTAGGTCAACGAACGGAGGACGGTCGGAACGTCCACGCCGCGCGGGCAGGACCCGGCACAACTCCCGCACAGGCTGCAGTGGCGGTCCCCGATCTCCAACGCGTACCGCCGGAGGGCGACGCGGTCGCCGAACGAGAGCCGTTTCCCGCGGGCGCCGAGATTCTCCTCCACCTGCGCGTACGTCGTCATGCTCGGGATCGTCGTGGCCACGCCGGGGTTCGAGAGGACCCACGCCAGCGCCGCCTGGTGGGGACTCGCCCCGCCGGGCGGGGAAGGGTACCCGCCGGCCTGCGTCTTCATCCCGATGATTCCGACCCCGGATTCGGCGGCCGCCCGGATCGTATCCGAAAGCCCCCCGCTCATGCCCAGGGCGCCCCGGACCTTCGCGGTGATTCCGGAGTCGGAGCGGAAGTTGTAGGCCACCAGAACCGTCTTGTAGAAACCGTCCCGGGCGACGGCCCGCAGGACGGTCTCCTGCCCGCTGTGGGTGGTGACTCCCGCCGCGCGCACCTTCCCCTGCTCGATCAGCTTCTGCAGCGCCTCGCGGGCGTGCCCGTCGGCCACCTCGTCCTCCGTGCTGATGCCGTGCAGCTGGAGGAGGTCGATGACGTCGACCTTGAGGGAGCGCAGGCTGTTCTCGGCCGACCGGATCATCCGGTCCGCCGGGGCGATGTGGACCTTGGTGGCCAGCACCACCTTGTCCCGGATCCCTTCGAGGGCCCGCCCGACGATCCGCTCGTTTTCGCCGCCCATGTAGCAGTCCGCGGTGTCCACGTAGTCGACGCCCCGGTCCACGGCGAAGCGGATCACGTCCGGATCCCGCGTGGTCATCGCGCCGAAGCTTACCGTGGAGACGGTGAAACCCGTTCTGCCGAGCGGCCGCTTCACGGGCTCTTCCGCGGGCCCGGCGGACGTCGCAAACGCCCTGGGCATCCCGGCGGCCCCCGCGCCGACCGCCACGGCGCCGGCGGCGACCCCCATCATTCCCAGGAATTTCCTTCGGGTGGCTTCCGTTCGTTCCATGCTCCCTCCTCATGAAAAGGGATTTCCGACGGCCTGTTTCCCGGCAATCCTTCTCATTATAACCGTCGACGGATCCGCGTGGCTCCCGAATCCGTGGCGCGGGCGGGCATCCCCTTCAGGGGATCGACCGGAGCCGGTCGACGAGGTCGTTTTTCCGGATCTTTCCCATGGCGTTTCGCGGCAACTCCGGAAAGAGGACGATTTGCCTGGGGCACTTGTAGGCGGCAAGGCGCGCCCGGCAATGCTCCATGAGAGTGCCCGGCGGAACCGGCGTTTCCTCTTCCCGGAGCACGGCAACGGCGACGACCCTTTCACCGTACTCCTCGTCCGGCAGGCCCACCACCGCGGCCTCCTTCACGGATTCATGGCTCTCCAGGACGTTTTCGACCTCCTTCGGGTATACGTTGTATCCGCCGGTGATGATCACCTCTTTCGCCCGGCCGACCAGGTACAGCCTCCCCCCGTCCTCCGGATCCCGGAACCCGAGATCCCTCGACCGGAACCAGCCGTCCACGAAGGAGTCCCGGGTCTTCCCGGGCATCCCCCAGTATCCCCGGAAGACGTTGTCCCCGCGGATCCACACCTCCCCGACGCTTCCCGGCGACACGTCGCCGCCGTCCTCCCCCATCACCCGTATCTCCACGCCCTCCAGGGGGAATCCCACGCTCTTGGCCTTCCGCAGGGCCGGATCGATGCGGTTGGACGCGTTCATGCCGGTCTCGGTCATGCCGTACCGCTCCAGGATGCGGAACCCCGTGGCGCTCTCGAAGCGGTGGAAGAGGCGGTCGGAAAGAGGGGCGGATCCGCAGAGGAACACGCGCATCCCGCGCAGGTCCGGCTTTCTTTCCAGCCGGTCCCACGCATTCATGAGCCGTTGATAAAGGGTGGGCACGCCCATGAAGAGGGTGCACCGCTCCCGCTCCAGGGTTTCCCACGCCCTCGCGGGATCGAACTTCCCGTGCATGACGATGGTGGAACCGGCGCACAGGCTTCCGTGCACGGCGACGTTCAGCCCGTGCACGTGGAACAGGGGGAGCACGTGGAGGAGGACGTCCTTCCCGGTCCACTCCCAGGCGGACTGCAACGCCAGCATGTTCGACACCAGGTTCCGGTGCGTGATCATCGCCCCCTTGGACCGGCCGGTCGTGCCCGAGGTGTAGCAGATCATCGCCGTGTCGTCTCCCCCGGCGGGATACGGGCGCTCGTACCGCTGCGGCGCATGGGCAAGCTGCATGGGCAGGCTGCCCGCCCCGTCGACGGGCGCGGCGTCCGCGAGGAGGGTCCGCAACCCCCCGATGCCCCGGACCGCGTCCCCCGTCCGGGCGAACCGCTCGGCGTCCGTGACGTAGAGGGCGCATCCGGAGTCCGACAGGAAATACCCGACCTCCTCGGCCCGGTACTCGGTGTTCAGGGGAAGGGTGATCGCGCCCAACGAGAGGACGGCGAAATGGAGAAAGAGAAACTCCGGGCGCTTCGGAAGCTGGAGGGCGACGCGGTCGCCTATTCCGATCCCCGCGGCGTGCAGCATGCCCGCGTACCGTTCCACTTCCCGGTCGAAGGCCGGGAAGGACCACTGGATCCCTTCGAACACGACGGCCGGCCTGTCGGAGTGTTTCGCCGCCGCCTCGGAAAGCCGTTTCGCCAGGTTCACGGTCCCGATCCTCCGGAAACGGTAAGTGTACCCTGCGGCGGGGCCGTTCAGACGTCGAGTGGCTTGAAGATGAGGACGACGGCCATCACGGCGAACACCATGGTCTCGGCCGCGGGACCCCAGAACCTGCCCGTGATGGAGATCACCATCCCGAGGGCGAAGGCGGACAGGAACGTCCCGTGGAGACTTCCCATCCCCCCCACGATGACGACGGCGAAGCACAGCAGGAGGATCTGGAACCCCATGTACGGGTGGACGGAGGTGATGGGGGCGTACAGGACTCCCCCCAGCGCCGCCAGCGCGCTTCCCAGCAGGAAGACGATGGAGAAGTAGCGGTCCACGTCGATCCCGAGGCCGCGGACCGCGTCCTTGTCGTCCAGCCCGGCGACCACGATCTTGCCGACGATCGACTTCCGGAAGAAAACGGTCAGCCCGCCGTAGATGGCGAGGGCCATCGCGATGATGACCAGCCGGTAGACGGGAACGGAGACCCCGAGGATCTCCACGTATTTCCGGATCGGGTCGCTCAGGGGAATGGGAGTCGCCCCCCAGACCCATTTCACGAGGTCGACCCCGATCAGGAGGACGGCGTAGGTCGCGATGATGGCGTAGTCGAGCGACTCCCCGTACAGCCGCCGGATCACGAAGGCCTCGATGACGTATGCCGCCGGGAGGACGGCCAGGGTGCCGATCGCCGCGGCCGCGAAGAAACCCACCCCCAGTTTGCGGAGGGAGAACACAAGAAGGTAGGCACCGACCGTGTAGACGAGCGCGTGCGCGAAATTCACGATGCGCATCGTCCCGAAGGTCAGGGAAAGCCCGATCGAAATGATGTAGAGGATCCCCCCGATCGTCAGGCCGTAGATGAGCGTCCCGATCATCGCGATCCCGCCTCCCGGTTTTTCGAGGCCAGCAGCCCCGTGACCGCCCCCCACACCCCGGTCCGGAAACGGAACACGAGAACGAGCAGGCCGATCCCGAGGAACATCTCCCATCGCGCGATGTAGGTGGCCAGGTAGTTGCTGATCACCATGTAGGCCACTCCCCCGATCAGGGCGCCGTAGAGGTTCCCGGCCCCGCCGATGAGGACCGCGAAGATGACCTCCACGTTCCGCGTGGGGTCGATGAAGCTCGGGGTCACGTAGCCGTAGTTCATGATCGAGAGGGCTCCCGCGAACCCCGCCACCGCCGCGGAGAGGACGAACGCGATCCACTTATAGAGGAACGTGTTGTACCCCAGGAACCGTGTCCGGGTCTCGTTCTCCTTGATCATCCGCAGCAGGATGCCGAAGGGGGAGGAGGTCAGGCGCTTCATCGCGTAATAGATCAGCAGCAGGCACAGCAGCGAGAAGGCGTACACGACGTTCCGGTCCAGGAGGTTGAAGAAGCCGAGCTTGGCGAAGTGGGCCGACATCCCGTCCTCGCCCCCGGTATGCGCGGAGAAGGCGATCAGCACCAGGAAGTAGCCGATCTGGTTGAACGCCAGGTTGATGAGGGCGAAGGCCGCGCCTGTGGTGCGGACGATGATCGGGCCTACGAGGGCGCCCACCGCGCCCGACGCCGCCACCGCGAGAACGAGGGCGAGGAAAGGGTTCGGGGACAGGTGCTCCGCGAAGAGCGTCACCCCGTACGCCCCGGCACCCAGGAAGAGCATGTGCCCGAAGGAGAGCAGCCCCAGGTACCCGTAGAGGAGGTCGTAGGAGAGGACGAAGACGCAGAAGATGATGAAGTCGGTCGTCCGCTGGACCTTGAGCAGCGGAAGCAGCAGGAGGAATATCCCGGCGATGACCAGTACGTCGAACCTGCGCAACCCGGCCTTCACAGGTGCCGCTCCACGGCGTCGGGGGCCTCGATCTCGGGACGGCTGGCCAGCTCCCGGATGATCTTCCCCTCCTTCATCAGGTAGACCCGGTCCGCCAGGCGCGCGATCACGGGCAGGTTCTGCTCCACGATGAGGAAGGAGAGCTGCCCCTTCATCCCGTCGAGGAGCCGGAAGATGTCCTCGATGACCCCGGCGGCCAGCCCTTCCGTCGGCTCGTCGACCAGCAGGAGCTTGGGGGACCCGACCAGGGCGCGCCCGATGAGCAGGATCTGCCGCTGCCCTCCGCTCAGGGACCCCGCCATCCCGTCCAGGAACTTCTCCATCGGGGGGTATATGGCGACGATCCGCGCCACGGCGTCCTTGACGCGCTCCCCCGTCACGTGCGCCGCGAGCTCGATGTTCTCGCGGACGGTCAGCTTGCCGAAGACCCGCTTCTCCTGCGCGACGTACCGGATCCCCGCGCGCGCCACGCGTTCCGGGGGCGCGGTACCCAGGTCCTTTCCATCGAACCGCACCGTTCCCGAGATCCTGGGGAGGAAGCCGGAGATCGTCCGCAGGAGGGTCGTCTTCCCGGCGCCGTTCCGTCCCGCGATGAAGACCATCTCTCCGGGGGCCACCGCAAGGGACACCCCGTGCAGGACCCTGGCGCTTCCGTACGCCAGGTCCACCCCTTCGACGGCGAGGATCGGCCCGCTCACGCGCGCCCCCAATACACCTGCCGGACGAGCGGCTCCTCGATCACCTTCCGCGGTTCCCCGTCCGCGATCAGCTTCCCCTCGTGCATCACGCTCAGCCGGGTGACCAGGTCGACGATCCGCGAGATCTTGTGCTCGATGATGACCAGGCTGAAATCCTTCTTGACCCGGTGGATCAGCCCCAGCACCTCGACGATCTCCCCGTCGGAAAGCCCCGCGAACGGCTCGTCCAGCAGAAGGACCGCCGGGCGGAGGGTGAGGGAAAGGGCGATCTCGAGCTTGCGCTTGTCGCCGTAGGAAAGGGAGGAGGTTTCCCGGGACGCCTTCTCCTCGAGCCCGACCAGCGCCAGCGCTTCCCCGCACGCCTCCCCGATCTCCGGGCGCCCCGCGTCGCCGAAGAAGAACCCTCCCTTCCGGGCGAGGCCGCCCCTCGCCCGCACGAGGGCCAGGACGAGGTTTTCCCGGACGGAGAGCTGGTCGAACACCGAAACGAGCTGGAAGGTGCGGACCACGCCGCGGGTGACGCGCTCGTGCGCCGGGCTCCGGGTGATGTCGGCCCCCCGGAACAGGACCGTCCCCCCGGTGGGGGGAAACATCCCCGTGAGGAGATTGAAGAGGGTGGTCTTCCCTGCGCCGTTGGGCCCGATGATCCCGGCCACCTCCCCCTCCCCCAGGCGGTAGGTGACTCCGGACACCGCGACGAAGCCGTCGAACCGCTTCGTCACGTCCCGGGTTTCAAGAATCGCGCTTTCCGGCAAATCCGCCTCCAGCAACCGTGCTGCCGCGGGGGAGGGGAGCGTCTCCCCTCCCCCGCGTCTCCGTCAGTATCCGAGAGCCTTCAGCGGCGGGAGGTAGTCTTCCCCCGTGTAGACGTCGACGATCTTCACCAGGTCCCATTTGGGATCCTTGCGTTCCTTCGCGCCTTTCCCCACGACCACGAACGCGCCGTACTGGAAAATCGGCTGGTGGTCCGCCCGCCAGGTCGCGGGCCCCTTCATCGTATCGAACTTGGGCGACTTCATCAGCGCCTGCGCCACCGCGGCGGAGTCGGTGGACTGGGCGAGCTCGATCCCCCGGATGGCTTCCCGCATGCCGATGTACGCCATCGCGCTGTACGGGTCGGGAGGATAGCCGTACTCCTTCTGGAACTTCTTCGTGAAATCGTCGGCCGCCTTGACGACGGCGGCGTCCTTGAACCCTTCCAGGTTGTAGTACCAGGACATGAGGGAGTACACCCCCTCCAGCGCCTCGGCCGGGACGCCGCTGCCGAACACGTTGGTCATCCAGTTGAACCAGATCTTGGACTTCTTCTTCAGCCCGACCTCGTTGGACTGCTTGAGCACGTTGATGGCATCCACGCCCCAATGGGCCAGCATCACGATTTCAGGGTTCATCTCGATGATCTTCGTGAGGTACGGGGTGAAGTCGCTCGTCCCGACCGGGGATTCCAGGTATTCCGCCTGGATGCCCAGGTTCGCGAAGGCGTCCTTGGCGCCCGCCCACTGGTCCTGCCCGAAAGCGTAGGCCGGACCGAAGAAGACGATCTTCTTGTACTTCAGGTTCTTCACGATGTACGCGGCGCTGGCGTACCCCGCGGCGTAGGCGCTGCCGTGCACGGCGAACGTCGTCGGGGCGATCTCGGCCTTCTCGAACATCTTGAGGGCGACCACGTTCACGGGGAAGTAGAGGACCGGGGTCTTCTTGACTTCCTTGTTCAGCGCGCCCGTGATGGAGGCGAAGGTCTGCCCCACGATGAAATCCACCTTCTCCTCGGTGACGAGCTCCCGGAAGCGCCGGATGGCGACGTCGGGCTTGGTCTCGTCGTCCCGGACGACGAACTCGACCTTCAGGGTTTTTCCTCCGACCTTCACGCCGCCGGCGGCGTTCACGTCCTTCACCGCGAGCTTCGCCCCGTCGAGCTGGACGGGACCCACGGGCGAGGCCGCCCCGGTCAGGCCGAACATCAGACCGACCTTGAGGGACTCGGCCCCGGCTGCCGCGGGCGCCAGGAGGGCAAGGGAGACCAGGACGGCTAGAACCGCTTTCCGTGTTATTCCTGCGCTATTCATGGACGAACTCCTTTCTTTCGGGTTCGATTCCTTGGGATCACGCCTGGGCCGAGTGCATCACAGGGCCGCCAGGAACTCCTTCGACGTCATGACGCGGCCGATCTTCGGAAAGATCCATTTCTCGGCGTACTTCTGCTCCTCGTCGGTATCGGTGGCCGTGCAGTCGGAAAGGACGACCACCCGGTACCCCTTGTCGTAGGCCGACCGGGCCGACGACTCGACGCACCAGTTCGTGTGGAAGCCGGTGAAGGCGACGGTCTCGATCTCGTTCGCGCGGAGAAGGTAATCCAGGGGGGTGGAGTGGAACGCGTCGAGCGTCATCTTGCCCGCGACGACGATGTCGCCCTTCTTCGGCGTGAGCTCCTTGATGATCTCGGGGCCGGGCGTCCCTTTCAGCCAGGCGCCGGTTCCCCAGTCGGCCTTCATGTCCATCTCGATCCCGCGCAGCCCGTCGCAGCCCGGCCCGCCTCTTTTCAGCTCGGGGAACCCTTTCTCGAACGGCTGGAACGGAACGAAGAAGATCTTCACCTTCCCCCGGGCCTTTCCCAGGAGGTTCTGGAGGTTCTTGATCACGCCGCGCTGGGCCAGCTGTTCCTTGATGTGGGCGTACATCGTGCCGCCGGGCGAGAGGAAGTCGTTCTGCGGCTCGATCAGGACGATCGCGGTCTTGTCAGCCTTGATGTTTCCCGTCTTTGCCATCGGTTTGTTCTCCTTTCCTGTCTCAGGGGATGTTGGATTTCGGGGTCTTGGACGTGTCCGAATCCGGGAGCAGAAGCGCAAGGACCCGCCGGTTGTGGTCCCGGAACGCCGCCTCGGCCAGATCGGGGTCCCGCAGGCTCAGCCCCCGCACGATTTCCCGGTGATCCTCGAGCAGTTCCGGCAGGATGGGCGTGATCTGCATGGCCAGGGGGCGCGCCTTGTTCTTGATGCTTTCGAGCATCTCCTTCAGCACGGTATTGCCGCAGGCGGCGTATACGACGGAATGGAAGACGAAGTCCGCGCGGGAAAAACCCACGAGGCTGTCTTCCGCGACGGCTTTTTCCTGCTCCCGCAGGGACTCCTCCATCCGCGCCAGCATCCGGCCGGTGATGCGCTGCACGGCCAGCCGTGCGGCCATTCCCTCGAGGGCCTCGCGGACGGCGTAGAGTTCCACCGCCGCCTCCCGCGTCAGTTCCACGAGGAACACCCCCCGGTTGGGGACGTTCCGGACGAGGCCCTCCTGTTCGAGCCTGCGGATCGCCTCCCAGATCGGGGTGCGGCTTGCCCCGAACTTCCGCGTCAGTTCCTCGACGTTGATCCGCGCGCCGGGGGAAAACCGGTGCTCCGCGATCATCTTCTTGATCCGCGCGTACGACAGTTCGCTGAGATTGATGCTGACGAGCTTCCCCGACATCCGATCCCCCGCCTTTTCGATGGACGAAAAAGGTCCCGGGGCCATTAC
>JACZKY010012519.1_pt1 | contig 16545 bp, 15 predicted proteins | sample 8237611 | NCBI WGS metagenome assembly JACZKY01 (sample SAMN16148055, study PRJNA663545) | marine sediment metagenome | biome: sediments and biomass from bioreactor inoculated with such sediments; feature: coastal sediments; material: methane- and iron-fed bioreactor; isolation source: Bothnian...
GTTAATCACTTATAACTATATTGTCTTTCAGCAAATAATTTTTACCTGATTTTTCGCAAAAAGCTTTACCTTCAGCATCAAACTTTAATTTTTTACCAGCTTCAGAAACCCATGCTACAACGCGGCCGGGATTTCCAACAACAAGCGCATAATCGGGTACATCCTTTGTAACCACAGCGCCTGCTCCGATCATACAATGTTTTCCTAAAGTGTGTCCGCAAACGATAGTTGCATTTGCACCTATGGATGCTCCTTCTTTAACCAGGGTTTTAATATAAAACTGGGCACCAACCTGCGGGTACTTGCATTTTGGATCGAGTATGTTTGTAAAAACCATTGAGGGTCCGCAGAAAACATAATCCTCTAAAGTCACTCCCTCATAAATTGAAACATTATTTTGCACTTTACAATAATCACCGATAGTAACATTGTTTCCCACATTTACATTCTGACCGAATACACATTTCTTACCGATTTTACTTCCGCTCTGGATATGTGAGAAATGCCAGACTTTGGTTCCTTCACCTATTTCCACGTTATCATCGACAACTGCATGTTCATTAACATAAAATTTATTTTTATCGCTCATTCAATTCTCCGTTTAATAATATTGTTAGTGCCTGAAAGCCCAATGGCTATACACAAATTCTTACTGTTCAAATTCTAAATCATAAAAGGATGCATCAATTCATTTACTTTTGTAACTGGTAGATGTCTGATATTATAGGCTGCTTCGATTGAAGGTCTTGCAGTCTCGATACCGAATCCCTTGCCTGTCATCATTTCTTCATAAATCCTTGTATGAAGATCTGTAAATCCTTCGGTAAACTCAAGCTCAGTTCCATCGATTGTGATTGATCTATGAGTTGATTTATTTTTTTCAATTGTTTCTTTTGGTAAATCTTTTGAATCAATAGATAAATACCACCTAACGTTTGCATTCTTTAGTTCCATAAAGCCGGAAGCCTTATTAAATTCTCTTAAAAATAAATGGTTCGTCTCAACCTTTCCAAAAAGCCAGAGTAATAAATCAAAGAAATGAATACCGATGTTTGTTGCAACACCTCCGGATATATCTTCTCTTCCTTTCCAGGAATACTGATACCAGGGTCCGCGTGATGTAATGTAAGTGAGAATTACTTCATGCTTTTTATTTTCGGACTTTCGTTTCTCAATTTGTTCCTTAACAGCAATCAGTGCCGGATGCACCCGAAGCTGCAGCACTGAATAAACTTTTTTATCGGTTTCTTTTTCTAACTCCTGAAGCTGATCAAGATTCCAGGGATTTAATACTAAAGGCTTTTCGCAAATAGCATCAGCTCCCACACGTAATGCTAATCGTATATGCGCATCGTGAAGATTGTTTGGTGAGCAGATTGAAAGGTAATCAACTTTCTCATACGATTTGGTTCTTCTGATTAATTCAAGATGCCTGTCAAATCTTTCAAACTCGGTAAAGTAACTCGTTCCCGGAAAATAACGATCAAGTATCCCGACGGAATCATGAGGATCCATAGCTGCAACAAGATTGTTGCCTGTATCTTTGATTGCCTGTAAATGTCTTGGGGCTATATAGCCTGCTACACCTGTTATTGCAAAATTTTTCATGTTTTTTTAATCGCCAAATTGTTCTGTTTTTACTGATCATTAAAATCAATTTTATTTTTACATTCTACTGTTTATGCTTTAAACACTTTCTCCGATTTTATGCCCGCTCTTTCAAATGCATTTCTTGTATCAAGCACAAGTTTAGAACTTGCAGAAATAAATTTATAATTGTATTCAGAGTGATCGGTGCTTAATAGAATAAGATCATATTTAGATAGATTCTTTTTATTTAATTCCACTGATTCCATATCATACTGATATCTTCTTGTTTTTGGCAATTTTGGAATATAGGGATCATTATAATCCACTTTTGCACCTTTCTCTCTAAGAATTTCAATTAGTTTTAGTGAAGGTGATTCGCGCATATCGTCGATATCTTTTTTGTAAGAAGCACCAAGTATTAAAATCCTGGATCCATTAAGAGATTTTTTGAATTTGTTAAGAACCTCTCCGGCTTTTTCAATCACATAGTACGGCATAAAAGTATTTATCTCTCCGGCTAATTCAATAAACTTTGTACTTATTTCAAATTCTCTTGCTTTCCATGTAAGATAAAAGGGATCGATAGGGATACAGTGACCTCCCAAACCCGGACCCGGGTAGAATGCCTGGAATCCAAAAGGTTTAGTTGCAGCAGCATCAATAACTTCCCAAACGTCAATATTCATTCTTTCAAATACCATCTTAAGTTCATTAACCAGGGCAATGTTAATTGATCGATAAATATTTTCAAGCAGTTTTGTAGCTTCGGCAGCACGAGGTGATGATACCGGAACAGTATTTACTATTACCTGATTATAAATTGCCAGTGCTATCTTTAAGCAGTTTGCAGTAACTCCGCCTACAACTTTTGGTATTGTTGCAGTAGAGTACTTTGGATTATTCGGATCTTCACGCTCCGGTGAGAATGCTAAAAAGAAATCCTTACCAACTATAAATGGTTTTGCTTTTCTTTTTGAATTTTGGAGTAACGGTGCATTTTCAAACATTGGTAAGAGTATTTCTTCTGTAGTACCGGGATAAGTGGATGATTCAAGAGATACAAATTGTCCTTCTCTTAAATACTGTGCTATAATTTTACCGGAATTTTCTATATAAGTCATATCCGGCTCGCGGTGCTCATTAAGTGGAGTAGGAACACATATTATTATTATATCTGCTTCGGGTAATCTTGAAAAATCTGCAGTTGCAAAAAACTTTTTACTGTTTACAGTCTTTTTGATTTTATCTTCTTTAATATGTTTTATATAACTTTTACCTGCATTTAATATCGGAATTTTTCTTACATCGATATCAAACCCGATAGTTTTAAATCCTTTTAAGGCATACTCTAGTGCTAATGGCAGACCCACATAACCGAGTCCGATTATACCAACAACCGCTGATTTATTTTGAATTTTTTTTAGAAGCAAATTATGCATTTAATTCCTCTTGATATTTTATTTGATGATTCAGTACTAAATATTTTATAAATCGATCTATTTTGAGCATAAATTGAGCCAATTCATTCCTTATAAATCATAAATATTTTTATGATATTACCTAAAATAATGAAAATGTTGAGACAATACATTTTGTAATTGACACATATTGATGTAATAATGAGAATAAGTGATTGTAAAAATTACGCTTCAGTATCTGACCAGGTGTATTTTAATTCCATGTTTTCTTCATTGATTACTTGTTTTCAATTCATTTACCTGATCACAAAAAATTTGTTTCCACAAATAATGCTTGCTAATTTTAAATAAAGATTAATTTTCAATTTTAATACTGACATATCAATGAATACACAAACCAAAATTACTCCGATTGATTTTCAAATTGTCACTCAAAAAATTAAAGACAGTAAATTAGAAAGCATAGGCGGAGCAACCATCCGCGAGATAAAAAAACTTGTGGATGAGATTGAAAAATCCACAGGGGAAAGATTTGTTAGAATGGAAATGGGGATTCCTGGTCTGCCGCCAACAAAAGTGGGTGTTGAAGCAGAGATAGAAGCTTTAAAGAAAGGCGTTGCTGCGATCTATCCTGATATTTATGGTATTCAATCTCTTAAAGTGGAAACAGCCCGGTTTGTAAAATTATTTATGAATATTGAAGTCAGTCCTGAAAGCTGCGTACCCACTGGCGGATCTATGATGGGAAGTTTTGCAGCATTTATGACTTTAAATAGATGTAATCCTGATAAAGATACTTCGCTGCTTATCGATCCCGGATTTCCTGTACACCGTCAGCAGTTAAAAGTACTGGGACAAAAAATTGCGTCGTTTGATGTTTACAATTACCGCGGTGATAAATTAAAAGATAAACTTGAATCGATTTTAAGCGAGGGAAATATTTCCTGCATGCTCTATTCAAATCCGAATAACCCTTCCTGGATTTGTTTTACAGAAAAAGAATTAAAGATTATCGGTGATATGTGCAACAAGTATGATGTAATTGCAATCGAAGATCTTGCTTACTTTGCAATGGATTTCAGAAGAGATATGTCAAAACCGGGTGTTCCTCCTTATCAACCGTCTGTTGCAAATTACACGGATAATTATATTCTTACCATTTCCAGCTCCAAAGCATTTAGTTATGCGGGTCAGAGAATCGGAATGATGGTCATCTCGGATGAATTATACGACAGAAGTTATCCTAACTTAAAAAAGTACTACGCGAAAGATTTATTCGGGCATTCGATGATTTATGGAAGTATTTATGCTATGAGTGCAGGCATATCTCATTCAGCACAATATGCTCTTGCGGCAATATTTAAAGCAGCCAACGACGGCACACTGGATTTTGTTGAGGAAGTTAAAGAGTACGGTGAGAAGGCTAAAATTATGAAAGAGCTTTTTACAGATAACGGTTTTAAAATTGTTTATGATAAAGATGACGGCGAACCAATTGCTGATGGTTTTTACTTTACTTTTGCTTACCCCGGTTTTTCCGGTGATGAATTGCTGCACGAACTTTTATATTATGGTATAAGTGCAATTTCATTAGCCATTACCGGAAGTGAAAGATTAGAGGGGATTCGTGCTTGTGTATCGCTTGTTAAACGGGGTCAATTTAAAGATTTAGAATTTAGATTGAAAAAGTTTAACCAAGATCATCCTTTAACATAAAAGTTTTAATGCATCGCTGCATGAATGCATGCATTCAAGCAGCCATGCAACCATGCATTCTTACTTCCATTCGTTAACTATATCATCCCATAAAGAAACTTAACAATATACCTGCCGCTACCGCACTTCCTATAACACCTGCAACGTTTGGAGCCATTGCATGCATAAGCAAGTGATTTGTTTTGTCATACTCCAGACCAATTATCTGAGAAACGCGTGCACTATCGGGTACAGCAGAAACTCCGGCGTTTCCGATTAATGGATTAATTTTATTTCCATCTTTAAGAAATAAATTCATAAACTTTACAAAGAGTATTCCGCCCGTTGTTGCAATAATAAATGAACCAGCACCAAGAATAAAAATTCCGACTGATTGCGAAGTTAAAAATGTTGTTGCCTGCGTAGATGCACCAACTGTTAATCCGATTAATATTGTAACGATATCTATTAGTGAACCTTTTGCAGTATCTGCCAGTCTTTTTGTAACGCCGCTTTCTTTTAGCATATTACCAAAAAACAACATACCTAGTAAAGGCATTGCACTGGGAACAATTAATGTGGTAAGAATTAATCCTACAATAGGGAAGAGTATCTTTTCTGTTTTTGAAACTGAACGGGGAGGCTTCATCCTGATTACACGCTCTTTATCAGTTGTCAGCAGTCTCATTATTGGCGGCTGTATAACAGGAACAAGAGCCATATATGAATAAGCAGAAATTGCAATTGCACCTACAAGTTCCGGAGCTAATTTAGATGAAAGGAAAATTGCAGTTGGTCCATCCGCCCCGCCAATTATTCCAATAGCTGCAGCTTGTTCCGGTAAAAATCCAAGAAACAATGCGATCATATATGCGCCAAAAATACCGAGCTGTGCTGCCGCACCAAGTAACATTAATTTAGGATTTGAAAGCAGAGCTGAGAAATCAGTCATGGCACCAATTCCTAAAAATATCAGAGGCGGATAAATTCCTTTAAGCACACCAAAGTATAAATAACCCATTACACTTCCGGGCTCGTAGATACCAATCTGGAGATTAGCTCCTTGTAAAAAAGGTATATTACCAATTAAAATTCCGAATCCGATTGGAACTAAAAGAAGCGGTTCATACTCCTTTGCAATTGCAAGATAGATGAACAGAAGCCCGACAATCAGCATGACAACATGCCCTATTGTAAAATTCGGAAACGCGGTATACCTGAAGAACTGATCGAAACCATGAACCATAAATTGAAAAAACTGTTCCATGGTTAAACTCCGATTTCAATAAGTACATCGCCTTCGAGAACAGAATCGCCGGTTTTAACTTTAACGGATTTAATAATACCATCTTTATCGGCATTGATATTATTCTCCATCTTCATTGCTTCGAGCATAAGAAGTTTTGTTCCAACTTTTACATGGTCACCTTCTTTTACATATACCTGAAGAATGACACCGGGCAGCGGTGATTTTACAAAACCTACTCCCTTTGGTGCAGTGGGTGCGCTTGTTCGCTGTTCGGATTTTACTGATTCGGTACTTGGTACAGCAACTGATCTTACCAGTTTTGGTGTTTTGCTTTGAGTAATTACTTTATCTACCTCAACCTGATATACTGCGCCATTCACTTCGACTTCGGCAATATTATCTTCGACGTTTAAAATATTAACATCGTACTTATTGCCCTGTATTGTAAATTTAAATTTTTTCATAATTTTTTTTCTCAGTTATCTTTGAAATTGTTTTATTCCGTAAATTTTTGAACTCCAGGGTGAGTAAACTCTTGAAACTTTATTTATTGTTAATACTGCATCTTCCTTATCATGAATTTCTGAATAATAAAGATGTATCGCCATTGCAATTGCTGCATTAACTTCACCGGAGACTGATAAATCCTCCACTGCAGTTACACTTTTACCTTCCCGCATTAGCAATCTTTTTACATTTATATTCAGCACTTTAGTTACGTTTGCGAAGATAAGGTACAAGAAAAGAAGTGCTAAAAACACAACTACATAACCGATTACTGTCATACCTATTCCCCAGGGATCAATCTTTAAAAACAGATCCGAATTTTTATGTATAGTAACTGATGATGTGTCTTTTGCTATTTGTTGAATTAATCCTAAAAACATTTTTATGCCTTTCTTATAGTGGAAGATTAGAATGTTTTTTAGGCGGATTTACATCCTTTTTTGTTGCAAGAGACTGTAGTGCGCGAATTACTCTGAATCGTGTATTTCTCGGTTCAATAACATCATCAATGTAACCGTATTTTGCGGCAACATAGGGAGTTGCAAATTTCATACGGTAATCTTCTTCACGTTCTTTTACAAATTTAATTCTTTCCTCGGGATCAGTTATTAATTGCAATTCTTTTTGATGAAGAACTTCAATTGCACCTTTAGGACCCATAACTGCAATCTCAGCACCGGGCCATGCATAATTAATATCACCGCGTAAATGTTTGGAGCTCATTACATCATAAGCACCGCCGTAAGCTTTGCGAAGCACAACTGTTACTTTTGGAACCGTTGCCTCTCCGTATGCAAATAAAAGCTTTGCACCGTGAATAATAATGCCTCCATATTCCTGAGCTGTTCCGGGTAAAAATCCCGGTACATCAACAAATGTTACAATAGGAATATTGAATGCATCGCAGAATCTGACAAAACGTGCAGCTTTTCGTGATGAGTTTATATCAAGCACACCGGCTAAATAACTTGGTTGATTTGCAACAATACCAACCGGCATTCCGTTAAACCTTGCAAATCCTGTAACTATGTTTGGGGCATAGTGTCTTTGAATTTCTAAAAATTCGTGCTGATCTACAACTGCATGAATAACATCTTTAACGTCGTAAGGTTTATTTGTCGCCTCGGGAATTAATGAGTTAAGCATATCTTCTAATCTATCTATCGGATCATCACAGGGCAGTATTGGTGGATCTTCCAAATTATTCTGAGGTAAATAGCTAAGTAATTTTCTAATTAATGATATTCCTTCTTCTTCATCATCAGATACTAAATGTGCAACACCTGATTTTGCAGCGTGAACCATTGCGCCACCCAGCTCATCGTCAGTTACAGTTTCACCAGTTACAGTTTTTACAACTTTTGGTCCGGTAACAAACATGTAGCTTGCACTTTTATTCATAATGATAAAATCAGTAAGAGCAGGCGAGTAAACAGCACCACCCGCACAAGGTCCAAATACTGCGGAGATCTGTGGAATAACACCTGATGCCAAGATATTCCTTTGAAAAATATCTGCATATCCTCCAAGAGATTTTACGCCCTCCTGAATTCTAGCGCCGCCGCTGTCATTTATGCCTATAACCGGTGCGCCGACTTTCATCGCTTTATCCATTACTTTACAAATTTTCTGTGCATACATTTCTGATAATGATCCGCCAAAAACCGTAAAGTCCTGAGAGAACACATAAACCAGCCTGCCATCGATAGTACCGTATCCTGTAACTACTCCATCTGATAGATAAGTTTCTTTATCCAAGCCAAAATCAATGCTGCGATGACAGACGAACATGTCAAATTCTTCAAAGCTGCCTTCATCAAGTAAAAGCTGCAGCCTTTCTCTTGCTGTAAGTTTTCCTTTTTTATGTTGAGATTCGATGCGCTTTTCTCCGCCGCCAAGTTTAGCTTGCTGACGCAGTGCCATCAATTCTTTAATTTTATCTTCCATGGCCATAATGTTTACCTGTATATTTTTATTTTATTTATTGTCATGCTGAACTCGTTTCAGCATCTCTATTTGTTAGTAGCGATACAGAAATTATAATAGCATGACTTTTTAATATCTTATTAGGGTTTCTCACAAAGTTCAGTTAGCACTCCGAATGTTGATTTGGGATGCAGAAAAGCAATACTTAATCCTTCGGCACCTTTGCGTCCTTTTTCATCTATAAGCATTATATCTTTTGATTTAACTTCATCCAGTGAATTCTGTAACCCTGTTACCGCAAATGCAAGATGATGAATTCCTTCACCTTTCTTCTCAATAAATTTTGCAACAGGTCCCTCCGGCGAAGTTGATTCAAGCAGTTCAATTTTGGTTTGTCCAACCATAAAAAAAGCAGTTTTAACTTTTTGATCTGCTACTTCTTCTGTGGCATAGCATTTTAAGCCAAGCACATTTTGATAGTATTTAATTGCCTCATCAATATTTTTTACAGCAATACCGATATGTTCTATGTGTGAAATATTCATTTTTGATTCACGTTATTGTTAATAAATATAAAGCAAAGTTAATCATTGCACTTCGACAAAGTTAATGCCATCACTAATAATTTTGTAGAAAGTGTTTTTAATGTTAATAGAGTAAATTGACAATTGTTAATCAATTCTTATTAAGGATAATAGAAATTGGTATTTCTTAGTTGTGAGAAATAAACAACTTCGTTTAAAGTTAATCATTCTTTGCAGACAGTTAAAAGTATAGAAAAATAGTTATTAACAATTTCTTGCAACAAAATATCATTTTATCTATTTTTACACGCTAAAATTAGAAATAATCATTCTACCATTGATTTTTTTAACGTATTTGCCGGGATGGCGGAACCTGCCTGCCGGCAGGCAGGTTGGTAGACGCAGAGGACTTAAAAATTATGTTCTTTGTTTATGCAATAATAAAGTCTCAAGCGTAATTATATTTATGTTGGACTTTCAAGTAATCTTGAAAGAAGGTTAGCTGAACATAATGGAGGCAGAAACAAAACAACTGAACCTTACAGACCTTTTAAGCTAATCTATTCTGAAGAATTTGATACAAGAATAAAGGCTCGAACGAGAGAAAAGTATTTCAAAAGTGGTTCGGGAAAAGAGTTTCTTAAAAATATTGAAGCTATTTAATTAAGCCGGGATGGCGGAATTGGTAGACGCACAGGACTTAAAATCCTGTGTCCCGATTGGGACGTGCCGGTTCGACTCCGGCTCTCGGTACTATAACTTAATTAGCAATTGATAATCTGCAATTAAAAATTCTTAATTATACATTTTTAATTCTAAATTGTTAATTGAATTGGGCTCTTAGCTCAGTTGGTTAGAGCGTCTGCTTGACGTGCAGAAGGTCAAAGGTTCGACTCCTTTAGAGCCCACAATATATTGTTGATGATCTTTAGTCGAGCAAAGGTTAAAGGTTCTCCCAAAGGGATTCCTTCGGAAGACTCCTTTAGAGCCCACTGATTGATTAACACATCGGAGTTTGCTCCGATTTTTTTTATGAAAAGATATTATGAGTAAAATAAAAATTACATTTCCTGATGGTGCCGTTAAAGAGTTTGAAAGCGGTATTTCAGGTTATCAGATTGCACAATCAATTTCAAACCGTTTGGCTGATGAAGTTTTAGCGGTAAAGTTTAATGATACTATCAGAGATTTAAATAGACCATTAACTGAAGACGGTACCGTTAAATTTTTAACATTTGATGATCCGGAAGGAAAAGAAGTTTACTGGCATTCATCGTCTCACCTGATGGCACATGCTGTACAGGATATTTTTCCTGAGGCAAAGTTTGGTGTTGGACCCGCTATAGATGCCGGATTTTATTATGATATAGATATTAATACCCAGCTTTCTGAAGATCATTTAAAACTGATCGAAGATAAAATGATTGAACTTTCAAAATCTGATACCAGATTTGAAAGGGAAGAACTATCACAGAAAGAAGCAATTGAATTCTTTAAGAAGAAAGGAGATCAATATAAAGTTGAACTGCTTTCTGAAATGGATGAGAATAAAGAAAAGATAAGTATATATAAAGAAGGTTCATTTACTGACCTTTGCCGCGGACCTCATCTGCCGAATCCCGGTAAGATAAAATTTGTAAAGCTTCTCAATATATCCGGCTCTTACTGGCGCGGTGATGAAAAGAACAAACAGCTTCAAAGAATTTATGGTATTACTTTTCCCAAAAAGAAAATGCTCGATGAATATCTTTTTATGCTTGAAGAAGCAAAGAAAAGAGATCATCGTAAGCTTGGCAAATCAATGGATCTTTTCAGCGTTCATGAAGAAGCTGGTGCAGGATTAATTTATTGGCATCCAAAAGGTGCAAGGATAAGATTAGAAGTAGAAGACTTTTGGCGCAAAGCACATTTAGAAAATGGATATGAATTACTCTACTCCCCGCATATGGGCAAAAGCTGGCTATGGGAAACGAGCGGGCATCTTGGATTTTATAAAGATAGTATGTACAGCGGTATGAAAGTAGATGAACAGGATTACTACATCAAACCAATGAATTGTCCTTTTCATATAATGATTTACCAGACTCATTTAAGAAGTTACAGAGATTTACCTTTGCGCTGGGCAGAACTAGGTACGGTTTATCGCTATGAAAAAAGCGGCGTGCTGCATGGTTTATTACGCGTAAGAGGATTTACACAGGATGATGCACATATTTTTTGTACACTCGATCAGATGGAATCTGAAATAATTGAAGTTATAAGATTTGCAAAATATGTTCTTGGTGCTTTTGGATTTACAGAAATGAATTATTATTTATCAACAAAACCTGATAAATCAGTTGGTGACAATGAATTGTGGCATAAGGCTGAAGAGTCATTAAAAAAAGCTCTGGACAGCCAGGGATTGACTTACGAAATTGACGAAGGCGGCGGTGCATTTTATGGACCGAAGATAGATATAAAAATTAAAGACGCACTCGGGCGTGAATGGCAATTAAGCACTATACAGTTTGATTTTAATATGCCAGAACGATTTGGCATGACTTATATAGGTGAAGATGGTAAAGAACACAGACCATTTATGATTCATCGTGCATTACTTGGATCCATTGAAAGATTTTTCGGTATCCTGATTGAACATTACGCCGGAGAATTTCCTCTCTGGCTATCTCCGACTCAAACTGCAATTATTCCGGTTTCGCAAAACTTTATGGAATATGCAAATCAGGTTGCAAATGAGCTGAAGAAGAATGGAATAAGATGCGAGATAGATGAGAGAAATGAGAAGATCGGTTACAAAATACGTGATTGGGAAATGCGCAAAGTGCCTTATATGCTTATAGTCGGTGAAAAGGAAAAAGAGGCAGCTACGGTTTCCGTAAGAAAACATAAGGAAGGTGACCAGGGTTCTTTGGCTTTATCAGAATTTATTGATAAAATTGCATCCGAAATTAAAAATAAAATTTAACAATAATAAGAGAGGTTTCGCATCGCCGGTAAACAAACAGTTCGAATAAATGAAGAAATTAGAGCAACTAAAGTTAGAGTAATTGATGTTGATGGAACACAATTAGGTGTTTATACTGTTAGAGATGCAATCAGATTAGCTGAAGAAAGGGGACAGGATCTTGTAGAAATTGCCCCGCAAGCAGATCCACCAGTTTGTAAAATAATTGATTTTGGAAAATATAAATACGAACAGCAAAAACGTGATAAGATTCAGAAAAAAAATCAGGTTGTATCGATACTGAAAGAAATTAGAATGCATCCAAGTACGGATGTTCATGATTTTGAATTTAAAGCCAAGCATGCTATAAATTTTCTTGAAGAAGGAAATAAAGTTAAAGTTAGTGTTATGTTTAAGGGTCGTGAAATGGCTTATACAGATAAAGGTGAAGAGTTACTAAAAAAGTTTATTGAAAAAGTTGAGGATGTATCAAAAGTTGAGTCTCCTATAAAACTTGAAGGAAGAAATATGAATATGATATTAGTTCCTCAATCAAAGAAAACGAAAAAAACAAATAAGCAGGAATAAAAATGCCAAAAATGAAAAGCAATCGTGGTGCTTCCAAATCATTTAAGAAGACAGCATCAGGTAGTTTTAAAAGAAAAAAGGCTTACAAAAGTCACATTTTAACTTCTAAAACTACAAAAAGAAAAAGAAGCTTAAGAAAAGGCACATTAGTAAGTGATGCCGAACAAAAACGTGTACGGATAATGGTTCAAAAATAGAGAAGGATAAAAAATGCCAAGATCAAAAAATAAAGTTGCTTCGCATAGAAGAAGAAGAAACCAGTTAAAGCGTGCAAAAGGTTATTGGGGTAATCAGGGAAACGTTCTGACAGCTGCAAAAAATGCTATTGATAAAGGACTGGGACACGCTTACAGAGATAGAAAACTTAAAAAAAGAGTTTACAGATCACTTTGGATTGTTAGAATAAATGCTGCTGCAAGAATGAATGGAACAACTTATTCCAGATTGATTGATGCACTTAATAAAAAAGGTGTAGACATCAACAGAAAAGTTTTAGCAAGTTTGGCTGCTGAAAACCCGACAGCATTTTCTGAAGTTGTTAAATTTTCTATCAACTAATTTTATACCCTCTTCGGATTTGTTTGCATTTTCATCCGTCGAGGGTATTTTCTATTTAAATAAAACTTATGCTTGATAAAAACATTACTGAGATAAAAGAAAGTTTTTATTCTGATATAAAATCTGTTTCTTCAATTAAAGATGTTGAAGATATACGGATAAAATATTTTAGTAGAAACGGACTTGTTTCACAGCTATTTGAAGAGCTTAAAGATGTTGTGAAAGAAGAAAAACCAATACTTGGAAAGAAATTAAATCTACTCCGGAATGAAGTTACTGCGTACTTTGAAGAAGTTAAAGATAGAGTCTCTTCCAGTGGTTTAAATAAAGAAAATAAATTAGATCTTACTTTACCCGGCAGTGAATATATTGTAGGAAGTAAACATATTCTTACTCAAACTCTGGATGAAATAAAATCAATATTTAAAGGTTTAGGATTTTCAGTTGCTAATGGTCCCGAGTTAGAATCTGATTATTATAATTTTGAATCATTAAACTTTCCGGCAGATCATCCCGCAAGAGATATGCAGGATACGTTTTTTGTAAGCAAGGATTTTCTGTTGCGAACTCACACTACTCCTGTTCAAATAAGAATTATGGAAAAGCAAACCCCACCCGTTCGGGCAATTATGCCGGGCAGAGTTTATCGAAATGAAGCCGTTAGTGCAAGAAGTTATTGTATGTTTCATCAGGTTGATGGAATTTATGTTGATACCGATGTAACATTTGCAGAGCTGAAAGGAACATTGGTCTCTTTTGCAAAACAGTTTTATGGTTCTGATTTGAAGTATCGATTCCGTCCAAGCTTTTTCCCGTTTACAGAACCAAGTGCTGAAATGGATATCACATGTTATTTGTGTCATGGTAAAGGTTGTAAGATTTGTAAAAACTCCGGCTGGTTAGAAATTCTTGGCTGTGGAATGGTTGATCCAAATGTTTTCAAGTTTGTTAATTATGATTCCGAGAAGTACACCGGTTATGCATTTGGAATGGGAATAGAACGAATTGCTTTGTTGAAATATGGAATTACAGATATAAGAATTTTCTTTGATAATGATTTGAGATTCTTAAAACAGTTTTAATGCGGAATAAAGAAAATGAAAATTTCTCTAAATTGGATAAAAGAACTTGTTGATCTGTCTGATATCAGCACACAAGATGTTATTTCTAAACTTACAATGTCGGGTTTGGAAGTTGAAGATGTGATTGATCAAACTAATCTTTATAAAGATTTTATTGTTGGATTTGTAAAGGAGACTGAAAAACATCCTAATGCTGATAAGCTTACTATCTGTAAAGTGTTTGATGGTAAGGATGATTTACAGGTTATTTGCGGAGCTGCGAATGTTAAAGCTGGACAGAAAGTTGTTTTTGCGCCCATCGGAACAGAAATTCCAAACGGAAAATTTTTAATTAAGAAAGCTAAAATTCGTGGTGTCGAATCTTACGGAATGATTTGCGCAGAAGATGAGTTATTGTTAAGTAATGATCATTCAGGGATTATGGTTTTAGATGAGAAACTGGATTCCGGAAAATCAATAACAGAAGCTTTAAATCTTAATGATGTAATTTTGGATATTGCAATTACACCCAATCGTCCCGATGCGCTTTCTCACATTGGTGTAGCACGGGATCTTGCAGCACTTTTTGACAGGGATTTAAAAATTCCTAAAATAAAATTAACTGAATCAGAAGAAATAATTCAAAATCTTGCTGCTGTAGAGATATCAGACCCGGTTAATTGTCCGCGTTACATTGCAAAAGTTGTAAAAGATGTTCGGATAAAAGAATCACCAAAGTGGTTAAAAGATAAATTAGAAAAAATTGGATTGAGACCGAGGAATAATATTGTTGATATTACAAACCTTATTCTACACGAATGCGGACAACCATTACACGCTTTTGATCTTGATAAACTTAATAATCAAAAAATTGTGGTCAAGAGTACAAAATCAGAAACTACTTTTGCAACTCTTGATTCTAAAGAACGAAAACTTCCGTTAAATACTTTGATGATTTGCGATGGTAAAAGAGAAGTTGCAATTGCCGGTGTTATGGGCGGAGAAAATTCTGAAATCACAGAGTCCACAAAAAATATTTTGATTGAAAGTGCATACTTCAATCCATCAAGCATCAGAAAAACTTCAAAAGCTTTGGGATTAAGTACTGATGCATCATACAGATTTGAAAGAGGAACTGATCCTAACATAACAAAATATGCCGCTGAAAGATGTGCACAATTAATATCAGAACTAGCCGATGGTAAAGTTGCAAAAGGCATTATTGATGTATATCCAAAAGTTATCAATCCAAAAGAAATAGAATTAAGATTTTCCCGCACTACACAAATATTAGGTTATGAAGTTATTCCGGAAAAAATTAAAAATATCCTTTCAAGATTAGGACTTGCAATTAAGGTTCTGGAAGATGATAAACTTTTAGTTTCAATTCCAACTTTTCGTCCAGATATTGATCGTGAAATTGATTTGATTGAAGAGATAGCACGAATTAATGGATACGATAATATTCCCACAGTTTCGAAAATCAATATTACGCTGGAACAAAAAACGGATGAAACGGAAGTTGATGAAAAGATAAGACAGACGGCAACCGCACTAGGGTTTTACGAAATGATCAATAATCCGTTACAATCTGAAAAAGATGCTGCATTAACAGGAAATCCGATTAAACTTCAGAATCCGCTTAGTGCTGATATGGAATGTTTACGAACTTCATTGTTATCCGGTGCTTTAATTACAATCTCAAAGAATATCAGACAGGGAGTAAAAGATTTAAAGCTTTTTGAAATTGGTGATTCATTTACTAAAACTGCGGATGGAGAAATAAAATCATTTAATGATTTTAGTGAAAAACAAAATTTGCTGTTCGTAATTACAGGAAATACATCCAGCAAGACATGGAACAGCGAAGAAAATAAGTCGGATTTCTATGATCTAAAGGGTTTGGTCGATTCATTTTTAAGCAAAATATCGCTTGACAATGTTTTAATTGATTCATATTATTCGGCCGCAAATGTAATTTACGACTATTACTTAACAAAAAACTTTAAAGAAGTAGTGTTAGGCAGCGGAGGTAAATTAAAAAATGAAGTTCTTAAACAATTTGATATCAATCAGGATGTATACGGTTTTGAGTTTGATCTTACAGCTTTTAAATCAATAGAATCAAAACCAAAATCTTATAAAGAACCGTTAAAATATCCTAAAATTATAAGAGATTTTGCTTTTGTTTTAGATAAATCTGTTAAATATCTTGATGTTAAAGAATTTATAAAAAAGAAAAGTTCGGCACTTCTTAAAGTGATTTCTGTTTTTGATGTGTTTGAAAGTGAATCGCTGGGAGTTGACAAGAAGAGTTTAGCGTTTACTCTTGAGTATTTTGATGAAAACAGAACACTTACGGAAGATGAAGTAGAAAAAGATTTTAATAATTTAATTATACTTATAACCAAAGAGTTCAACGCGCAATTAAGAGGAAAATAATTGGTTGATTTAGCAAAATATGATTCAATAATTCATGATC
>JACZKY010098579.1_pt1 | contig 16484 bp, 20 predicted proteins | sample 8237611 | NCBI WGS metagenome assembly JACZKY01 (sample SAMN16148055, study PRJNA663545) | marine sediment metagenome | biome: sediments and biomass from bioreactor inoculated with such sediments; feature: coastal sediments; material: methane- and iron-fed bioreactor; isolation source: Bothnian...
GGCTTGTGTCGCTTGTTTGCCATTGTGGTCCTCCTTCATGGTCAAAACCATACTTCAAGGTGGACCCGTTCAATGGGGGTGGATCACCTCTTGGCTCCGGGACAGGTGCTCAGCCTGACCCGCAAACCCCTTTGAAAACACAAGAAATTCTGGTCGCCACAAGATCGAGAGAACGCTTTCGCGGGGGCAAGTGGCGGAGGGGATGGGCCTGAAAGACAACCTTCTCCACCCTAAGTAGTTGATTTTACTATGGCTCGATTAGGTGCGGTGAGTGTTATCACGGCTGCCCTCTGGACACGTAGCGCCTTCAGTCACGAGCTCCGTCAACTTCGTCTCCGTTGATGCTTTGGGTCATCGGGGACTGACGATTGGCTCTTGTATCGTTAATCGTCGATCCATATGTATCGATCATCAACGATACATATGGTTGTGAGATGCTGGACCGAAACACCGTGACGCTGACGCCTTCTGTTGAGGCGGACCAGATTGCCCTGATCGCCAAGGCGCTGTCGCATCCTGCTCGCGTCAGGATTGTCAGCTTCCTGCTGTCGAAGCCCGGCTGCATCGGCGGGGACATCGTGGATCAGGTTGGACTGGCCCAGTCGACGGTCTCCGAACATCTGCGGATCCTGAAGGACGCCGGGATCGTGACGGGCACCATCGACTATCCGCGTGTCTGTTATTCGCTCGATCCCTCGGCGCTCGCGCCGATCCGGGATCTGATCGAGGCAATCGCCGCGCGCGCGCCGGGAGACGAGGCGCCCTGTTGCTACACCCCAGAAGGCTGCGTTCCGAAGGAGACCGCGAAATGACGACGATTACCGTTTACGACCCTGCGATGTGCTGCTCCACCGGCATCTGTGGCACCGATGTGGACCAGAAGCTTGTCGATCTGGCCGCTGACCTCGACTGGCTGAAGGCGCAGGGCGTGTCCGTGCGCCGCTTCGGGCTCAGCCGCGAGCCGGCGGAATTTGCCACCAACGAGACCATCCGTCAGATCATGCAGGAGAGCGAGGGCGACGATCTGCCGGCCTTTCTGGTCGACGGCGTGCTGATGGCCAAGGCGCGTTATCCCGCCCGCGCAGAACTCGCCGATTGGATCGGGCTTGCCGCGCCGAAGCTCGAGATCACCGAACAGGTACGCGAGTTGATCGCCCTCGGCTCGGCCATAGCTGCCAGCTGCGAGCCCTGTCTGAAGTTCCACACGAAGAAGGCGCAGGACGTCGGGCTGACCGACGCGCAGATGCTCGAGGCCATCGCGGTGGGCCGCATGGTCAAGGAAGCTTCGGCGAAGAACATCTATGGACTGGCGGAAAAGCTGATCCCGGAACCGGCAAAGGCGTCGTCGTGCTGCGGGTCGGCGAAGCAGGAGCCTGCCGCGGCCACGGGATGCTGTGGCGGCAGCGCAAAACCGGCCCCCATCGAGGAAAAGGCCGGAAGCTGCTGCTGAAGCAGGCGACCGGCTGATCCATAGCAAGGCACGTCGCAGCCCTTGCGACGACACTGCAAGAAATGCCGACCGTCCATCAAGGGCGGCGAAAGGAGAATTGATGTTCAACGACCTGCCCAAATTCGTATTCCTCACCGGCAAGGGCGGCGTGGGCAAGACCTCGCTCGCCTGCGCCACGGCGGTCGGTCTTGCCGATGCGGGCAAGCGGGTTCTGCTGGTCTCGACCGACCCGGCCTCGAATGTCGGCCAGGTGTTCGGGATCGAGATCGGCAACCACATCACGTCGATCGCTGCCGTGCCGGGGCTCGACGCGCTGGAGATCGACCCCGAGGCGGCGGCGGCCGAGTATCGCGACAGGATCGTGGGGCCGATGCGCGGCGTGCTGCCGGAGAAAGCCCTGAAGGGCGTCGAGGAACAACTGTCCGGCGCCTGCACCACCGAGATCGCCGCCTTCGATGAGTTCACGGCCCTTCTGACCGATGACGCTGTCACGGGTGCTTACGATCATATCATCTTCGACACCGCACCCACCGGCCATACGATCCGCCTGCTGAAGCTGCCCGGCGCCTGGAGCGGGTTTCTGGAAACGGGCGGCGATGCGTCCTGCCTTGGGCCGCTGGCGGGGCTGGAAAAGCAGCGCGCGCGCTATGCGGCGGCTGTGACCAGCCTGTCGGACGCAGCCCGCACCCGGCTGATCCTGGTGGCTCGTCCGCGAACCAGTTCATTGGCCGAGGCTGCGCGGACGTCACGCGAACTGGCTGAGATCGGGATCGGCAACCAGCATCTGGCGATCAATGGGCTGATGCCCGAGGCAGACATGGGCGATGCGCTGGCCGCCAGCCTGATCGCACGTGACCGGGCGGCGCTGGATGGGATGGATGCGGCCCTTGCGGCCTTGCCGCAAGTGCGCTTAGCGCTGCGCCCCGAGAATCTCGTCGGCCTTGACGCGCTGCGCCGGATGGGTGCGCCGGTCGATCTGTCAGCGGCCAGGGCGCGCAAGGCCGACACCAACCTTCCACCACTTTCGGCTCTGGTCGACGGCATCGAAGCCGCTGGAAAAGGCCTGGTGATGACCATGGGCAAGGGCGGGGTCGGCAAGACGACCATTGCCGCCGCCGTGGCCGTGGAACTGGCCGCGCGTGGGCATGAGGTGCTGCTGACCACCACCGATCCCGCCGCGCACCTGACCGAGACGCTGGCCGGCGACGTGCCGCATCTGACCGTCAGCCGCATCGACCCCGAGGTGGAGACGCAAGCCTACCGCGACCATATCCTCGCGACCAAGGGCGCGAGCCTCGATGCGCAGGGCCGCGCGATGCTGGAGGAGGACCTCCGTTCGCCCTGTACCGAGGAGATCGCGGTGTTCCAGGCCTTCTCGCGCGTGATCCGCGAGGCCGGGCGCAAGTTCGTCGTCATGGACACCGCTCCCACGGGGCACACGCTGCTCCTTCTGGATGCGACGGGCTCCTACCACCGTGATGTCCTGCGGCACGCGGGCGAGAACGCGGCCCGTATGACTACGCCGATGATGCGGCTTCAGGACCCTGCGCAAACAAAGATCCTGATCGTGACCCTGCCCGAGACCACGCCGGTTCTGGAAGCGGCGCGGTTGCAGGAAGACCTGAAGCGCGCGGGGATCACCCCCTGGGGCTGGGTCGTCAACGCGAGCCTCGCCGCCACGGGAACCACACACCCGATCCTCGCCGCACGCGCTGCGACCGAAGCGCCGGAGATCGCTTCCGTCCGCGACCGGCTAGCAAGCCGCCACGCCGTCGTGCCGATGCAGGCCGAAGACCCGGTGGGTGCTGATCGCCTGCGCATGCTGGTCGGCCGCGAACCGGCACTGACGTAACTTCAAGGGAATACTTCATTCATGTCCGCATTCGAACGATATCTCTCGATCTGGGTCACGCTGGCGATCGTGGCCGGGCTGGCGCTCGGCCAGATCGCACCGGGGATGGTGAGCTTTCTTGCTAGCCTTGAATACGGCTCGGTCAACTTCGTCGTCGCCATCCTGATCTGGGCCATGGTCTACCCGATGATGGTCGCGGTGGACTTCCGCGCGCTGGCCCGCGTCCACGAACGCCCCAAGGGGCTGATCATCACGCTGGCGGTGAACTGGCTGATCAAGCCCTTCACCATGGCGGCCCTTGGCGTGCTGTTCTTCGACTGGGTCTTTGCGCCCTTCATCGAACCCGGCACGTCGGGCCAGTACATTGCGGGCCTGATCCTGCTGGGCGCGGCGCCCTGCACGGCGATGGTGTTCGTCTGGTCGCAACTGACCAAGGGCGATCCGAACTACACGCTGGCGCAGGTGTCGCTCAATGACGCGATCATGGTCTTTGCCTATGCGCCGATCGTGGCGCTGCTTCTGGGCGTGACCGACATCACCGTGCCGTGGACGACGCTGGTGCTGTCGGTGGGTCTCTACGTCGTGATCCCGCTGGCGGCGGGCATTATCACGCGGATGCTCATGACCCGGGGCTCCGCCAACCCTGCGGCGGCCGAGGCGGCGGTGGGCGCCTTCACGGCGAAGATCAAGCCCTTCTCCATCGTCGGCCTGCTGGCGACCGTGGTGCTCCTGTTCGGCTTCCAGGGCGAGGTCATCCTGTCGCAGCCGCTGGTCATCGGGCTGATCGCGATCCCGCTTCTGATCCAGTCATACGGCATCTTCGCCATCGCCTATTGGGCAGCGAAGGCGTGGCGCGTGCCGCATAACGTCGCCGCCCCCTGCGCGATGATCGGCACGTCCAACTTCTTCGAGCTGGCTGTCGCCGTCGCCATCGGGCTGTTCGGCCTCAACTCCATCGCCGCACTGGTCACCGTCGTGGGCGTGCTGGTCGAGGTCCCTGTGATGCTGTCGCTGGTCTGGTTCGCCAACCGCACCACGCACTGGTTCCCCGCTGAGGAGACCGCGATCCGGGCACAGAAGACAAGGGAGCAGACCTGATGTTTCGCACGGCATTGATTGCACTCGACCACTCTGCCGCCCAGGGGCCGCTTCTCGACTGCCTGACCGACCTTCGCGATCTCGGGGTCGCGCGCATGATCCTGATCCATGTGGTCAAGGTGGGATACGGCCAAGGCGCCGAATACGGCAACAAGGCTGCGCTGGAGGATTGGCTCTCGGATCGCGCCGCGCCGCTGCGGGAGGCCGGGCTGGAGGTCGAGATCGACATCCGCGCCGCTGGCGAGGTGGCGAAGGACATCCTGCAGGCGGCAACCGAGCATGGCGCCGATCTGATTGTCATCGGCTCGCGCGGGCAGAACATGATCCGCGGCCTGTTCCTCGGCTCGGTCGCGCGGGAGGTCATCCGCCTCAGTACCCTGCCGGTGCGGCTGGAATGGATCGAGGCCACCGGCAAGGAGGGCGAGGCGGCTTGCGAGCGCGCCTGTCATGCTGGATTGCGGCGGGTGCTGCTGGCTACCGACTTCTCGCCACAGGCACATGCCGCCGAAGTGGCAGCGGCCAGGCTTGCCCCTCATGCGGGCGTCGTCGACTTGCTCCATGTCGTCAGTCCGGATGAGGCGGCCCGCTACGCGCGCTGGCCGGTGATGGCGCGCGCCGCTCTCGACAACATCGCCCATGAGATCGCGGCGGCGGGCGGAAAGTCCGAGGTTCATCTGGCCGAGGGCAAACCGTCCGAGGAAATCGCCCGGGCCGCCGCCGCGCGTGACGCCGATCTGATCGTCGTCGGCAAGCACGGTCAGGGCTGGGTCGAAAGCCTGATGACGGGCTCCACGGCGGCCAATCTCTGCGAAATCGCGCGTCGGCCGGTGCTGATGGCGCCACTCAAGAACAACGAGGTCTGAAACCATGCGTATCCTGTTTCTCTGTGTCGCCAACTCCGCCCGCAGCCAGATGGCCGAAGGGCTGGCCCGCGCGATGCTGCCGGCATCGGTTGACGTCGCCAGCGCAGGCTCGGCACCGGGCCAGTTGAATCCGCTGGCCGTCCAGGCCCTGTCCGAGGCTGGCATCGACATATCCGGGCACCGGTCCAAGCCGCTCGAAGACGTCGCGCCCGAGACCGCAGACCTGATCGTGACCCTTTGTGCCGAAGAGGTCTGCCCCTTCGTGCCCGGCCCGGTCCGGCGCCTGCACTGGCCGATCGCTGATCCGTCGGCGGCGGGCGACATCGCTGCGTTTCGCACCGCGCGCGATCAGATCAAGGGGCGGATCGAGGTTCTCGCCCGCCTGCTCGACCTGCCCGAAGGACCCAGGGGGACCGAGTTCCACGCCAGCCTGCGCGTGCGCGACTTGGGCGAAAGCACCCGGTTCTACGGCTGGCTATTGAACACCTGGCCCAAGGACTGGACGCATCGCTATGCGACCTTCATCCGCCCCGACCTGGGCCTGAACTTCGTTCTGGTCGTGTCCGACGGCAAGGACCTGCACCACGACACGCTCTATCACCTGGGGATCGCGCTGCCCGACAAGGCGGCAGTGGTGGACGCCTATCACCGCGCCGTCGCCATTGGCGCGCATGTCGAGAAGCCCCCGCGCACCACATGGAAGGGCACGCCCCTGCACGAGCTGTGGCTGACCGACCCCGACGGCACGCTGATCGAGGTCTATGCCCGCCTGACACCCGACGAACTGGCGCAGATGCCCGCCGATCAGACGCCGGAATACCTTGTCCCCGGCACCGCGCCCGCTGCCTGAAAGGACACGCCATGCTGGAATACCGCGTCTCTGCCCGCCGCATCGACAGTCATGGCTCCGAGGCCATGGCCAAGGAGGCGCGGATCGTGTTGGACACCGACATGGCCGGGCGGGCGGATGCGTTTAACCCCGCCGAAATGCTGCTGGCCAGCCTCGCGGCCTGCATCCTGAAAGGAACCGAGCGGGTGACCCCGATGCTCAAGTTCGAGCTGCGCGGGGTCGAGGTCAGCTTGCACGGGGTCAGGCAGGACAGCCCGCCGAAGATGATCCGCGTCGACTACGAGATCGTGGTGGACACCGACGAGACCGACGCGCGCCTCGCCCTGCTGCACAAGAACCTTCAGAAATACGGCACCATCTACAACACATTGGCCGACGCGACGGAGCTTTCCGGCACGATCCGCCGGAAGGGCTGATCCAATGTCCCACGATCACGACCATACCCCGCCCAAAGACCTCGGTCCCGCCTTTCGCTGGGCGGTCGGGCTGAACGTCGGCTACGTGATGATCGAAGCCACTGCCGGTTTCCTGACCGGATCGCTGGCGCTACTGGCGGATGCGGCACACAACCTGACCGATGTCGCGGGGTTGCTGATCGCCTGGGGGGCGGCGGTGCTGGCCAAGCGCACGGGCACGCAGGCCCATACCTGGGGTCTGGGCCGCGCGACAATCATGGCGGCGATGTTCAATGCCATCGCCATCATCGTCGGCGTCGGTGCGGTGATCTGGGAGGCCTCGCGCCGCTTCGGCACGCCAGTCGACGTGCCGGGGGGTACGATCCTGTGGGTGGCGCTGATCGGGATCGCGGTCAACACGGGTTCGGCGCTGTTGTTCATGCGGTCACAGAAGGACGACCTGAACGCCAAGGGCGCGTTCCTGCACATGGCCGCCGATGCGGCGGTCTCGGGGGCCGTGGTGCTGGCCGCCATCGCGATCATCCTGACCGGCGAGACCTGGATTGACCCGGCCGTGGCCATCGCAGTCAGCTTGCTGATCGCCGTGACGGCGGCGGGCCTTTTCCGGGCATCGCTGCACCTCAGCCTCGACGGTGTGCCCGAAGGCATCGACCGGCAGACGGTGGCCACCTGGATCGGCGACCGGCCGGGCGTCAGCAATGTGCACGATCTGCACATCTGGGCGCTGTCGACAACGCGGACCGCGCTGGCGGCGCATGTCGTCTGGCAAGGCGCCGACGCGGACGCCTTCATTGATCAGGTCACCGATGCCCTCGAGCACGAGTTCGGCATCGGCCACGTCACCCTACAGCTGGAGTCCACGCTCTGCGAGCGGGCCGGTGCGTGCCTTGCAACCTGACGACCCGATGTTGATTTTCACTCAGAACTGAGCCGGTTGAGCGCATAATTTTCACTGAGAACTGAGCCATGTGAACCTTTCCCCGAAGCGTTGAGCGGCGGGGGCAACGGAGTGATCCACATGGGACTATTGAACATCATCCGACGTATGCACTTGCGGCAGAAGCTGTCGATCCGCGAGATTTCGCGGTTGACGGGCGTGTCGCGTAATACCGTGAGCAAGCATCTGGCAGCGAACACCATCGAGCCGAAGTTTGCGACGCCGGAACGGTCGAGCAAGCTTGATCCTTTTGCCGAGACGCTGGCAGGCTGGCTCAAGACCAATGCGAAGAAGGGACGCAAAGATCGGCACACGCTGAAGAAGATGCATGCCGATCTCGTCGGTCTTGGCTTCACGGGCTCTTATGCCCGAGTGGCAGCCTTTGCGCGGCGGTGGCGTGCCGATCGTCAGCGCGATGAGCAAACAACGGGGCGCGGCACCTTCGTCCCCTTGGCTTTCCGCCCCGGCGAGGCGTTCCAGTTTGACTGGAGCGAGGACTTTGCGGTCATCGGTGGCGAGCGGATGAAGCTCCAGGTCGCCCATATCAAGCTGTCGCACAGCCGGGCCTTTCTTCTGCGGGCCTATCCCTTGCAGACCCACGAGATGCTGTTCGACGCGCACTGGCATGCGTTCCGGGTGTTCGGCGGCGTGCCAGAACGCGGTATCTATGACAACATGAAAACGGCGGTCGATCTTGTGGGCCGCAGCAAGGCGCGGCAGGTCAATATCCGCTTCTTGGCGATGACGAACCACTATGTCTTCGAGCCGGACTTCTGTAACCCAGCGGCAGGTTGGGAGAAAGGTCAGGTCGAGAAGAACGTCCGCGACTCCCGTCATCAGATGCTACAAGGCATGCCGGACTTTCCCGATCTTGCCGCGCTGAATGACTGGCTGGAACAGCGGTGCATCGCGCTGTGGCACGAGACCGCCCATGGCACGTTGCCTGGAACAATCGCCGATGTCTGGGCTGAGGAACGGGCGACCTTGATGCCCCTGCCGGTCGCCTTCGACGGCTTCATTGAGATCAGCAAGCGCGTCTCGCCAACCTGCCTGATCAGCTTTGAACGCAATCGCTACAGCGTTCCAGCGTCGTTTGCGAACCGCCCCGTCAGCCTTCGGGTCTACCCCGACCGGCTGGTCGTGGCCGCTGAGGGCAATATTCTGTGCGAACACACCCGTATCATTCGGCGCAGTCATAAGCTGCCCATGAAGACGGTCTACGACTGGCGGCATTATCTGGCGGTCGTGCAAAGGAAGCCCGGGGCTCTTCGGAATGGCGCACCCTTCCTGGAATTGCCACCTGCCTTCAGACAGTTACAGGACCATATGCTGCGCAAGCCCGGCGGCGATCGCGAGATGGTCGATATCCTCGCGCTTGTCTTGCACCACGATGAGCAAGCCGTGCTGACCGCCGTGGAGCTGGCCTTGGCTGAGGGCGTGCCCACCAAGACCCACGTGTTGAACCTCCTGCACCGCTTGGTCGACGGAAAGGTCATCAATGGTCCGCCGCTGGATACCCCACAAGCGCTTACCCTGCGGCGAGAGCCCAAGGCCAATGTCGAGCGCTATGACGCCCTGCGCAGCCAAATTGCGGGAGGCCGCCATGCGTCATGACCCCGCCGCCGCGGCCATCGTCATCATGCTCCGCAGCTTGAAGATGTATGGCATGGCCCAAGCCGTTGAGGATCTCATCGAACAGGGGGCTCCAGCCTTTGAAGCCGCCATTCCGATCCTGTCGCAACTGCTGAAGGCCGAATTGGCCGAACGCGAAGTGCGCTCCATCGCCTATCACATGAAGGCGGCAAGATTCCCGGCCTACAAGGACCTCGCGGGCTTTGACTTCGCCGCCAGCGAGATCAACGAGGCCATCGTTCGAACCCTGTATCGCGGTGAGTTCATGGACGGCGCCCAGAATGTCGTGCTGATCGGGGGGCCAGGAACAGGAAAGACCCATGTCGCGACGGCCCTCGGCATCCAGGCCATCGAGCATCACCGCCGAAAGGTCCGCTTCTTCTCCACCATCGAACTGGTCAACGCCCTCGAACAGGAAAAGGCCAAGGGTAAAGCCGGCCAGATTGCTGAAAGTCTGACCAAGCTTGACCTCGTCATCTTGGACGAGCTCGGATACCTGCCGTTCAGCGCCTCAGGCGGGGCGCTGCTGTTCCACTTGCTGAGCAAGCTTTACGAGCGAACCAGCGTCGTCATCACCACCAACCTCAGCTTCAGCGAATGGGCAACGGTTTTTGGCGACGCCAAGATGACCACGGCCTTGCTCGACCGCCTCACGCACCGCTGCCACATCTTGGAAACCGGAAACGACAGCTTCCGCTTCAAGGCGAGCTCAGCCGCAACAGCCCGAAAAAAGAAGGAGTGAAACCAGTCCTTGACCCCGGCCTGAACCAAAATCCATAATCAGAAGTGGCTCACTTCTCGGTGAAAAAACCGGCTCAGTTCTGAGTGAAAATCAACAGACCCGATTTCGAAAGGATACCCAGATGATGCCTCTCTCGGAACCTGAAATCCAGGCTTTGTCCGATGCGCTGGACGACGAATACAAATCCTACGCCACCTATGCGCAAGTGATCGCGGACTTCGGCCCCGAGCGGCCTTTCGTGAACATTGTCGAGGCAGAGGAGCGGCACTTCTCGGCATTGCTGGCGCTGTTTGCCGCCTACGGGATCACATCCCCAAAGGATCGCTGGCGCGGCCATGCCCCGCACTTTTCCAGCCTGCACGCCGCCTGCGTGGCCGCCGTGCAGGGGGAAATCGACAATGTGGCGATCTATGACCGCGTGCTGAACAGCACCACGCGCCCCGATATCCTGCGTGTTTACCGCGCCCTGCGGGAGGCCTCGCTGGAGCGCCATCTCCCCGCCTTCCGACGCTGCGCCGAACGGGGTCAGCGGTGATGCGCGCGGTGACACTGCATCCCGAGACCCATCTCGTGTCCCGCATCGGCTGGCTACGGGCCGCCGTGCTTGGCGCGAACGACGGCATCGTATCTACAGCAAGCCTCATCGTCGGCGTCGCGGCTGCATCTGCTGCGACGTCCGATGTGCTTGTGGCGGGAATTGCAGGACTGGTCGCAGGTGCCATGTCGATGGCCGCTGGCGAATATGTCTCGGTCAGTTCGCAGGCCGACACCGAAAACGCAGACCTGGAGCGGGAGCGCGCGGAACAGACCAATCAGCCCGAGTTTGAGCTTGATGAACTGACTCAGATCTATGTCTCCCGAGGCGTCGAGCCGGAGCTGGCCCGTCAGGTCGCGGCCCAGATGATGGCCAAGGATGCGCTTGCCACCCACCTGCGCGACGAATTGGGAATTTCTGAGATCACGACGGCGCGCCCGATTCAGGCCGCGCTGACCTCGGCGGCCACCTTCTCGGTCGGGGCGGCGATGCCCTTGGCGATGGTGCTCGTCTCGCCCGCCGATCTGTTGCCCTGGACGGTCTCCATCGCTTCGCTGCTGTTTCTCGCGCTGCTGGGCGCCATAGGGGCCTATGCTGGAGGTGCGACGGTCTGGCGCGCGACCTTGCGCGTGACCTTCTGGGGGGCGCTCGCCATGGCGCTGACGGCCGGAATTGGAGCACTGGTCGGAACAGCGGTATGACAGGCGCTTGACCTGCATCACATCTGAACCGCTGCGGTCATGATAGACGACCCAACAACAGAACTTTCACCTAAAAGGAAACTCATCATGGGACTTCATATCGGCGATACGGCCCCCGACTTCACCGCTGAAACATCAACAGGAGAGATCCGCTTTCACGACTGGATCGGACAGTCCTGGGTCTTCTTTTTCAGTCACCCCGGCGATTTCACACCTGTCTGCACAACCGAAATCGGGCGGACAGCGCAACTGGCGGCCGAGTTCCAGAAGCGCAATGTCAAACCGCTTGGCCTGTCGACGGATGGCGTCGCCGAGCATCTTCAGTGGATCAACGACGTCAACGACACGCAGCACACCACCGTCACGTTCCCCATCGTGGCCGATCCGGACAGCCGCATCGCAAGGCTTTACGATATGATCCACGACCAGCAGAGCAGCACGCAGGCTGTGCGTTCGGTGTTCATCATCGACCCCGACAAGAAGATCCGCCTGACGCTGACCTACCCGATGAACGTTGGCCGGAACTTTGACGAAATCCTGCGCGTGATCGACGCGCTGCAACTGGCCGATGGAAAACATATCGCCACCCCCGCCGATTGGCAGCCCGGCGGCGAGGTCATCATTCCAACCTCCATCGATGCCGTCGCCGCAAAGGCGCAGTTCCCGCAAGGGTGGAAGGAAATCCGCCCCTATCTGCGTGTGACAAAGGTTTGAGATGTTTCTCGGGCACCACTTTCGCCCGCTGACCCTCGCCGACAAGGCCATGTTGCAGGATTATCTGCGCCGCTATCCGCAGCATGTCTCGGGCTATACCTTCGCCACGCTGGCCGCCTATGCGCCAGTCTATGGCATCGAATGGTCCCGCGTCGGCCCGGAATGTCTCTTGCTGGCGCGCAGGCTGGACGATGGCGCAAGGCACCTTCTGCAACCCATCGGCAAGCCGACCGATGCCTGCTGCGACGGCTTGCTCGATGCGGCAGCAAAACTGCCATATCCCTTGCAAATGGTCTATGTCGCCAAGGACTACATCGAAAAGAACCCGCGGTTCTGCGCGCATTTCACCGCCGAGGAAGATCGCGGCAGCGCTAACTACATCTATGTTGCCCGCGATCTGGCCGAGCTTGTCGGCGGGCGCTATGCCAAGAAACGCAACCTGATCGCGCAATTCCACACCCTGCACCCGGACTGGACGGCCGAGACGCTCGACCGCAACTGCGCTTCCCCGTGCCGCCAGGTGATGCTGGAGATCGCGCAGGAAGACGGCGTTGACCCGCAGGATGCCTCGCTTGCCCAGGAGCTTGCGGCGCTTGACATCACGATGACGCATTTCGACGCGCTGGAGCAGAACGGAGTTCTGATGCGGGTGGGGAGCGCGCCGGTGGGCTTTGCCATCTGGGAACGCCAGAACGTTGAAACCGCCGCCGTGCATTTCGAAAAGGCGCGGCGCAGCTTCAAGGGGCTGTATCAGATGCTCAACCGCGAAACCGCCCGTGCCATTCTGGCGGCGGGGTTTCATCTGATCAACCGCGAAGAGGATGTCGGCGATCCTGGCCTCAGACAGGCCAAGCTGTCCTATTCGCCCATAGATATCACCCCGGTGTTCGATCTCACTCTGCGCGCTGACATGGATCATGGCGCGTTGGGGTGAGGCGGCGCTCAAATTGTTTGTCAAAATCGGCGCGGCAGCGCGCGGTGTCAACCATGGAGCCTGAAATGTCCAAACTCGTACTGCACCTGTTCCACGCTGATCCGGCATCGCTGACCACCGTGCCTGCCTTGGCAGACCGCATCCACGGCGTTCCGCAATCCGCCGAAATAGAGGTGTATCTGTTCGGACCGGCAGAACAGGCGCTTGGCAACCCCGAGGCCAAGGCCTTCAACGACCAGATCGACGGCTTGGTCAAGGCCGGCGTGCGCGTCACCACATGCATCGGCATCGCCCAGAAGATGGGGGCCGAGGCTGCCTTTGCGGCGCGAGGCCTGGCGCTGGAATCCGCCGCCATCGCGTTCCCGCGTTTCGCCACCGAGGGTGCGACCGTAATCAGCTTCTGATACCACCGTCACTGCTCGCGGTCAGTCCCGCAGGCGGTTGCGCAGCGCGGCAATCAGCACCGCGGCCGAAACGATGCCGTCGTTGGCGCCAAGAACGGCGGCACGCAGCCAACCGATGCGCGAGACCAGATGAGATTCGGGATGTGAATGAAGGCGCGACATGTCAGCTCCCGCGAACGGTTTATTTCAGTTTACGCTCACTGGCTGCCCTTTGACAGCGGAAGCAGGAGAAATGGAAACGGGACGGCAGTCGAATTATCCCGCTCTGAGGGTAATATGACGATCTTCGCAGATTCAGCTTCTCTGAGCAGAAGATCGCTTTGGCAGATCTTCGCCCTTCAAACGCGTTCCTTATCCGGCGCCCTGAGGCGCCCGTGCAGCGGGATCAACCCGCCGATGGTCAGAACCGCAAAGGCAGCACCCGCGAGAAAGGTCCATTGGGCGCCGAACGCATCCCACAGGCCCCCGGCGATGACGCTCGCGGACAGAAGTGCTGCGCCGGTCACAAGGTTGAACATGCCGAACGCGGTGCCGCGCAATTCCGGCGGCGCGCTGTCGGCGACCAGCGTGGCGAGGACGCCTTGGGTGAAGCCCATGTGCAGGCCCCACAGCACCACGCCGCCCAGGATGCCCCAGAGCCCCGGCGCTAACGCCAGCGTCAGATCGGCGGCGATCAGCAACACAAGGCCGATGATCAGCAGCGCGATGCGGTTCATCCCGTCCGACAATGCCCCTACCGGATACGCCGACAGGGCATAGGCGACGTTCAGCACCACCAGCACCAGCGGCACGAACATCAGCGACAGCCCCATGCCTTCGGCCCGCAGGATCAGGAAGGCCTCGCTGAAGCGCGCCAGCGTGAACACCGCCGCCACCGCGACCACCCACCAATAGATCCCGCCCAGCCCGGCAAGTTCGCGGCGGCTCAAGGGGTTGCGGACCTTGCGCAGCCCGGCCGGGCGCGCCGGTTCGTGGACCACGAACAGGATCAGGGCGAGCGCCGCGAAGGCCGGGATCACCGCGACCCAGAACACCGAGGCGAAGTCGTCGGCAAAAAGCCACATCAGCCCGATGGCGAGCAACGGCCCGATGAAGGCCCCGGCCGTATCCAGTGACTGCCTGAGCCCGAAGGCGGCGCCCCGCAGTTCCGGCGGCGCGATGTCGGCGACCAGAGCATCGCGTGGCGCGCCCCTGATCCCTTTGCCCACCCGGTCGATGAACCGCGCGGCGACCAGCCAGCCGATCGACGGGGCCAGCGGAAAGATCGGCTTGGTCAATGCCGCGAGGCCGTAGCCGATCGCCGCAAGTTCCTTGCGCCTACCGATCCGGTCGCTAAGCGCCCCGGAAAAGACCTTGGTGATCGCCGCCGTCGCCTCGGCGATGCCCTCGATGATGCCCACCGTCAGCGCCGTCGCGCCCAGTCCCACCACCAGATAGACAGGCAGCAGCGCGTGGATCATCTCGGAGGAGACATCCATCAGCAGCGACACGAACCCCAGCGCCCAGATGCCCGCAGGCAGGCGGCGCCAGACGCGGCGGGCGTCCGCTCCGGCCTCGGGTCCGTCAGTCATGGCGATGGCCTTCACGTTCGGCCTGTTCCCGGCTCAACCCGACATCGCGCAGGAGGCGGGCGTCCAGATCCAGAAGCGCCGCCCGCTGCCGCTGCCGGTCCTGCCAGCGCAGGTAGCCGGCCAACCAGGCCAGGCCGTGAAGCCTGCCGAAGGACACAAGAATTGCAGTGGCCCCGGCAAGGCCAACGGCGACAGAAACTGGAATGACAGCAGCCATGGCACCCTCATGTGTTCTCGTCATGGGCATCGAAGACGCGACGGGCGTAATCATCGAGAACCGCCTCGCAGCTTTTCAGGCGTGCCCGCGCTTCCTCGGCCTTCTCGCCGCCGTAGAAATCCAGCTTCTCGATCTTGGCGAGCCAGCCCTGAAGTTTCTTCAGATCGACGTCGTTCTCTTCCAGTTCGGCATAGGTGTAATGGCTCGCCGCGATCTCCTTGGCGACTTCGCGTTCGAAGTCGTCGCACTTGTCGAGGAATTCGACATAGGCCTCGTCCCGATCGGCCTTGAACCGCTCGATCACCTTGTTTTCCTGCGCTTGATCGAGGGCAACGGTCTCGAGGATCACGCTCTCACCCTTGGCCTCGGCGATGTCGTTCTCCAGCATCTTCAGGCGACGCACATGATCGTCGGTCTTGGGCAGGAGGCACACGCCGTTCTGCAGATAGACCGCCCCCATCCCTTTCAGCTTGCGCCAGACGGCGATCCGCCGTGCCGCAGGTTCGGGAGGGACCTTGTAGGTCAGGAGAAGCCAAGCAATGTTCGACATACGAACGAAGATAATGTTACCACCGTTACAAGTCAATCGTTCGAGATCAGCCGGATGCCGTCGCGACACCGCCTGCTTGGCGAGATCAGACTGGCGGCCTCATCGAGGGTCGGAATCTCGACACACCCGCGCCTGGTCGCGCATCACAGCGTAGTCGCTCAGCATCTCGTGGATCGCCGATCCCTCGGGCAGCACGGCCAATTGCTCAACCGCCCGCACCTGGAACTCCCGGCTGTACTCGATGACGGGAGGGCAGACAGTGCCGATGCCGCGCTCAGAACCGTCCGTCGCGCAGCCGCTGAGCAAGCTCGTTGCGATCGCGAGGACGGCGCGTCGCCGCCTCGAGCATCCGGCGTTGGACATCATAGGCTTTCTCCGTGGTCTCAAGGCGTTCGGCGAGCCGTCCCGCTCGCTCGCCGAACCGCCGAAGCGACAGCAGGAACAAGAGCACGGCGAGGACGATGGCGCCGTAGCGCAGCGCCGCGCGCGTCCACGGGCTGGCGGCGAACCCGGTCAGAAGCGCGGCGATCACCGCCGCCCCCGGCGCCAGTCGTCGAGGCGGGCAAAGATGGTGACCGCGATCCCGCCGAGCGCCACGGCGATGAACACCCAGCGGAGCGTATCGAGGTACGGCACCAGCGGCAGGATGGCGGACTGGGTCTCAGCCAGGACGCTCTGGGCGACCTCGACGCCCGCGGCGCCCAGCGTAGCCACACCGGCGGCCCCGCCGCCCTTCATGGTGCGGCTGTCGGCCAGCACTTCGCGCGCAGGCGGCGTTTCAGCCGCGAAGGCCGTCGCCCGGATCGGGAAGCGCTCGCCCCACTGGCGAGCGGGCCCGAGATCGACATGGATGAATCCCGAGCGCGGGTAGAAGCCGAAGCCGAGGAACCCGACCTCCCGTGCCGCGGCCTCGAACGCCGCCGGGTCGTGGTTCGCCATGGCGATGTCGAAGGCGGCGCCATCGCGATGCTTCGACCGGGTGGCGCCGCCCACAGCGCGGTTGTGCTCGGGGCTGCGG
>JACZKY010025562.1_pt1 | contig 16466 bp, 15 predicted proteins | sample 8237611 | NCBI WGS metagenome assembly JACZKY01 (sample SAMN16148055, study PRJNA663545) | marine sediment metagenome | biome: sediments and biomass from bioreactor inoculated with such sediments; feature: coastal sediments; material: methane- and iron-fed bioreactor; isolation source: Bothnian...
GCTACGCGCTCTACCCCTACCTCAACGTCTTCGAGAACATCGCCTTTGGCCTTCGGGCGCGGAAGGTGCCGGACGCCGAGGTCCGCGTCCGCGTCGGCAAGGCGGCGGAGATGCTCGGCATTTCCGGCCTGCTCGACCGCACACCGCGCCAGCTTTCCGGCGGCCAGCGCCAGCGCGTCGCCATCGGCCGGGCGGTGGTGCGCGATGCCCGGCTGTTCCTGTTCGACGAGCCGCTGTCGAACCTCGACGCCCAGCTACGCGACGGCATGCGCGCCGAGATCAAGCGTCTGCACCAGGAGATCGGCAAGACCACCATCTACGTCACCCACGACCAGATCGAGGCGATGACGCTCGCCGACCGGGTGGCTGTTATGAGCCAGGGCCGCATCCAGCAGCTCGGCACGCCGGAGGAGATCTACGACAGGCCCGCGAACCTGTTCGTCGCCGGCTTCATCGGCTCTCCACCGATGAACCTCATCTCCGGTCAGCTTTCCGCGGGCACCTTCACGGCGCCGCAGATCGACCTCGGCGGCCTATCGCCGGCATCCTCGGGATCCGTGGTTCTCGGGGTGCGGCCCGAAGACATCACAGTGGCGGACGACGCCGATGCAGACTTCCGAGGCTCGGTTTACGCCGTCGAACTCACCGGCGAGTCGAACCTCGTCACAGTGCTGCTCGGCAGAGAGCGGGTGATCGCGCGCGCCTCGCGGGCCTGGCGCGGCAGGACGGGCGAAACCATCGGCCTGCGAGCCGACCGCAGCCGGCTGCATTTCTTCGATCGCGAAACCGGCGTCCGCATCGGCGGCGCCCAGGAAGGCAACACGTCAGAACGGGACCTACAGCAGTGACCATCGAATATCTCAAGCGCGGCAAGCCGGAATCGGAGCGGTCCGAGGACGATGCCAAGGTCCGGGCGATCGTCGAGGCGACGCTCAAGGACATCGAGACACGCGGCGACGCGGCCGTGCGCGATCTGTCCGAAAAGTTCGACGGGTTCTCGCCGCCCTCCTTCCGGCTGACGGCTTCCGAGATCGAGGCTGCGATGCAGAAAGTCTCGGCGCGGGACATGGCCGACATCGACTTCGCACAGACGCAGATCCGCCGGTTCGCGGAGGCGCAGAAGGCGTCGCTGCACGACATCGAGGTCGAGACGATACCGGGCGTCATCCTCGGCCATCGCAATATCCCCGTGCAGTCGGTCGGTTGCTACGTGCCGGGCGGCAAGTTCCCGATGGTGGCGTCGGCACACATGTCGGTGCTGACTGCGGCGGTCGCGGGCGTGCCACGCATCGTCGCCTCTGCGCCGCCGCAGAAGGGAGAGCCGCACCCGGCGATCGTCGCCGCCATGCACAAGGCTGGCGCGCACGAAATTTATGTGCTCGGCGGCATGCAGGCAGTCGGCGCCATGGCGCTCGGTACAGAGACGATCCAGCCCGTCGACATGCTGGTTGGTCCAGGCAACGCATTTGTCGCGGAGGCCAAGCGGCAGCTTTTCGGCCGGGTCGGCATCGATCTGTTCGCCGGGCCGACCGAGACGATGGTCATCGCCGATACGACGGTGGATGCCGAAATGTGCGCGACCGACCTGCTCGGACAAGCCGAGCACGGCTATAACTCGCCGGCCGTCCTCGTCACCAATTCGCGCCGGCTGGCACAGGAGACTCTGGCGGAGATCGAGCGCCTGCTGTCGCTTCTGCCGACCGCCGAGACGGCCCGCGTCAGCTGGCGCGACTATGGCGAGGTCATCGTCTGCGACACCTATAAAGCGATGCTGGATGTAGCCAACGATTTGGCCTCCGAGCACGTGCAGGTCATGACCGACCGTGACGACTGGTTCCTGCGCAACATGCATTCCTACGGTGCTCTGTTCCTCGGTCCGCGCACCAACGTCGCCAACGGCGACAAGGTTATCGGCACCAATCACACGCTGCCGACCAAGAAGGCCGGCCGCTACACGGGCGGCCTGTGGGTCGGCAAGTTCATCAAGACGCACAGCTACCAGAAGGTCGTGACCGACGCCGCGGCGGCCGACATCGGCGCCTACTGCTCGCGCCTGTGCCTGCTTGAGGGCTTCGTCGGTCACGCCGAACAGGCGAACATTCGGGTACGGCGCTACGGTGGCCGCAACATCGGCTACGGGCAGCCCGCATGATGCAACTGCCGCGCACGCCCTCGTTCCGCCTCGACGGCCGCCGCGCGCTGGTGGCCGGTGCGTCGTCGGGCATCGGCATGGCCTGCGCTGCGGCGCTGGCGGAGGCCGGCGCGGAGGTCTTCCTCGCCGCCCGCGACCGGGTCCGGCTCGCCGAAACCGCCGATGCGATGCTGCAGGCGGGGCTGGACGCGAAGGCCGTGCGTCTCGACGTGGCCGATGTCGAGGCGACGGCTGCCGCGGTTGCCGAGCACGGTCCTTTCGACGTGCTGGTCAACAGCGCCGGCCTAGCCCGCCATTCGCCGGCCGTGGCCACGACGACCGCCGACTACGACCTGGTGTTCGGTACGAACGTGCGCGGCGCCTTCTTCCTGACCATGGCGGTGGCGAAGGGCCTGCTCGCGGCCCGCCGGCCGGGATCGTTGATCAACATCTCCTCGCAGATGGGGCATGTCGGTGGCGTCGATCGCGCGGTATATGCGGCGACCAAGCATGCGGTGGAGGGCTTCACCAAGGCGATGGCGATCGAGTGGGGCTCCTCCGGGATCCGCGTCAACACCGTCTGCCCGACCTTCGTCCGCACGCCGCTCGCCGAACAGACCTTTGCCGTCCCGGAAAGGCGGCGCTGGGTCGAGGAAAAGATTAAGCTCGGACGTATCGGCGAGGTCGAGGACGTCATGGGCGCGGTCGTCTACCTCGCATCCGACGCGTCGGCGCTGGTGACGGGAACGGCCATGATGGTCGACGGAGGATGGACAGCGGGATGACGGTGAGGACGGGGACCGGCGATACCGGCACAGAGGCGTTGAACGGCCCGTTTGCGGGTTTCTCCTCCCGCTGGGCGGACTTCCCGGACTACATCCTCGGCATCACTCGTGACATCTGGGAAGGGCGCGCGATCGCCTCGCTCGACCTGTTCTATGCGAAAGATGTGATCGTGCGCACACCGGCTGGCGTCGTTCGGGGCAACGAGCCCGTCAAGGACGCCACCATGGCCACGATCCATGAGTTCCCGGACCGGCAGCTCTACGGCGAGGACGTCATCTGGTCCGGTGACGCCGAGACCGGCTTCCTGTCCTCCCACCGGCTGGTGACGACCGGCACGCATACCGGGCACGGCTATTTCGGGGCCCCGAGCGGCCGGTCTTTCACCATACGCGTGATCGCCGACTGTGCCGCCAGGCAGGATGCCATCTTCGACGAATGGCTCGTCAGGGATAACGGGGGCATTGCGCGCCAGCTCGGCACGGAGCCCGCGTCATTCGCTCGCCAGCTGATCGACCGCGAGGGCGGGCCCGAGAAATGCCCAAAGCCGTTCTCCCCCGAGGGCGACGTCGAGGGGCTCTACCGCGGGCGCGGCAATGCGAGCGCGTGGGGCGCGCGCTACGCCGGCATCGTGACCGACATGATGTCAAAGGAGTTCGACGTGGTTCGCCGCACCTACGACCGTGCCTGCCGGGTCGACTATGCGGGGGCGGTGTCCGATGTCTCCTTCGCTGCGGTCGAGCGCTTCTGGCTCGGGCTGCGTAGCGCGTTTCCTTCGGCCGTTTTCGCCATCCACCACCAGATCGGTCGCAATGATCCGATGATGTCACCAAGGGCGGCGCTTCGCTGGTCGCTTACCGGCCGGCACGACGGCTGGGGCGCCTTCGGACGACCGACGGGGGCAACGGTTCACGTGATGGGCATCAGCCACGCGGAGTTCGGCCCCTGGGGCTTGCGACACGAATGCGCGTTGTTCGACGAGGTTGCCGTCTGGAAGCAGATCCACCTCCACACGGGAGATCTCTAGCCCATGTACGTTGTCGTGACCCAGGCAGGTGGCTGATGGCAAACGATCGCATCACGTCCGTCGACGTCGCCCGCCGCGCCGGGGTCAGCCAGTCGGCCGTGTCGCGCTTTTTCACGCCCGGTTCCTCGGTGTCCACGAAGACGGCCGACAAGATCCGCCGCGCGGCCGAGGAACTCGGCTATCGACCCAACGTGCTCGCCCGCTCCCTGATAACCGGCAAGAGCCGCATCATCGGGCTCGTCGTCGGCTATCTGGAGAACTATTTCTATCCCGAAGTGGTGGAGCGGCTGTCGAAGCAACTCCAGACCGAGGGCTACCACGTCCTCGTCTTCATCTCGCCGCTTGGCGGCGACAACATCGAGCAGACGGTCCAGGAGATCCTCGATTATCAGGTCGACGGCATCGTGCTGGCCTCGGTGACGATGTCGTCCGGGCTGGCGGCGCGCTGTCATGCGGCGGGCGTCCCCGTCGTCCTGTTCAACCGCAAGCAGGACGACGATCGCCTGTCGGCGGTGACTAGCAACAATTATGCGGGCGGCCGCGCGGTGGCTGACCATCTTCTCGCACTCGGCCATCGTCGTATCGGCTATATTGCCGGCTACGAGGGCGCCTCCACGCAGCGCGACCGCGAATGCGGCTTCCGCGATGCACTCGCGGAGGCCGGCTGCGTGCTCGCTTCCCGCGAGGTCGGAAATTTCGTCTTTGGCGAAGCGCAGGCGGCAGCGCGCCGCATGTTCTCGGCGGTGGATCGCCCCGAGGCCGTATTCGTGTGCAACGACCACATGGCCTTCGCCGTGATGGACGTACTGCGGTTCGAGCTCGGCCTCAGGGTTCCACAAGACGTGTCCGTGGTCGGCTTCGACGACGTGCCGCCGGCGCGGTGGGCGGCGTACAACCTCACCACTTATCGCCAGAACGTCGACGACATGGTTGCCGAGACCGTCAGGACGCTGCTCGACAACATTAACCTGAAATCGGAGACGCCGCGCCAGGTGATGCTGGACGGGGAATTCGTCGTGCGCGGTTCCACCGGGAGCGCATCGCCGGCGAACGCGACAGGTGAAAGCGGTCCATCGGCCGCCCCACGATCCGAGATTGCATAACTCTTAAAGGAACAGCAATGCCACTCTCCCAGCAGGAAATGGAAGCGCGGATCGTCCGCTACGGCGAGCTCAAGCCGTGCAGGACGGCCTTCATCGATGCCCACACGCCGGGCTCGAATCAGAAAGAGAACTTCACCATCATCGGCGGCGGCGTCTCGGAAAGCCCTGACCAGCATGTTCACATCAAGGAGACGCCGGGCTTTAACATCGGCGCCGCCGGGCAGCCGCCCAAATGCCGCAACTCGCTGCATTCGCATCGCACGGCCGAGGTGTTCTTCGTGCTGAAGGGCCGCTGGCGCTTCTTCTGGGGCCGCTGGGGCAAGGCCGGCGAAGTTGTGCTCGAGGAAGGCGACATCTTCAACATCCCGACCGGCATCTTCCGCGGGTTCGAGAACATCGGCACCGACTACGGAATGATCATGGCGATCCTCGGCGGCGACGATGCAGGCGGCGGCGTCATCTGGGCGCCGCAGGTCATCGAGGACGCCAAGGACCACGGGCTGGTGCTCGGCGAGAACGGCAAGCTCTACGATACCAAGAAGGGCCAGACGCTACCCGAGGCCATCGGTCCGATGCCGCTGCTCTCCGACGAGCAGCTGAAGGCGTTTCCCGAGACACCGGTCACCGAGGTCGTCCGCGACTACGTCGCCCGCTACTGGGACCTGACGGCGCTTGCGGGCAAGGCGCCGGCGAAGGTGTTGGGTGCCGACGCTCTGCTGCGCGACCGGCCGGGTTTCGAAATAGACTTCCTGACGCGTGGCTCCATCCCGAATTCCGCCTACAGCACCGAGCGCCACGAGGTGCTGATGGTCATGCGCGGCCACTGGGCACTCAGCTGGGACGGCGGCTCGACTGTGCTTGCACCCGGCGATACCTGCGCCGTGCCGCCGGGCCTGAGCCGCGCGCTGTCGCCGTCGATGACGGGCGAGGCAAGCCTCTACCGGGTCCGCAACACCGACGACAAGGCCGGCGCCACCTATCGCGGCTGAGGCCATCGGAGCCGGCTTTCGGGCCGGCTCCTTCCCCGAAGCGGCGATGGCGGGCGGCTGGCGCCGCACCTGCGTCGCCTGGGACCCGGCCAGGCGCCTTCGTCGGTTCCGGCCGGTCCGGAGAGTTGAGCCCGCCATGGAGTTGTCCGAAATGAGCCCCGACTTGCTCAAAATCCTGCGCGGCGCTGACACGCCGACGGTCTGCAACGCAATCGAAGCCGTGCAAGGCCGGCGCGGCTTTTCCGCCTTCACGCGTGGGACCGTGCTTTGCTCGGCTCCCCGTGACAAGCCGATCGTCGGCTATGCGCGGACGGCCCGCATCGCGGCCGCAAGGCCGCCCGAGGAGCCCGCCGCGACGATCCGCGCGCGCCGGATGGACTATTATCGCTACATGGCTTCAGGTCCGCGGCCGGCCGTCGCCGTCATCGCGGACAATGATCATCCGGAGTGCGTGGGCGCCTATTGGGGCGAGATCAATGCAACGGTGCACAAAGGCCTCGGCCTCGCCGGCGCGCTCACCAACGGCGTCATGCGCGATCTCGGTGATCTGCCGGACGGCTTTCCCATCGTCGCCGGTTCGATCGGACCGAGCCATGCCTTCGTGCACGTCACCGCGATCGACGTCCCCGTCAAGGTGTTCGGCCTCGCGGTCGCCCCCGGCCAACTGATCCATGCCGATCGTCATGGCGCCGTGGCGATACCGACCGACGTTATGGATCGGCTCGCTGCGGCGATCACCACCCTGCGCGAGACCGAGGGCCTGATCCTCGAACCCGCCCGGTCCGCCGACTTCGACCTCGAGAAGTTCGAACGGGCCTGGCAACGCTTCGAGGCTGCACGCACGTGACCGACAAGGTCGCAGCGACGGATGCCGCTGCCGGCTATGCACCGCTGCTTCTGCTTCCAGGCACGCTCTGCAACGGCCGGCTGTTCGAGCCCTTGCTGCGCGAACTCGGGAATCCGCCGGCCGAGATCGGCGACATGACCGGGGCGCGCAGCGCACGGGAGTTGGCGGGCAAGCTCCTAGCCGGCGCGCCGCCGCGCGTTTCGCTGCTCGGCTTCTCGCTCGGCGGCATCGTCGCTATGGAGATGGTCGCGCAGGCGCCCGAGCGGATCGAAAGGCTCGCACTACTGTCGACGACGCCGCGCCCCGATCCGCCCGCCAACGCGCAAACGCGCCGCGACGCGGTCGCGCGCGCCCGTAGGCTCGGCATCGGCAGCTATGTCGACGACAACTGGGAGCGCTTCGTCGCGCCAGCGCGCCTTGAGGACGCTGACCTCAGGGTATCGATCGCGCGTATGGCGCGCGAGGTCGGCCTGAACGCCTTCGCCGACCAGACGGAGGTGGCCATCGACCGGGCCGATAGCCGTCCGCGTCTGATCTCCATCCGGGTTCCGACCCTCGTCCTTGCCGGGGCGCATGAGCAGGTGTGCCCGCTCGACGCTCACCGGGAGATCTCCGGCGCGATCGAAACGGCATGGTTCGTCACAGTCGATGCCGGCCATTTCGCGATTCTCGAACGGCCCATCGACGTGGCGCGACACGTCCGCGCCTGGCTGGTAGCCTAGAACGCCATATAGCTTGTATCGGTGAGGACGCCAGACGGCATGCGCCTGGTGCCGGCGTTTCGACGCACTTGGCTCGGCGAGACGCCATACTGCTTCTTGAAGCAGGCCGTGAAGTGCGAAGCCGAGACGAATCCACAGGCGATGGCGACGTCCAGCACGGTCATGTTTGTTGAATTTAACAACTGGCGCGCCTTGGCCAGCCGCAGCCCTAAATAGTAGCGCAACGGCGTTGTCGCGAGATACTGTTGGAATAAACGTTCAATCTGTCGCCGCGAAATGCCGGCCTGACGCGCTATCTGGCCGAGGGTGATCGGATCTTCGGTCGCACGCTCCATAATGCGGATGGTCTTGATCAGCTTGTCGCTGGTTCCGGAATAGCGCAGCCCCGCCGGCGCCGTCTGCCGGCTTTCCCCATCACGACGGTTGTCGGCTAGGACGACCCGGCTGACGGTCCGTGTGAGTTCGGAGCCGCCGTGCTGGTCAATCAGCTCCAGTGCAAGATCGAGCGCCGCAAGTTCGCCTGCGCAGGTGATCATGCCCTGATGTCGGACGAACAGCACGTCAGAGACTTGCAGGGATACGAAAGTCTCTGTCAGCGCCGCTATTTTGGCCCAGTGGATAGTGCAGTTGGCGTCCTCGAGAAGTCCAGCCTCCGCAAGAAGCCACGATCCGGTACCTAGGCCGTAGAGCGGTACGGCGCGCCGGGCGCATAGGCGCATGAGCGAGCGGATGTCGGGCGTAGAGCGTCGCTCCACATCCCTGTCGGCGCAGGCCACGACCGCGCGCGGCAAATGTCCGAGCGATATCTGTCGCGCTGCCTCACAAATGCTGCCGGCCACGCACACCCCGATCCCGCTCGCCGATTCCACTGGCGCGCCGTCCTCGCTCACGAGCCGCCACCGAAAGACCTCCCGCCCGCAGCTCGCGTTGGCAATCCTCAGGGGATCGATCAGCGAAGACAGGCAGAGTTGCGAGAAACCGGGGATCAGGACGACCAGAAACTCGGCCGGTGGCGTGGGGGGAACCGTGACGGGATAAGGGTCTTGGCCGACCTCGACGGCGTCCCGGAACGCCCGGTGGGTGTTGAAAACGCTCATTTCCTACCCCTCGAAGCCGCCCCGCTGCATCCCGCCGCTAACAGGGCACTGGCGAGTGGGGCGGGCTGCCACTGTAGTGGCGGGCACCCGACCGACCATCGGGTGCAGACGGCACCGGCCGGATGTAGCCATGCGCGCGGCACCCCCGGGTCAAAGGCACGCCGCCGTCCGTCGGAAATCGGACTTCCGGAACTGTGTCGCTCCACCACCAAGCCGGGCCTCCCTTCGGACCGTACGTCTTGCTGCTCTGTCGGCGGTCGTCATATACGTGACTCGAAACTAACATGAATGCATGCGCATTCAATTGCGGATATGTTTCATTGGCTGGGCAATTTGTCGCGCCTAGATGAATTGACATATACCTCATAATGCGAACAATGCATGCGCATGCATATCTACCGACGAATTGTAGTGCGGTCGGAGCATGCTTGGCGAGAGGAACGGCAGCAATGGCGATGACGCCGCGAGAGAACTTCAAGGCCTCCATGGAGCGGGCGGCGCCGAAGTGGGTGCCACTCGACATGGGCAAGCACATCGGCTCGATCCACAAAAAGCATTACGCCGCGCTGAAGCGGCTGCTGCCCCGGATCGACTTGAAGAACGACGACCTCATCCTCGACCGTATGGCGCAGACTGTCGTGCCGGACGAGGCGCTGCTCGAGCATTTCGGCATCGATTTCCGCTGGCTGGTGCCGAACTGGGTGCAGGTGAGGGAACGCGCTGACGTAGAGGGCTATTTCGACATGTGGCACGTCCCGTACCGGGGTGCACATGGCGACCATTTCGCCGTCGACACGCTCGCAAAGGCGCCCCTCGCCGATTGCGAGACGCCGGAAGACGTCGCTGCGGCCGGCTGTTGGCCAGATCCCGAGGACCCGGCCCAGTTCGCCGGGCTCCGCGAAAGGGCGAGACGTCTCCACGAAACCACGGGCTACGTGCTCGGCGCTGACGCGATCAAGGCGGGTCCCCTGATGTCGGCCCTACAGATGCGCGGCTACCAGCAGTTCTTCATGGACCTGGTGATCAACCCCGCCCTCGCCGATGCGATTCTCGGCCGCATCACCGACCTGCTCTGCCGCATGTGGACCAGGTTCATGGAGGAAGTCGGACCCTACGTGCAGATCGCCTACGTCACCGACGACCTCGGCACGCAGACCTCGCTGCTCCTGTCGCCGAAGGTCTATCGGAACCGGATCAAGCCCTTCCACACCCGCCTCCATCATCACATCAAGTCGCAGGCCGACGTCTATGTGATGATGCACACCGACGGCGCCGTGCTGCCGCTCATCCAGGATCTGATCGAGACGGGGGCTGACATCCTCAACCCGGTGCAGACCTCGACCGCCGGCATGCAGGATACGGCCGCCCTTAAGGCGCGGTTCGGGGATCAGCTGCGCTTTCACGGGGCCATGGACGTCCAGCAGATGATGCCGAACGCCACGGTGGCGGAACTACGCTGGGAAATCGCCCGCCGCATGACCGACCTCGGTCGGGACGGCGGCTACATCATCGCCCCCTGCCACAACATCGGCCACGACATCCCGCCGGAGAACACGCTGGCCTTCTTCGAGATGGTTCAGCAGATGCGCCGCTATCCGCTCGCTCTCGACGAGGTGTTGGCGAGCGGGGCGTCCTATTTCGAACGGCTCGGCCGCGAGGGGGACGCATGACGCCGAACGCGCGCTTCAAGGCGGAGCTCGCCGCGGGCCGGCCGCTGCTCGGCACCTTCGTCAAGACGCCGCATGCGACGGTGGTCGAGATCCTCGGCGCCATGGGACTCGATTTCCTCGTACTCGACGGCGAGCACTCGCCGTTCGACCGCGCCGCGACCGACGCCTGTCTGCTAGCGGCCCGGGCGGCGGGTGTGGCGACGCTGGTGCGAGTGCCGGACCACAGCCCCTCGACCATCCTCGGCGTTCTCGACTGCGGCGCCGCCGGCGTTGTCGTCCCGCACGTCACGACCCGCGAGCAGGCGCTCGCCCTGGCCGACGCGGTGCGCTACGTGCCCGGCGGGCGAGGCATCGCAGGCACGACGCGCGCCGGCCAGTACGGCCTGCGCCCGCTCGCCGAACACCGGCGCGCCGCCATTGCCGAGGTCTCGCTCATCTGCCAGATCGAGGACCGCGAGGGCGTCGAGAACCATGCCGCGATCGCAGCCGTCGACGGGGTGGACGGCCTGTTCGTCGGCCGCGCCGACCTAAGCCTCTCCTATGGCCGCGACGATTTCAGTTCGCCCGAGATCGACGCCATCGCCGCCGAGATCCTGGCGGCGAAAGGTGCCGCCACCGGCCTTTACTGTGCGCCGGGCGAGGACCTCGCCCGCTTTGCCGCGCACGGCGCGAGTTTTGTGGTGTCAGGCTCGGACCACAGCTTCCTCATCGGGGGTGCCCGCGCACTGGCCGCAGGGTTCGCTCCGCTACGCAACTCTGCCGGAGAACCGCAATGAGCGACCTTCTCATACCCGACCACGCGCTCAACATGCGCATTCTCGGGCATTCGGACCAGGGCGGGCGCGCCGACGGCATCCAGGTGATGGTGTCCGGCGGCTATGCCTATGTCGGCCACGTCTTCAGCGGCGGCTTCTCGGTCATGGACGTGCGCGATCCACGCCGTCCGCGATTCGTTCGCCACGTCCCCCAGCCGGAAGGCACCTGGAGCCAGCATCTGCAGACCCATGGCGACATCCTGATCGTCAACAACATGCGCGACATGCTGCAGGCCGAGAACATCGCCGCAGGCGACTACTACAAGGGTTCGATCGGCGACAAGATCGACCTTGCCGAGAAGGGCCACGCGGCTGGCATGCGCGTGTACGACATCTCCGATCGCGCCAATCCGCGCGAGATCGCCTTCCTCAAGATCCCCGGCCTTGGCGTGCACCGCGTCTTCTGGGACGGCGGCGACTGGGCCTATGTGTCGGCGCTGCCGCCGGGCTTCACGGACGACATCTTCATGATCGTCGACTTCCGCAATCCCCAGAAGCCCGAGCCGGTCTCCCGGCTGTGGCTGCCGGGGATGAACACGGCGGCGGGCGAGGTGCCGACCTGGGATCCGAAGCGTCGCTTCGCGCTGCACCATGCGATCGTCAAGGGCGACCTAGCCTGCGGCGCCTGGCGCGACGGCGGCGTGACGCTGATGGACGTTTCCGACCGCCACAACCCGAAGCTGCTCGCCTACGACAATCCCTGCCCGCCCTTCGCAGGTGGAACCCACAACACGTTGCCGCTGCCGGGCCGCGGCCTGATGTTCGTGGTCGAGGAAGCGGTGTTCGACGGGTGCGAGGACGGCGTCAAGCGCAACTGGATTTATGACATCTCGGTGCCGGCCAACCCAGTCAGCATCGCCACGACGCCGCTGCCGGACGAGGTCGACTACGTCGCCAAGGGCGGCCAGTTCGGTCCGCACAACGTGCACGAGAACCGTTCGGAGGGCTTCCAGAGCGAGGATCTGATGTTCGTCAGCTACCAGAACGCCGGCGCGCGGGTGTACGACATCTCCGACCCGTTCCGCCCGAAGGAGGTGGCGTCCTGCGTCCCGCCGGCGCCGGCGCGGCTGATGGACTACCGTCCTGACCGCCCGCTCGTGGTCGACACGACCGACATCTACGTCGACCGCAACGGGCTCGTCTACACGACCGACATGAATGCCGGCCTCACGATCATGGAAGTGGACGGGATCTGATGGCAAGGGTTCTGGTCGCAGGTCGCATCCATCCCTCCGGTATGGCCGTGCTCGAGGCCGAGGACGGACTCGAGGTCGAGGTCGTCACCGACCCAGGCGCGGCGCTGCCGATCGACCGACTTCGCGAGGCCGATGCGCTTCTGATCCGCTACGGCGTGCTGACCGCCGAACAGGCCGCCGCAATGCCGCGGCTGAAGGTCGTCTCACGCCACGGCGTCGGCTGCGACAACCTGCCGGTCGAGGCGCTCACCCTGCGCGGCATTCCGGTGACGACCGTCGGCCCGGTGAACTCGGTCTCCGTGGCCGAGCAGGTCATGGCCATGCTGCTCACGCTCGTCAAGCGGATCGGCCCTTACGACGCGGCCGTGCGCGGCGGCAACTGGGCGATCCGCGACACGCTCGCTGTCGGCGAAGTTGCCGGGCGCCGGCTGCTGCTCCTCGGTTTCGGCCGCATTGGACGCGAGGTGGCGCGGCGGGCGCTCGCCTTCGACATGGAGGTCCTAGCCTTCGATCCTTATGTCGATGCTGCGGCGATCGCGTCGGCGGGCTGCCGCGCGGTTCGGGACTGGCGCGCCGTCCTGCCGGAGATCGACGCGCTCAGCCTGCACCTGCCCGCAGGACCCGACACGCACGGCCTGGTCGGCGTGGGGGAGCTTTCGGCGATGAAGCCGACGGCGATCCTCGTCAACGCCGCCCGCGGCGGCATGGTCGACGAGGTTGCGCTCCACGCGGCGCTGACCGGTCGCATGGCGGCAGGCGGCGCCGCGCTCGACTGTTTCGTGGCCGAGCCCCCGACGCAGGACCTGCCGCTCCTGAAACTGCCGAACGTGGTTCTCAGCCCGCATTCGGCTGCGCTGAGCCTTGAAGCGGCGGAGCGGATGGCCGTGGTCGCGGCGCGCAACGTGGTCGCCGGGCTGGCGCAGCGCCTTGACCCGGCGCTTGTCTTCAACCGCAAATCGCTCGAGGCGGCCGGCCATGGGCTCTGACATCCCGATCGAGGGCCGTATTCCGTTCCTCGATATCACGATCCCCATCCACTGGGAGAACCACGCGCTCCTTATGTTTGTCCTTTGGTTCGTGGTGGTACCGGCCGCGGTGATTTTCCTACGTTTCGGCAAGATCGCACCCCGGACCTGGGGAATTCCGCGCGGCACGCCCAAATGGGCGTGGCCGGAACTCTGCTGGACGGTGCACAAACGGCTGCTCTACGCGGCGATCTTCCTGACGCTCGGCGCCGTCGGCTTCGCAATGATGCTCACCGGCGGCTTGTCCGGCACGCTACATTCCTTCTTCGGCCTCGCGACGCTCTTCCTGGGGACGCTTCAGGTGGTTTCCGCCTGGTACCGCGGCAGTCACGGCGGCCGCAAGAACCCCGCTGCCGATCCCGAGGACCGACACACCTGGGGCGGCGACCATTTCGACATGACGCCGCGGCGCTGGTGGTTCGAGGCCTGGCACAAGACCGCCGGCTACTTCACCCTGTTCTGCGCTGGCGGCGCCGTGGCGACGGGGCTGTCCCAGTTCTGGTTGCCGGGGATCGCCTTCGCCTTCGCCGCCGTCGTGGCAGTGAGCCTGCTGCTCTCCGTGATCCTGCAAGGCCTCGGGCGCCATCACGACACCTACATGTCCGTCTACGGGTCCCACCCCGACAATCCGTTCAACAAGCGGCGCTATGCCAAGCTCTTCGAGGACCAGTCGAAGAAGCCGTAAACCTCAGCCGGGCGCGCGCATGAGCGTCATCCCGAGCAGCGAGTGCAGTGGCTGGAAGAAGCCGGTATCGGTGAGGCCCACTCCCGGGTTAGCGCCTTCGAACGCGCCGAGGAGCGACTGGACCTTGGCCGAATCCCAGACGTGCGCCCGCCCGCGCAGGTCGTGCATTTGCACCGGGATGCGCCGGATTCGCCAGCCGGGCAGCCGCCCGCACTCGTAGCGGTCGGCGGCGCGGGCGAGCGCGAACAGCGTCTCGCGCGCCAGGTCGGTCTGAACGTGAAACAGCGCATAGTCGCGTCCGAGCCGGTCGAAGGCTTGCGCCTGGTCGTAGGCGAGGGTCGACAGGCAGGCGAAGAGCCGACCGCCGGCGGCGAGATCGGCAACGAGCCTTCTGTCGCCGAAAAACAACTTTTCCTCGATCACGACGCCGTCGCCGCTGACGCGGGCCGCCAGGGGAACTCGCGCCGCCTGCGGTCGCGCCAGCGACGCTACACATGCCGCCGCCTGCTCCAGCCAGTCGCGCGCAACGGCGGCCCTGCTGCCCCCCTTCGCGATGAGTGCGGCATACTGTGCCTGCCGCGCGATCCGCGCGCGCGCCGTTTCGACGAGGTCCCGGACCGGGTAAGGGGTGCAGACCGGCGCGGGCAGGGGGAGCGCATCCATCTCGGCGCCTGTCAGTTGCCCATGCCGAGGGCGCGCTTGACGGCCTTGACCGCCCCTGGAGCGTCCTCGCCGAAAGCGTCGGCGCCGATCCTGTCGGCATAGTCCTGGGTGATCACCGCTCCGCCGATGACCACCTTCGCGGTCTTGCCCTCGGCCTTCAGGTGGTTGATCACCTTGAACATCTGCGGCTTGGTCGTGGTCAGCAGCGCGCTGAGGCAGACCACGTCGGCGCCGCGGTCGCAGGCGGCCGCAAAGGCCTCGTCGGCGACGTCGACACCGAGATCCTCGACCTCGAAGCCGGCGCCCTTCAACATCATGACAACAAGGTTTTTGCCGATGTCGTGCAGGTCGCCCTTGACGCTGCCGATGCTGACTCTTGCCACGGGCTCGTGATCGCTGCCGGCGAGGATCGGCTCGATGATGTCTATGCCGCCCTGCATTGCGCGCGCCGCCACCAGCATCTCCGGCACGAAAATCTCGCCGGCGGAGAACCGGTCCCCGACTTCGGCCATGGCCGGGATCATCGTGTCGCTGAGTAGCCGCCCCAGGTCGCCGCCGCCGTCGCGGGCCTTGGTGACGAGGGCGATTACGGTGTCGCGGTCGCCATCGCAGATCGCATCGAACAGCTCGTCCATCTCTTCTTCGGTCAGCATCGCGGCACCCATCAATGTTGCATGCGCATGCATCATACGGTGCGCCTTCCGGAGTATCAAGTGGAATCCTTGAAAGAAATGAATTTTCGTTGAATTCCGACCCGGCTGAATGGACTTTTCAAATCGTCCGGAGACCGCTATTTTGCATAAAATTCATTTATACATTCGTGCGGCCGGAGACGCTCATGGACCGGAAAGCCATCACTTCCTACGATGTCGCGCGCCTCGCCGGCGTCTCGCAGTCGGCCGTGTCGCGCGCCTTTTCGCCCGAGGCGTCGATCTCGGAAGCCACGCGGGCGCGCGTGATGAATGCGGCGCGCGAACTTGGCTACCAGCCGAACGCGATCGCGCGGTCGATGTCGTCGGCCCGCAACGAGCCGCAGCAGAAATCGGGGATGGTCGGTCTGATCGTCACCCGCATGCAGGATCCATTTTTTGCCAACACCGTCGCCGAGCTGAGCCGCAACATCCAGGCGAAGGGCTGGCAGATCCTGCTCTTCACGGTCGAGAGCCAGGAGGAAGTCGACGCGGCGCTGACCACGTTGATGCGCTACAAGATCGACGGAGTCGTCATACTGTCGGCGATACTCAGCGGGCGCATGGCCGCCGCCTGCCACGCCTCGGGCATCCCCGTCATACTCTACAACCGAAGCGCGGCGGAATTGCCGGTCAGTTCGGTGCAGATAGAGAACCGCGAAGGCGGGCGGTTAGCCGCCGATTTCCTAATCGAGGGTGGCCATGAGAGGATCGCGTTCGTGGCCGGCGACGACGCCGATTCCACCTCGCGGCTGCGCGAAGAGGGATTCGTGGAACGCTTGGCCACGGCTGGGAAGAAGCTGTTCCTGCGCGAGACGGGGGACTTTACTTTCGTCAGCGGGCGCGAGGCCGGCTTGCGTCTCCTTTCGCGTCAGGAGCGTCCGGACGCTGTCTTCTGTGCCAGCGACGTGATGGCGCTGGGGGTTCTGCATACGGCTCGCCACGAACTGAACCTCGACGTGCCCCGCGATTTCTCGCTGATCGGTTTCGACGACATCCCCGCCGCCGACTGGCCGGGACACCA